>Ga0160423_10003737_pt1 | contig 12618 bp, 6 predicted proteins | sample CRUFie14St8metaG_FD_108191 | JGI IMG/M metagenome (GOLD analysis project Ga0160423, IMG submission 108191) | Marine microbial communities from the Costa Rica Dome - CRUD Field 142mm St8 metaG | ecosystem: Environmental > Aquatic > Marine > Oceanic > Photic zone | place: Costa Rica: the Eastern... | reverse complement strand
GTACGGCACGTTCCACTCAACCTCCAAGGTGTCACCTTGTAAAGAGGTCGTCGACGTGACGATGAGACCGTGTGGCCCCGGAACCTCCTCCGTATACTCCTGGGCTTGCGCCTGCCCGATGTTGTTGGTAAGGAGGGAGAGTGCCAGAAGGCCCAGGACCGCGGTGGCGGCCGAGGGTCGCCGGGACCGCATGAGCTTGCGCCGGTCGCCCCCGCCGTCTCCCATCCCGGAGGAGGTAAGAGATGATAATCTGGAGCAAGGGTGAAACCTCCTCCTACCGGGACCGCATATTGACCGAGAGGGTCCCGTCACCCCCCTCCGCTCTCGCGTGCCGACGTATTCCCTCGTCACCCAGCGAACTCCAAGATCGGTACGTTGTGTTTCGCGATTTTGTGCGTTTTGGAAATGTCCAGTTCTCCAGCTCTTCGGCCGAAATCTCTAAAATTTCCGTTGCGACATCGGAAATGTCCGTGTGTGGACGGACGCGGTCGCAGCACAATGCCGTTGGAAAGGGCGTGATCCCAGGGGTAGTTTCAAAGGCGAAAGCCAGCAGCTCCAGCGTCGCCGCGGACAGACGAGAAGGCAGTCGAGAAAGACGTGGCCTTGGCGACCGAAGAGGGGGGTCTGCGGGGGTCTGTCTCTCTTCTGGGCACACGGACCCACCGTTGACACAGTCGACACAGACACGAAGGGGCGCGCGGGCCAGCCAACAAACCCCCAGATGAGCCGCACTGGGTTGACGCGAGAGCTCTTGCGGTGGATCCTGTCGCTGGGGCTCTCCCACCCCATAAAGAACGCCAGGAGGGACTTTAGCAACGGGTACGTCGTGGCCGAGATCCTGCACAAGTATTACCCTCAAGACGTTGCGCTGCACTCCTTTGACAATGGCGCGACGAGCGAGAAGAGGAAGTTGGACAACTGGAGGCAGCTGGAAAAGATCTGCAAAAAAAAGGGCCTGCGACTGTCTGCAAAGGACGTGGAGGGCGTAATAGCGTGCAAGGAGGAAGCGCTCATCCCTGTGCTGGAGCGGGTCTACAAGAAGGTGACGACGACCTCGTCACCGGCAGAGAAGAGGGACGCGTCGTCGTCGTCATCGCAGCGAAGGGAGGTAGCGCGAGCGACCGGGTACGCCAGCAAGCTCGGTGGCGTCCAGAGTTCCCAGGCCCAGCGGCCCGCGGCGGAGGTCCCCGTACCTGTCAGACCGATTGCGCCGAGGCCGCACCACGTCATGCAGCCCGAGCCCTCGCACTACATTGATGGGGACGCGGGACTCTCGCAGCAGCAGCCCTATCTGTCCAGCCCTTTCCGAATCGAGCCCATGCGCGAGCACGGCTTCTATCCGAGCGATCAGGGGGTCGGGGTGAGCCCGCGCCGCCTCGACGCCCACGCCCACGCGGCATTAGACGGGTACGCCTCCCCCGCTGCCTCGCAGCAGCGGCACTGGGACCCTTTCGAGTTCGGGAGGTACGCCTACGAGGATGGCGGTGCCCCAGTGGTGGCCACCGTAGTGGCGGACCACTGCACTCCTCCTGGGTCCTATTCCGAAGGGTACGCCGCGATGGGATCCCCCCCGTCGTACGCCCAAGATCAGGAGAGGGTTGATTACGGGGAGGACGACTACGTGGCTCCGCCTACGCGGTACCTCCTGCCAAATCACTCCCCAGGGAACGACTCCTATCAGCACCGGCTCCAGCACCAGCCTTACTCTACCGTGGCGGGTAAAGAGAACCAGGGCAGCCCCAAGTTTGCGATGAAGGCGCAGGTCCGGGACCCTCCTTCGGGGTACGCCAGCGCGATGGCGGGTGCAGTTTCCGTGGCCAAGGAGGCCGAGGGGTTTGCTCTAAAGCAGGGCAAGCGCCGGAAACCTAAGCAGGCGGGCCTCAAGGGGGCCAAGTACTGGGAACTTGGGAAGCTTGGGCCGGACCTGGAGGGGAAGGAGATCGTCGAGAAGCGCTCCGCTCGGGACAGGATGAGGGAGTTCTCGAGCGAGATCAGGAGGAACAACGCGAGGGTCACGAGGAAGTCAGCCAAGGCTCCCAAGGAGGACCGGGCGACGATGGACGCCGCCAAGGCCTACTCCGCCAGACAAAGGGCCCTGGACTTCGCGAAGAACATCCCAAAGCCGGCGCACCAGCAAAGGGCGTCCACGAGCCCGAGCAAGGCGAGCAAGGGCTCGGGGGGGCTGGACAATGTCTCGGAACTGGACCGGCTCATGGAGCAGCATGAGGCACAGAGCCAGCAGATCAACAGCATGAGGCACCAGCTTGAGAGGCAGCTGAAGCTGGCATCGATCTAAAAGAAGTGGATTCGTTTTTCTTTTTGTACTTTTAGAGAGTCTGTTAAAGTCCCATGCCCACAGAGGCCTTGCTGGAGGGCAGCGCTGTCCGAAGCTGGGTGTGCGTCTTGAGCCAGTCGTCCACCTTTGTCGACTTGAGCTCGTTGCTCATGTCCGCCGTATCCTGCCGCCTCTTGCTCACCTGCTGCTTGCCGAACTTCTCCTCGTACGTGTTTGGCCCCAGGGGAGGGATGACCAGCCCAGGGAAACCGACCTTGATCCCCGAGACGTGCATCTTCCTGTCGGCTGTGAACCTCCAGAACCCGGCCTCGTCCGGAATTTCCGCGACGAGGTGCCCATCCTTGGCGAGCTGGAACTCCAGCACGGACATCCCCTTCTGGTGCATGGCCTCCACCCAGCGCATGTCTTGCACGTCGATAGTCTTGTAGTCCTCCGGGTCGACCTCCTTGAGCTTGGCCTTGAACAAGGTCGTCTTGTGCTTGAGCATGTTCTGGATCTGGATCCTGGCCTTCTCACTCTTGAGCTCCGACAGGGGTTTGCCAGAGTTCGAGGACGCTTGCATGATGCGCTGGCTCAGGTTGTCCAGCAGGGTGGTCCTCATCACGGATATCAGGCTCTGAGTTGACCTCGGCCTCGGCCTGTCCCGGTCCTCCTTCACGGGGCTCCTGCTCCGTGGCTGGCTGGTGGACGGCCTCATCGGCATGGGTGTACCCATGTCCGAGGTGGTCGGGTTGGGGGTTACAAGCCTCCTAGCGATCGGAGGCAGGCTGAAGTCCGAGGACGACTGGTCGGGGTCCTCATTGATGACCATGATCTGGGGCTCGCTTGTAGTGGGCCTTGAGGAGCTCAGCCTGGAGGCGGCCGCGGCCCTGACCTCGTCGATGGAACCGTGCCTGGATGGCGGCGTCTCCACCGGCGTGCGCAGCTCCTCGACCATCTTCTGCGAGTACGCCACCGGCGTCACCCCAGCTGGGCAGATCGACTGGAGGTCAATGCCTAGGGAGAGCTGCAGAAGTGCGGTCTCTGCGTCCGCCATCAGCTTGTTGGCCTGCTCCAGGTGGTCCCTCACCTCGTAGACCTCCTCCTCAAGCTGGTCCCTGCTGTCCATGTGAGCCTCGGTCTCGATGGTGAGGGCGTCCTCGAGCTGGGCCTTGATGCCCTGCAGGGTCTCCTTCTGGTTGATGAGCACATCCCTCTCGTTGGTCGTCTGCTCCAGCAGCGCGCTGGTCTCCTCGTGCTTGACCCTGAACTCCTTAAAACTCGCGGCTAATTCGGCCGCGCGGTCCAGCTGATCCTGGAACCGCGCGCTGAGGTTCGCCAGCTCGCCCTCCGTCTTGGTCCTCTCCCTTATCTCGTGCTCGACCTGCTTCGAGTACTCCTCCTCCGTGATCCTTAGGCGCTCCTCTGTCTCCCCGAGGGACTCCCTGAGACCGGCCTCCCTGGCCTTGGTGCCGTCCAGCTCCGTCTTCAGCTTGTCCGCCGCCTCTACAAACTCCTCCTCCTTGACCCTCCACTGCTCGATGCGCTCCGCCAGCACGTCCTTGCTGCTCTTCTGGTACAGCTTGAGGCTGTTGTGCGCCTCCTGGAGCTCCCTGTTCAGCTGCACCTGGTCCCGGCTCCACTTCTCCTCCTTCTTCTGGGTCTCTTTCTCCAGCCTCTCCATCTTGGACTTGGCCACCGCGGCGTCCTGCTGGGCCTTTTCGCACTTCTCCCTGTGCGTCTCCGCCCTGGTCTGCGCCTCGATGATCTGATTCTTGTAGCCCCTCTCAATCTTCGCGATCTCTGTCCTCCTTTCCGACGAGCTCCTGGACAGGAAGCTCAGCTCGCGCTTCATCTCGTCCCTCTCAGCCTTGCAAGCGTCGAGCTCATCCTTGTAGGCCTTGTACGAAACCTCGTACTCCCTGGCCACTGCAGTGGTGTGCGACACCTGCTCCTCCAGCGTCCTGATCTGGGAGGACTTCACCTTGTCGCTCTCCTCCAAGGTCGTGAGCTTCTCCCTCACCGTGCTGAGGCTACTCTCGGCCATGGTGTACAGGTTCTCCACGGTGTTCCGCTCCGTGCTCGCTAGGTGCGCCCGCTGCTCCGCCCTGATCCTCTCCTCCACGGCGAGGGCCTTGGCGTCCAACGCGTGGTTCAGTCTCTTCTCGGCAGAGGCCTGGGCCGCCCTCGATCGCTTCAGCAGCTCCTCCATTTTGTTGTACTCGCCGTAAAGCGCGTGCTTCTCGGCCTTGAGGTCGTCGTACCTTTTCCTCAGGCTCTCCAGCGAGGAGGTTGAGCTCTGTGTGATACTGTCGTTCACCGCAACCCTCCTGGTGAGCTCGCTGACCTTGACGGGAAGCATGGCGAGCTTTGCCACCTCATTCTTAAGCTCGTTGGTCTCCAGATGGGCCTCCTCCGCCATTCCCAAGGCGTCCAGCCTCTCGCTCTTGGCCCTCTGGCAGTCCATCACCAGGAGATCGTTTTCCTTCCCAATGTACTGAATCTTCTCCTTCGCCTCCTTCAGCGCCTGGACGAGGGGCATCCTAGACGCCTCGGACATTTTGAAGCGCAGCTCCGTCTTGGATAGCGTATCGGTCATCTCCTTGTTCTGCCTGTCCAGCTGCAGGGCAACCCTCGCTAGAGGGCCAGTTGTCGAAGACAAGGAGTGTGACTTCTTCTGGGTCTCCGACTCGTTTACCCTGTCGTCATCCACCTCGGAGGCGGCCATGCTCAGCAGCTGGTCCGAGCTCAGCGTCAGGTTCTCCGCGTACCCCAACAGCAGAGCCCAGCACTTGAGCAGGATTGTAGCCCCGTACTCCTCTGTGTCTGCCTCCTCCATCTTCTGTGCCGTGGCCTTGGCGGTGGGGTCCCCAAAGGAGTCCTCGTTCGCCAAATTGAGCACGTTGACCTCGTCCTTCTTCGACTGGGCCATCGCGAGCTTGATGAGCTCCTCCACGAGGTTATGAAACCCGTGCGCGAAGATCTCGATGGCGCTGTGGATGTGGTCCAGGGCCCACTGTGGGGTCTTCCTGCCCTTCCTGTCCTCGATGGTCAGCATGTCCCGCACGGCGGCGCCGTCCTGCACCCCGAGTTGCAACAGCTGCGCGATGAGGAACTTGGAATTATCGTCGAGGAGTTGGCTGAGTTCCGGAGGGAGCTTGGTGCCCAGCGGGAACTGGCTCATCAGGCTCTTCCTCTGCTGCCTGTGCCTGAGGTCCGCGGCAAAGTTCGTGATGTTGGCCCGTTTGTTGCTCTCCGCAGACCCGGCCCGGTTCTTGTCGATCAGGCGATTGAGCGGAGCGAGCATGAACGCCTTCTCTGCGGTGGACGTCCTCCTGTTGTAGGCGAACGCCTGGGACCTGTTCAGCGTCACATTATCCTCGTCGCTGAAGCCACCGTTCGAGGCTCCCATCCTCAGAGAGGACACGCCCTCCTTCTGAGGAGGTACCCACGCCCCCTCGCTCCCGGTGCCCTCGAAAACAGGAGCGTTGCTCGTGGCCCTCTTGCTCATCTCGGTCACGAAGGAGGCCACTCGCATGGCCTCCCCGGGTCTGACCCTGGAGGAAGGCCCGCTCGAGTTCGCGTCGAGGTACGGCGTCCCCGGCGGCTTTGCCTCGAGGGCCTTCACGCTCACCGACCTACTGGTCTCGGACATCATGGTGACCGCGAGGGACACCAAAAAGGCGTTCCCTTGGCCTTCCCCGGCGCCTGCCTCGCGCAATCCCACCACGATAGATGGTCTCGTCCAGCTTCCGCTGGTGGTCCCGGTCAATGAATTTTTCGATATTTCCGGGAAAAAGGGCAAAAAAGTCTGCAAGTCCGAAACTCGGTTGAACTGGGATCAACCGATGGGAGGAGGCGAGGGACTTGAGTGGCCGAAGACCAAAGCGTGCCGTAAAGAATGCCCCTCGTGTCTAATGAAAAATATTTATTTGTTGGGCAGCGCGGCCTCCAGCTCCTGAGGCGTGAACTGCAGCCAGCTCGGCACGTCGCCTATGGAGGTGTACTTGGACCCCGACCACAGGTCCTCATCCTTGTCGAGTTGGTCGAACATCCGGATCTCCTCGTCGCTCCTGGCCAGCAAACGATTTACCTCCCTCATCCCCACGACGTAGTTGTCGCTCGTAGTGTGCGTGTGTTCCTGCAAGTACGTCTGCAGGGTCTTCCTCTTCTCCTCGTGAGAGGACTCGAGGTCAAATCTGCCGGCGTCGATCACCTCGTTCGCCATGTCAATCTTGTACTTCTGTATCTCCTTCCTGATGATGGACTCAACGCTATCCCGGTAGCCCCCCCGGCCCTGCTTCTCTTCCACGTCGTTCGTCTGGTAGTCCGTGCCGTCCCCATCCACGGCTGATATCGTCGGCACCTCCATGTCCACGACGCACTCCATGTGGAACACACGGACCTCCTTGACCTGGCCAATCCTGTGGGACCTCGCGATGGCCTGCTCCTCGTTCTTGGGGTTGGGATCCGGGTCGTAGAGCACGACCGTATCGGCTGACTGCAGGTTGAGCCCTCTGCCTGCCGCCCTAATGGACAGGAGGAAGATGAAGGGGACCTGAGACCCCTCCGCCCTGTTGTCCACGTTGTTGAAGTCCTGGATGGCCTCCTCCCTCTCCTCGATGGGTGTGGTGCCATCGATCCGGTGGAAGGCCCAGCCCCTCCACTTGACGTAGGTCTGCAGAATGTCCAGCGCCTTGGTCATCGTGGAGAACAACAAAACCCGGTGGCCGGACTTGTACATCTTGACGAGGATCCTGTCCAGCATAAAGAGCTTACCGGACGTCCTGATCAGCTCTGGGATGCTGTGGTCGTAGATTGCTTCCGGGTAGGCCATCACCAGGTGGTTGCACAGCTTCTTCAGCTCCATGGCCTTATTGTTGATGGCGTAGGACCCCCCCCGGAGGTCCCTCAGCGCAGAGGTCCTGGACAGCCACCGGTACGCAACCGACTCCACCGAGCTCAGCGCACAGAGGATGGTGTGGGCAACCTTTGGCGGCAGGTTCTGCTCCACGTCCTCCACCTGCCTGCGCAGCATGAAGGGCTCCAAGGCCTGGTGGAGCCTCTGGATGACCACGGCCCTCTTGGCCAGCTTCTCCTGCGTGACCTCCTGGTCCTGGTTGCTCAGGTGGTCATCGAACCACTCCCTGAAGTGGGCCTTCGACTGGTCGTCGAAGACGTCCGGGAGAAGGTAATTCAAAAGGCTCCAAAGCTCCGCAAGGTCGTTCTGGAGCGGCGTTCCCGTCAGCAGCAGCCTCCGCTCTGACTGGAGCCTGTCAACAGCATCAGCGAGCTTTGAGGTCCTGTCCTTGATCCTGTGGGCCTCGTCCATCACGACATACTTCCAGTCCACCTTGGCGAGCTTGGACCGGTCCCTGAGCGTGAATTCGTACGTCGTGATCACGATGTTTGACCGGTAGGTGGCGTCCAGGGAGATCTTGGAGGCGAAGATCCCATTCCTCACTTCCTTGTTCCCAACGTAGACGCACACCGTGGCGGTGGGGAACCACCTGTTGATCTCGTTCCTCCAGTTGGGCACGACAGCGTTGGGCACAATAATGAGATGAGGTCCCATGTTGCTCTTGTACTCCATCAGCCACGCCAGCAGGGAGATGACCTGGACAGTCTTTCCCAGGCCCATCTCATCGGCCAAGATCCCGTTGAGCCGGTTCTTGTACAGGCTCAGCATCCACTTCAAGCCCGTGACCTGGTAGCTCCTCAGGCCGGGCTCGCTCAGCAGGTGGGGCAGCGGCGTCTCGCCCTCCACGGAGTGCGCCGCGTCGTAGAGCTTGTTCCCGGCCCTCTCCTCGTCGTCCTCCTCCTTAGTCATCCTCTCCGCCATCATGAGGTCGCCCTCATCCAGGGCCGACTTAAGCTTCACCAGCTTAACCTTGTCCCCGAGGCTCTTGAGGTAGTTCTCCGTGTCATCCAGGAACTTGGTGAGCTGCTCGAGCTCGTTCTTATCCGCGGTGGGTACCCCGCCCACGCCCTCCCTGACCAGCGTGGCGTAGGCCTCCGCGTCCTTCTCCTCCAGCGCGCGGAGCATCCTCTTCCTGCGGTCCTCCTTCTCCACCTTGTTGTAGTCCCCGCTCAGCTTCTGGTGGAACTGCATCAGGCGCTTGCAGCTCGACCTGAGTTTGTCCTGGTTGGAGGCCACCATGTCCAGGTACGTCTGCCTGCGCCTCCTCAAATCCATGTGCCTCAGTCCCTGGAGTTCCTTTCTATCGGCCTCCGCCTGCTTGGCGAGCGCGATTTTCTTGCCCGCGAGCTGCCTCGAGAGCTTGTAGAACTCCTTGGTCTTCATCACCTGCATCTCAAGCTGCTCGCGCAAGACCTTCTGCCTCAGCTTCTTCTGAAACTTTCTCAGCTTCAGCGCCTTGGACTGGATCGAGTACGCGATGACCTCAGAGGGTCTGACGCGTGCCCTCCTCTTCCTGGCGACGACAGCGTCCAGCTCTGCGATTGCGCCCTCCACCGCCCTGTCCCTGCGGCACTCGGCCTCCTCCCGGATGATCGCCGTCACCGTTGCAGTGGCCTTCCGGGCCAAGTCCGCCCCGATGGCGTTGCCAATCCCCGGGAAGAACTCAACCAGGCTGGGCTTCGCCTTGATCTCGGGAGCCAGCGGCATCAGCCGGCCCTGGATCAACTTGTCGTACACCTGGGAGGGGAGGGGCCCACTTCTGGCGCTGATTCCGGCGGGGCCGGCAGGATAGAAGACCGTCTTCTTTTGCTGCGGCGGCCTGCCCAGCTTTGGCGCCGCCTGGGACGACGCCGACCCCGCGGCGGGATTCCCGTTCGCTCTTGCGGCCGCCATGGCCGCCGGCCTCCTCGCCTGCTCCGCGCTCGCCGCCGGCCTCCCGGCCTCCTGATTAGGCTTGGGCCCCTCGGTCCCCGCGAGCTCCCTCAGCGCGTTTAGCTGGGACTCGAAGTCGTCCTCCGCCGGCTTCTTCCGCTTCTTGTACGGTCCTCTCTTGTACACCTTCGGGGCCTTCTGCTTCTGCCTTGCCTCCCGCTCCGCTTGCCTCTGACGCTCGCGAGCGGCGGACGCCGCCTGGGCCTGGAGCCACTGCTGCTTGGCGTGGGGCGGGATGTTGTGCTGCGGCGGGATGGGGCCCATGCTCTCCAAGCGCCGCGGGGTGATCAGGTCCTGCACCTTCTTAGGGACCTTCTGCCTCTTCATCAGGCCCTTGAACGCCATGATCTGCGCGTACAGGGACTTCATCTGCTGTGGGGTCAGGCCCCAACCGTAGTGGTGAAGCCGCTGGTGTTGGTGTTGATGATGGGCGCTGGACGGGCGGCTCGTGCTAGGCTGCCCTTGGCTCGACCCAGGACCGGCGGCGTACCCCGCCTGCTGGCGCTGCGCCTGAAGCTGCCGCTCTCTGTGGTGCAAAGCCAGTTGCTGCTCCGGGGTCAGGTTCTGCGGGACGCCCAGGGCCTGGCCGCCCGCGGAGGGGGCTCGCGGCCCCTGCGGACCCGCCCACTGCTGCCGCTGCTGCTGGTGGTGGTACCCCATGCCTTGAGCCGCGTGCCCGTTCCCTCGCGTTTGGCCCGAGACCGGATACCCGTGAGCCTGGCCCTGACCGTGGGAGGGGGGGTGAGCATGAGGAAGCCCAGGGTGCGCCGCGGGGGGCACGCCGTGGGGTCTTCCGGAGGCTGAGGGCGGGGGGAGGGGATCGTTTGGGAGGGCAGCCCTATCCCCCGGCCCGACCCCATCACGCTCCATCCGCTTTTACTTAACGGCCGCTGCTCACAACGCCAGCAGCCTCAAGCCCCGAAAAAAAAAAAAAGTAATCCCCGAGAGCTCAAACCGACCCGACCGCCTTTCCTCCCTTTCCTCCCTTTCTTCTTCGCGATTTCTACAATCACCAGCACAAAGGCGCAAAATTAAATTGTCTTTTGGGCTTCTCCACTTTCCCTGGAGTTTCCCGAGGCCGCAAACTCCGAGATCTTCACTCCAGGAGCGAAGCGGACGAGCGGCTTGGCGCAAAAGGGTCGGCCTCGAGTGGGTTGGGCGACGATGGGGGAGGGAAGAGAGATGTACCTGGTGGTGTACAATGCCGGGATGACCATCGCGTCCGTCCTGTGCACCGCCAGCGTCGTCTTCACCCTCCTGAATCGGGGGCTATCGAAGGTATGGGTCGGGGCAGGACAGATGTTCGTGGTGACCCAGTGGCTGGCCCTGCTGGAGACCGTGCACGCCGCGGCCGGCGTCTCCAAGTCCTCCGCGGGCACGGCCTTCGCCCAGTGGTTCGGCAAGAGCAACGTCCTCCTCGCGATATTGTGCTTCGTGCCGGAGCTGCAGAACTCCTGGGCCACAGCAATGCTCATGTTTGTCTGGAGCTCCTCGGAGGTGGTGAGGTACTACTACTACCTGCTGACCATCGTGATGGGAACCACCATTCCGGAGCGCCTGACGTGGCTCAGGTACACGATCTTCATTCCCATGTATCCCATCGGAATGCTGTGCGAGCTCCTGATCATGGTCCTGGCGAGGCCCCACATCAAGGGCCTACACAGGGTCAGCTTGCCGAACGCTCTGAACTTCGGGTTCGACTACCAAGCCTTCATCAGCGCGCTCGTGTGGGTGTACCCGTTGGTCTGGCTGCCCATGTACCTCCATATGTTCAAGCTACGCGCCAAGAAGCTGGGGGACGGGTCCCGCGACAAGCTCAAGAAGTCGCAATAGTAATTGTAATTGTACCGGGCAATCCGCCCGAGAGGGCCGACGGTGGGGAACGGGGTGACAAACACGAACGAACGATGTCAAACTCCAAAGGCGAAGGCGGGTCAAAAAGCCGATCAGACTCCCAAGTCCTTTTTGTCGGGTCGTTTCATACAGTTTTGGTTTTCCCGCGGATTTCTTGTTGCTTTTTGCTCTCTTTTTTTTATTTGTCTTCCCCGCGAAACAGAGGAGACAGAGGGGGCCCGCGAGGGGGAGAGAGGCACAGGGGAAGGACAGAGACGGAGGGCAAGGCGCCATGGGAATCAAGAATCTGAAGAAGCTGATCAGCGATCATGCCCCGGGGGCCTTCAAGGACATGCCCCTAGACGCCTATTTTTCTCGCGTCGTTGCGATCGACGCCTCCATGCACATCTATCAGTTCATGGCCGTTGTGGGCCGATCGGGCGAGGACCAGCTGACGAACGAGCACGGCGAGGTGACCTCGCACCTGCAGGGCATGATGCACAGGACGTCGAGGCTCCTCCAGGCGGGGATCAAGCCCGTGTACGTGTTCGACGGCAAACCCCCTGAGATGAAGAGCGGTGAACTGTCGAAGAGGAGGGCAGCCAGGGAGCAGGCAGTGGAGAAGCTCAAGGAGGCCAAGGAGAGCGGCGACGCGGCGGCGGTGGAGAAGTACAGCAAGCGCGACCTCAAGGTGACCAAAGAGCATAACGAAGAGTGCAAGCGACTGCTTCGCCTGATGGGAGTGCCCGTCATCGAGGCCCCGTGTGAGGCGGAGGCCCAGTGCGCTGAGCTGTGCAAGGCCGGTCTGGTCTACAGCGTGGCGACGGAGGACATGGACTGCCTTTGCTTCGGGACCACGAGGCAGTCGAGGCACATGATGGCCCCCGCATCGCAGAAGAAGGACGTTCAGGAGTTTCAGATCGAGAAGGTCCTGGAGGGCATGGACATCACCATGGACCAGTTCATTGATATCTGCATCCTTTGCGGGTGCGACTACTGCGGCACCATCCGCGGCATCGGCCCAAAAAAGTCCTTCGACCTTATCAAGAAGCACAAGTGCATCGAGAAGGTCTTGGAGAACATCGATTTGACCAAGAACAAGGTGCCGGAAAACTTTGACTACGAGCAGGTCAGAAGGCTCTTTAAGGCGCCTGAAATCACCCCGGCTACGGAGTGCTCTCCTTTCAAGTGGACCGCCCCCGACGAGGAGGGCCTGATCGCCTTTATGGTCGACGAGAAAAGCTTCAACCTTGAGAGGATCCAGTCCGTGATCAAGAAGGTGAAGGCCTCCAAGTCCAAGTCCACGCAGGGGAGGCTGGACTCGTTCTTCAGCGCCGCACCAAGGAAGCCAGCGGCCGGCCTGTCACTTGGGGGAAAGAAGGGGGCGAACAAGGCCGGAGCCTTTGGGAAGTCTACCGGGGTCACCAAGACGAAGAAGTCTGGCGGGATCAGGCTGGGCTAGGATCCGAGCCCCGCCCGCCCGCGTGCTGAACGAGGTGGCTCGCGTTTCTAAAGTTTCTAAAGTCTACAACAAACAAACAAACGAGGATCAAGCTGCGTCCGCTCTCCCCCCGCCCCCCCCCCCCCCCCCCCCGCCCCCCCAAACGCGCGGTCTTTCCTTCTCCCCCCCCCGGGGGCGGCGCGCCCCCCGCTCACC
>Ga0160423_10003736_pt1 | contig 12618 bp, 5 predicted proteins | sample CRUFie14St8metaG_FD_108191 | JGI IMG/M metagenome (GOLD analysis project Ga0160423, IMG submission 108191) | Marine microbial communities from the Costa Rica Dome - CRUD Field 142mm St8 metaG | ecosystem: Environmental > Aquatic > Marine > Oceanic > Photic zone | place: Costa Rica: the Eastern... | reverse complement strand
ATGACCCGCTGCAATGGACGTGCACCATACGCTGGATTATACCCACGCTCTGCCAGGAGGAGCTTCGCATCGGTGGACAGGGTGAGAGTGATGCCCTTGAAGTCCAGAATCTTGCTCAGCTTACGGATCTGAATATCCACGATCGTGGTCATCACCTCAGGCGCCAATTGATTAAAGACGGTCACATCATCGATGCGATTGATAAATTCTGGCCTAAAAAAGGCCCGCACGTCGTCCATGATGGCCGTGTTCATCGCCGAGACTTCTTCTGGGCTGTTGCACGGCTGGATATGCTTCGCTCCAAGGTTTGACGTCATGATGATAATGGTATTGCAGAAGTCGACCGTCACGCCGCTACTATCGGTCAGTCGGCCGTCGTCCAAGAGTTGTAAGAACAAGTTGAAAACATCCGGATGCGCCTTTTCGACCTCGTCGAAGAGGACGACGCTAAAGGGCTTTCGCCGCACCCGGTTTGTGAGCAGTCCACCCTCATCAAAGCCAACGTATCCCGGAGGCGCTCCGACCAGGCGCGCCACGGTATGCTTTTCCATGAATTCGCTCATATCAAATCTCAGGAGAGAACGCTCATCATCGAAGAGGAAGCTCGCCAAAGTCTTGGCGAGTTCGGTTTTTCCCACCCCCGACGGACCCAGCATCAAAAAAGATGCGATGGGCCGGCTGGGATTCTGCACCCCAGCCCGTCCTCGACGGACGGCCCGCGAAATGTCGTATAGCACCTCATCCTGGCCGACCACGCGTTTGCGAAGCTCATCTTCGAGATGGATGAGTCGCTCACGGTCTGAGGCACCCATTTTTGCAACGGGAATGCCCGTGAGCCGGCTCACAATGGCTGCGATGTCATCTTCAGACACCCGAGCATCCGGAATCGAAAACTCGATGGATTCATCAACATCGTGCACATTCGCTAATCGGGACTCAGCGTCCGGGATCACTTTGTATTGGAGCTCCGCAACCCGAGCAAAATCCTGAGTCTCAATGGCATTCGCCATATCTTCCTGGGCTGTTTTTAAGGCCTCTCGTGCGTCGGATAATTCATCCCGGCCACTCCGCCGTTTTTCCCACGCTGCCGTCAGATCCGCTGACTTTTTGCGCAGAGTGCTCAGCTCACTTCGAATGGCGTCAACCTGACTCACCATCTCCGCTGCATCCTCCCTGGCTAAAGCATGCTCATCGATGGAGAGCGCTTGAATCCGCTCGTCGATCTCGATCAACTCTTCCGGTTTTGACGCGACGCGCAACCTCACGGTCGCTGAAGCCTGGTCGATCAAATCGATGGCACTGTCTGGTCGGAACCGCCCGGCCATATACCGGCTGGCTAGATTCACTGCCGATGATAAAGCGGCATCCGAGATGTGCACATCGTGATGCGTTTCATATTTCTCCTTGATCCCGCGAAGAATATGAATGGTCATCTCCTCGCTGGGTTGATCGACCTGCACCATCTGAAAACGACGAACCAGGGCTGCATCTTTTTCAAAATACTTTCGATATTCGGCCAGAGTGGTCGCGCCCATGCAGCGGACTTCTCCTCTGGCCAGAGCAGGCTTGAGCAAGTTGGCTGCATCCATGGTTCCCTCGGACCCACCTGCACCCATGATCATATGAATTTCGTCGATAAATAGAATCACATTGCCGGCCGCAGCAACATCATCGAGTACTTGCTTAAATCGCTCCTCAAATTCTCCTCGATATCGCGCACCCGCCACCAATTGTCCAAGGTCGAGGGATAAGACCGAAGCAGACTGCAAGTCTACAGGTACATTCCCATTGACAATTTCCTGAGCCAGACCTTCAACGATCGCTGTCTTGCCAACACCAGGCTCTCCGATGACAACAGGGTTATTTTTGCGACGCCGGCACAACACTTCGATGGCCAACTTGATTTCCTGACTACGACCAATGACGGGGTCCAAATGGCCCTGCCGCGCAAGTTCGGTTAAGTCTTGCGTGTAGTTATCGAGGGCCTCGAACTGCTCTGAAGAACTCATACCTTCACGAAACCCACCCACGGCAGGCGCCTCAAGGGTCGACCTCAGTTGGTTCATATTCGTGGACAGCTCTTCCAACGTATTGGAAATCTCCTCGTCTTCGATCAGGCCGAGTACGAGATGCTCGATGCCAATGGAGGGCGCTGCTAAACGATTCGCAACCTCATCGGCGGTGAGGAACGCCCGCTCCACTTTACGGCCGATCATCGGCTGTTGTTGATCCGAACCTGCTCGTTCTTGCTGACTCAGATTCACCTCGATGCGTACCGCGAGACCCTGTACATCGGTCCCCGCATCTTCGAGCGCTTTTTGGATCACGCCCCCGTGCAGGCGAATCAGGGCGTCGAGTAAATGCCAGGTACATACGCGTTTATGATGTGCTTTGATGGCGATACGGCTCGCTTGCTCTAGAGCTGATTGCGCATGACGATTGAACTTTTCGATAATCATTCGACCCCCTCAGGTCCCACATTCAATGATGGTCTTCGCGTAGTGACCGATTTTTGATTGATGACGATGACAATAGATTCGCGATAGAGCCGGAGGGTGCCACGCTTACTCGGGTTCTTCAACAGGATCGACGCGTCTGGACGCTGATTTCAGTCGCCGCCGATCCGTCCAGCCAAAGCGAGGCCGAAATGGTATACAGGCCGCCTGTCGAAAAGGTTTTGAATTCCGCCTGTCAGACCGATGTCAAAGCCATGTCGCATGGCATAACCGACCTGAAGATCAATGGGCATTTCGGTGGCTGAAAATTCGTAGGCATTGATCTCAAAACCTGTCTCGGTCATGAGAAAAAGGGCGGCACTCATTTGATGCCGCAGATTCCCGAGAAACCTGAATTCCATGGACGCAGTATCCACCTCGTCAGGCCAATAGGGGTCCATCGCCCTTTGGTACAGTCGAAAGCTCATCAGGCGCTGCCCAACATCGATTTGAGTATGGGCACCCAGAGATAGGCGGGAGGGTAACCCGATGGTGAGGCCAACGCCGGTTGGGTCAAGCCCCACAGGCACCGAGAGATCGAGCGCCGTGCTGTCCGCCAAGCGAAACCGAAGCTGCGGTGTTACTACTCGACCCCAGGTAAGGCCGCGGTCGTCCCATGCACCCACAGAGAGGGCGACACCGGCTTGGATTGAACTGAGAGCCCCAAAACTCACTTGCACTGCCGCCTGCCCAGCTGGTTGATCAACGAAGCGTGTCCAAAGGTCTACCTGCAACATCCCTGGGTACAGGGTCAGGGGACGGTCCACGATGCGCTGCGGATACGGCCGTGGTCTGAGTAAGAGCTGCACGGCAGGTGGTCGGTCCACATCGGAACTGAATGAGCGTGCTTCGCTATGGATCGTCAGCGTATAATGATGCTTCATCGGCGCAGCGACCAAAGTCTTCCAATCACCATCCGGATTGGTCAACAACAGGTAGACACCCAAGGTTGAGCTTGCCGGTGCGTCGAAAGAGACTGACCGCGTCTTTCCAGGCCAAATCAATTTTGAGACAAGAACATCCTTATTCTTTTTCGAACTCGAGACCAGGGCTGAAATCTCATCATAGTCCTCTGTGAGAAAACTGGTTTCTGTAGTTTTTTTCACGAGGAGATAAAAGGTTCGACCTCCGTTGAGCGTCTTGATGCGATTATCGATTTGAATCTGACGTTGCTGATACTGAGCCCACGTCGGCACCGTCCACAGACAGATGGATGCAACAGAGCACAGAAGGATAAGCAGCAACCTCATTAGAACGCCCCATCATCAGCGCGAATATCGAGAAGGGTCCACGGGTCTTCTCGAAATTGGAATCGTACGCTGGTTGGTGGCACATCGTCTAGATCACTGGTGACGTTCCAAAACCACACGAACTTACTCCGTGTTTGCCGCCTCGCTTTTCTCATGAGTCGTAGGAAGGACCATTCTTCGCTGTTCGCCGCAACACCTGCATAGTGTCGCCCCTGAGAATCATATTCAGCAAACCCCACAGATAGACGAGCAGGCACAGGCTTCCACCACTCCATGCTCAAAGATTGCCATTGCGCTCTCTGATTAAACAGGAAGACAGAAGATGCCCCCACTTGAAGCGTCCCGATGACGGGCTGATGCTCCGTCTTTGTGTGCGGAAAAGGGAGAGCCCTCAGTTGAATTTCGATGGGTTGTTCTTTGCCCTTTTCATCCCACAGCAGTTCGCGCACAGCCTGCATCCGGTTGACAATCGCCAGCATCTCCACGGGAACTTCAACCCCGTTCACCCCCACCCCACGCTGTACCCACCCAGACGGCGTCTGCTCGCAGAAAGGCGCAAGAAATGCATTGAAGTCTTTCCAGAAATCCCCCTTGGGATGGAGGGCGGCTCGCAGGACGTCTAACTGAGCCACCTTCTGAGCGCTTCGATCGAATGGAAAGAGGACGCTCATTGGTCGGTAGTAGGTATTGTAGAGTTGCGTCCACTTCTTGGAAACGAAGGCTTCGATCTCGGCATTGCCAAGTCGTCGAGATTGTTCAAACACATCCACCAGTGGGCCACGCCATTCACGACTCAAATTGGCCGAGTTCAGCCAGCCATACAATTCGGTATGTAGGGAACCCGGCACATTGAATGCGGCTTCGAAAGCCATTCGTCCGTAGGGGCTCAAGGTGCCTAATAATTGCGTATTTCCTGCCCCTTTCTTGGGCGCCTTCGCCGGAATGTCGCTCCCTAATTGTTCACCGAGCTGGTAAGCCAGTTTCTGATACGCTAACCACAACGGGCTCTTCGCAGGGTTTTTACCGATCAATGACGACACACCCTGAAATCGGTCCCGAACAGATTCAAACGGACCGGCGTATTGGTTTTCCTTATCGAGTTCGAAGGACGTATTGTCACGAATGCATTTCACCAAACCGAGCAAAGGTGAGCTGGATGACGCCATCTGTCTTGCCACGAAGGGCATGAGTTGGGGGGTAAACTCACGGAGCACGTGCGCCTGAAAAAATTCCGTATACGCATGTTCGTATTCGTCGGCATAGCTGGAGAGAATTTCATCCACAAACTCACTGAAATGATTGGCCTCGGAAACGGGTAGATTGAGCTCTTCTAAATCCGTCTTCAGTGTGTTCAGCAGTGGTTGAACTTCCGCCGTGAAGGCCTCCATGGTGAGGAGGCCGTCAATGGTTGCCTGTCCAGCGTATAACTGATTGTCTCCAGGCACTGCATTCAGGTGAATGTCCGGGTATCGACGGGTATCTCCAAAAAGCACGCCCTGCCAGGGTTTCCCCTCCCAAGACTGAGTACGATAGGATGCAAATACATCCATCACACTGCTGCGTCGTATTAACTCTTTCCATTTTACGCCGTCTAAATTGAAGGCACGATTATCGATCATGACATGGAGACTGCTGTCCTGACGCCCTTGACCATCCAGGCCCTTGGTAAAGGCGAGGAGTTCCTTCAAAGTCATGCGCCCGTCCACAGGCCGAACGAGATTTGATGAATCCACCAGGTCTGCAATACGCAGAACCGGATACTCATCCGCAGTTGCACGATGTGAAATTTCAAGCCGCCAGTGAGGGCCGATGTTGATTTCGTCATGGTGCGAAAATAGTTCGAGCAGTTCGAGTGTGACCGAATGCGCAGCCAACATGCGGACTTCCCGGCGCATCGCTGCTGCCGTGGTTCCCAACCGCTTCAAATCATTATCGGAGATGCGGTTGTTTGCGGTGGCGGTCGTCACAAAGTCAAAGAAAGATGCCCAATCCTCCACCCGATCGATTTCAAGGATTCGATTCACCGCCTCACTGGAGATCAGATGGCTGACATCGGGTGATATGTAACGGGTGTTACTCTGATGCGTCACGTAGTCCTTAATGAGCATTTCGCTCAATCCCGTCACACGCGCCCAGACACCAGAGTGGTCATCGATAAAGGTGCCAATCTCGTTCTTCTCGGTGGCAGCGGCCAAACCACTCAGATAGAGATATTTTTCCATATCAGCGCCAGAGGTGGACTTTCTCAAACGTTCAATTTCCGGAAGAAGCAGCTTGGTTTCAACACTCCGAATGTAGTCATCTTTGATCTGCTGATGCAGGAAGACGTCATGTTCTGGGGAGAAATCCAATAAGATCCGGCTCCAGATGGAATTCCGCCGGTCCGAGATGTAATCGTAGAAATCATTCTGAACTCGGTCGCTGAATTCCTCAGCACTCCCATTCATCGCCTCGGAAAGAATCAGTTCCGCCTGCTTGATGGTGGCCCGCTCGTACATGTATCCAGAAAAAACATACGCAATGCCGAGCGCACCCAGCAGAGCGGCGGCTCGCCTGTGAAACCGGTAGGGATGTTTTTCGACGACTTCCTCATGCCGCAAAATCACCTCGAACGGGTTCGCGGCGTCCGAGTCGACGTCATCTCTCGAGGTCATGTAGAGTGCATCGAGCTGAGGATCAAAACTGGTTGGGTCCTGTATCCGTAGCTCATCGAGAATGATCTGAATGCGGCCTAATAAAGTATCAGATTCTTCAATAAAGGATGCGGCCCGCAGGTAGTCGTCGGGACTCATCATCTTCATCAAATAGGGCAGATAGACCTCAAACTTTTTCATCTGCTGCTGGAGATCACCGTCGGTGGTCTCACCTGTCAGGTCGAGCCTGAGCCGGACATTATTTTCGAAAAGCCCCGCTTGAAATTCTCGGTATCCCGTGCAGTTGTCCATGTGGGTCAACACGATACCGAAGCGGACAGGCCGGCCCAGTAGGGTCGACAATACGTTCACCTTACCCCGAGCCAATTGCACATCTCTGACGATGCGTTCGACCGGATCGCCCACCAAGGAGTCGGCGCTGATCACAAAATAGAATACCGGGTCTGCAGCATCCTTTTGGGAACGCCATAGTTTCTTGAGTTCTCGACGAGTGCGCTCAGTGGTGTCTTCGAGCACATTGCCGGAGAACTCGAAGACGAACTGAGCCGGTCCATGATAGACCTGGACATTGGAGTTACTGGTTTCGCTATGGCGATACAGTCGATCCTGCCCGCGCCAGTCTATGTACTGTTCGATCAGGGTGGTTTTTCCGGAGCCACTGGCCCCGAAGACAAAGAAAGGTCGAAAGAGTTTGATGGAGGACCGGTATCGACGGGGTAATCCACGGCGAAACTTTCGCCAGGTGCCGATCAGATTCAATTTGGGCGGCTTGGCTACGCCGGCGTCTCCGGAGGCCGCTTTAGCGCGCCGTCGACGAATCCAATAAAAGATGCCGACCGCGATAAGAATGAGGGCAAAAGTGACACCCACCCAAACCGCATGCTCCTGAATCCATTCGAGAATCCCGTTCTTTTCAGCTTTTTGTTCCAGGCGCTTTAGCTTCGTCATCTCGCGCTTTATCTGCGAGGCCGTCTGCGTCTTTACCTGTGCCAAAATGCCCTGCATGTGCGGCATTCTCCTACCATCCTATCCCTTGAGATATGGCCGTAAATTACGATTTCAGCAAATTTATCCTGAAAAAAGGAATGGCCTATTGATTATTTTTTTAAGCACAGTAGACTACAGGTAGTTAAATGTAGGACAAAAAAGAGCCCGACATGGACAAAATTCATCAGAGTGTCGTGGATGTCTACACCTTAATGTGTCGCGTGAATCGCACTCAGGTGATGGAGGACCAAACACCCTCTTACATCGGCAATCGTCCATTGGGTGATCCCACGACGCTTCGCGCGGAGATTCAAAAGACCCTGCTCGATTGTCGAGAAGTCCTGAGTGCTGAAATCTCCGAGCGCGCTGCATACAGAATGCTCTTCGCCTTCACTGTATTTTTCGACGAAGCGGTCTTGGCGGGCGGCCTTGCACCCTCCACCGGCTGGGCATCTCTTCAGCGGGAACTCTTTGATACGGATGAGGGGGGACAGCTCTTCTTCGACACCCTGGATGAAATTCTGGCCGAGGAACATAACTCTCTGATGTACGAAGTGTTCTACTTTTGCTTGAAGCTCGGATTTCAGGGCAAATACACCGGACAAGACAAGCGGATACAGGTCTATAAAGACAAGCTCAGCGAACGCTTCGAACTGCCAGACCCCGAGCCTGCCCGAGATACTCGGCCCACAGCCAAGGTCTTTAAACTGCATTCGTATCATTGGTATTACGCGGCGGCATTCTCGGTGAACATCGTCTTTTGGGCTGCAATGCGCTTTGCGTAGGCAGGGTCACATCTCCATCGAGCGCACGAAAAGACCAAAGACACACCAAAGACGGCTCGTATTCAGGTCCGACACACGGCCTCGCCGGGACGCCTAAGAGGCGCCATATCTATCGACGGTGCGCCTACAGGTCAGACCAATACCGACCCAGGAATTTAGAAACGCCAGGTTGATTGGGCGCAATGCCTTCATCGCCCTTGTTCCAACCCGCGGGGCACACCTGGCCGTATTCGGAATGATGTTGAAGAGCCTGAATAATCCGGACCATTTCATCCATATTTCGACCGACAGGCTCATCATTGATGGTTTGATGCCGAACAATGCCTTTTGGATCGATAATAAAAGTGGCTCGCATGGCAACGCCGGAGATGTACATGGATTCACCACCATCAGATTGGATGCCATATTCAGTGGCGATACGATGATCGACGTCGGCCACCATGGGAAAGCGAACAGGGCCAATTCCACCATCCTCAACCGAGGTATTCCGAAACGCGAAATGGGTGTAGGATGAATCCACTGAGACTGCGATGACTTTCGCGCCCAATTCTTCCAATTTATCCACTCGATTATTGAGCGCGAGTAACTCCGAAGGACACACGAAAGTGAAGTCCATTGGATAGAAGAACAGAATGCCAAAGCGGCCTTTGATTTCCTCGAACAAGTTGAAGTCGTCGACGATAGACCCATCGGCCAAAACCGCGTGCGCTGCAAAGTCAGGGGCTCGACGCCCAACAAAAATCATCAGATACTCCTCCACGTCTATTGTCTAAGATGTTCGACTGCATACGTTCTTGTGAATGCCGTATGCGAGGTGTCGGTGTCAACCCGAACCAGGGCCCAGAGCAAAACAGTCCGCCGGGATCGAGCAACGCCGATTTGTTCGATGTCACATCGAATCATCAACCGAGGCTCACTGGCCCCTGATGCAGCGCTCTTCTCGCCCAATCAACCCCATCAATCTCAGGGTGATATACAGTCTATCAGCTAAATCGATTCTGGTTTGACACGCCATCAGCGTACTCCTTGATTCGTATCAACCCCTCAGATTTTAAGGCATCCTCATCGCAAAACCGCTGATGATTTGCGCATGGACGCGGAGGCCAAGACGAAGGCTCATCTCCCCCCGATGCTCTGTCCGACGTTTTCCGTATATCTCGGCACAAAAGGCCCCGGGTACTCAATCTCTCGATCCCCTGATGCGGCGGGCAGCATCGAGTCAGAGTTCCCCCCACTCCATGCGGAGTCAGGTTGCCCCTTACTCAGCGCTGCGCGCCTACCGAGACTCGGCCCGCCTTGAGGCGCCCTGACACAGGTGAACCGACCGAAGCTCGGCGCCTCATTGTGTACCCGCATCCCCTGCCTCGGGTTCCGGTTCGGATTCAACCTCGAACACCGGAAGCGCCCGTCCGGGCGGCAATGTTTTTCGGCGCCCGGTAAAGAGACCATCGAACGCATGATTGTGCCGAAAGGCTTTTAAGTACCGACTACATCCCTCAAACAATTCATCGATGCGAGCTGACATGTCCTGTGCTTTTTTGTTTTCCCATTGCACATCATTCACGAGACTGTTGGCCTCACTGGAGATCCGGTACCGATCGTAGTCCTGCATGTACATGCGAGCATCTGCTAAATGCTCAGCTCTGGCCCGTCGATAATCGACCATAGACGTATGAATGACCTCGGCGATCTCGGCCAAAACAAGCATCCGCATGCAAATGCCCAATTGAAGCATGCCCCACTCGATCGCCATCAGGTCGGTGAGACACGGCAATTCCAAGTAACACGCGGTGTTTTTCGAACGGGCGCTTTTCGACTCCTCGCGCAACGCATGCCACTCTCCAATCTCCACCTGAAGAATGCGAGCGCACAGCCGACGCTCATTGGCCATTTCGAGAGAATTTTCAAGAACGACCAAGTAGCTCATCGAAGGGTCATTCGGATTCTCTTTGGACAGCTTCTCGCGCGTCGCATGATACCGTGCGACGCATTCATCAAGCGCAAGCGTCCGACCTGTACGACGGGAGAGCCTGGGCATACCCCGCTTGCTCTTTGCCACCCAATCCCCCTTGTCGGGCACGCTTGATGGCCCCCGCATCAAACGGTAGGTTTCACCGACACACACACCCGCAAACTGCCGCGCAACCACGTCAGAATATTCAGTTTTGAGAATAGCATCCCGTGAGGTCTGATATTCCTTGAGTGTGCGCACGTCCGGCATTTGCTCTTCGAACATCCCAGTGCGCGACAACTCTAGGAGCACCGACAGGCAGCCCAATTCCTCTTTGATGAGACCGAGAATATTCTTCCCGACTGAATATCGCATGGCCAAGGTGGGTGTACCATGGAGCCGGGAGGCCACTTTGCCCAGCTCGTTACGCAGAGTTCTCACCTCAAGCGTCCGTCGTGCGAGACTCTCTTCAACCGCGTTTTTGAGTGACTCTTCGAATCGCGTGCATCGAGACACATCTTGAGTGCTCAATTCACTCGCAAACGTTTGTCGTATGGCTATTCGCCGGTCTACGAGACTGCCAATCCTCTGAAGAACACTTTCTGGCATTGTGGACTCGTCGAGGTCGAAATGCGTCCCCGGGTTTTCGAAGCGGGTGCCTGGTTTATGTAATCCAAACGCCTGCAGCCCCTTGCGTAGGTATCCAACGGTGAGTCCGAGATTATCGAAGATGGCCATAGCGCCCGGGACTTGCGCGGGCGCGAAGATCCGACTGTCCGATGTAGCGGGTGGGGGCAAGAGGGCATCCACCACAGCGACCTCCCTGACTTTTCCACCTGTACCGTCGAGTAGGAATGGGTTGTCACGTCGATTAAAGAATTCCCAGCACAGACGCCCGAAGTCAGCAGCTGTCCCGCAGGCTGAGTCAGGACCGTTCATCGCGTCTCGAACCACTTCGCTGAAAGCCGTCGAACCGGGTATTGCCACTTCTTCAAACAAGTCGAAGAGTTCTCCTTTATGAAGATAGGCGTATTCTCGCCATTTTTCCGGGTTATCACCAAAGGACATGAAGACGGATTTTAGGTACGTGAATGTCCCCTGCCCAATGGCTTCAAATGTGAGACTTTCAGCCCTGAACTGCATTTTCTCTCGAAAGAAAACTTTCACGGCAGGTATGATGGGGACCGACTGATTCGCAGTGTATTTGAATGCGTAATTGGCAAGGCCTCGATAGACTTGCGGCGTCCATGTGGGCGTCCATTTCAAACTGTAATTAGGGTGCGGAGCACCCGCTGGCACGCTGCTCGGGTCAGGCTCCAAACTGACCGTCTCCGACCGAACCCATCGCATGTAGCTGCAATGGGTGCGCTTGAGAAAATCGGACTCTAGACCCAGTGCTTCTAACTGATTCGCTGCTTTGTCTTTGGCCGCCTGATAATAATCGGTCAGCGCATTCCCCGTCGCGGCAACACTTTGGCCGAGACTGCCAGCTTCCCTCGCCATCGCCGAGAGTTGTTGCGTGATCGCCTGGACCTCCTCAGGCGCTGATTCTCCCGACGCTGCCAATGCATCCGCTCTTTCGGACAGGGCTGTGAGCTGATCGAGCTTCGCTTGAGCACTCGTGACAGCATTCTCAACCGTTTCGGTGACGGTATTCACAGTGTTGATGAGCTTGTCCAATCGAGTGTGCTCACCTTGGCTTTCCAACAGCTCGATTCGATAACGCAAACGCTTTTCGAGTGCAGTGCATGCTGCCGCAGTCGTCGGCGTCCGAATGCTTAATTTTGGCCACGGGTTCTGCTTCATCGAGTCTGGTAATTTAACCGCACCGACGTACGTATCTGCTGGCTCTGACTCGAGAGCATATGCAATCTTACGTCTCCTCGCGATGCCTCGCTCATCATTATCCTGTGCCGCAGACTGCCAGGTCGTCGCTCGACTGAGTGAAAAGCCGCCCATGCTCATCGTGGCGGTCGTACTCTTACGGATCTCAATGAACTCACGCACAGAGTCCGATGCGGTATATTGCAAGCGATGATAAATCGCCTCACCCAGAAATTTATCGGGCGCCTCTTCCTCCCCTTCTTCCGTCGGTTTTGGTTCGAAGTGCAAGGCATCTTCACCCAAGAGACCAGCAGGCACATCATCCACAGTCACCGAGAACGTGCCACGGCCTGCCGTCGATCCCACCGAGCGACTGACGTTTCGTTCCCCCGCCTGAGCGCTTGCGGTGATGCTCGCATCGTGCCCGTCCTGCTCCAACATGACCACACGCGGTTTTTCACCGCGGAACCTCTTCGCAGTTGAGAACCACTCGACTGTGTCTTCGGATGCGTTCATCGACCTTTCGAGAGCCTGATTTAACTGCGACTCGCTGGTCATGGAGAAGTTCTGGACCGTAAAGTTGATACTCCGTAGAAGCGCACGCCGTTTGGCCACACTGTGGGCCCAACGGGCGGCCCAATGTTCCGGTGAGTGATAAACTTTTATTCCATT
>Ga0160423_10003735_pt1 | contig 12625 bp, 10 predicted proteins | sample CRUFie14St8metaG_FD_108191 | JGI IMG/M metagenome (GOLD analysis project Ga0160423, IMG submission 108191) | Marine microbial communities from the Costa Rica Dome - CRUD Field 142mm St8 metaG | ecosystem: Environmental > Aquatic > Marine > Oceanic > Photic zone | place: Costa Rica: the Eastern... | reverse complement strand
GACCCTGTAGCTGTATCATTTAGATTAAAAGCATTCTTTAATCAAGTAGTAAGAAATAGCGGAAGTGGTTTTGGCCGTGTAAAAGATATGCAAAAACAATTTAGAGAATATTATATTAGTTTTATTAATGCAGAAATATCAGCAAGAAAAACTCCTGCTGGTCAAGAAAAATATATTCAAGCAAAAAAAGATGGTCTTGCATTTATTGATAAAAATTCAACAGCATTATATTTTGCAATAGCAAGCCATAAAAGTTTAATGAGTGCAAAAGATTTTTTAATTAGTAAGTTAAATCAAGTCCAAAGTATAGGGCATTTTTTAAAAACATCAAATGGGTATAAGGTAACAGCACCAGAAGGTTTTGTCGCAGTAGATAGGGTGGCAGGTGCAGTTAAACTTGTAGACCGATTGGAGTTTAGCAGAGCGAACTTTACAATGGACAAAAATTGGGGATAATATTATGGAACTAAACAGAGATGGTGATGGTTTTTTAGTAAATACAAATGATTGGTCAGAAGAAGTTATGAATCAAATGGCTTCAGAAGATGATTTTGAAATTACAGAAGAAATCAAAACTTATATTGAAAAGGCAAGACAAATGTATAACGAAACAGGTACAGTACCAGCAGTTAGAATATTTGCAAAAGAATTTGGTATGGATAGAAAGGCAAGTAAACTTTATGATGTCTTTAAATCTGGACCTATGAAAAAAATTGCAAAGTATGGTGGTCTACCTAAACCAACAGGGTGTGTATAATGACTATTGAAGCAAATGGTAAAACTTATGAAACAGATGAAGAAGGTTATTTAGCTAATCTAAATGATTGGAATAAAGACCTTGCTGAGGCAATGGCTACAGAAGATAAAATTAATCTATCAGAAGACCATTGGGAAATAATTAATTTTCTTCGTGAGTATTATGAAGAATATCAAATAGCGCCAGCTGTTAGAGTGTTAACTAAAGCAGTAGGCAAAAAACTAGGAAAAGAAAAAGGTAATAGTAAATATCTGTACGAATTATTTCCGTACGGACCTGGAAAACAGGCTTGTAAATTTGCAGGATTACCTAAACCAACAGGTTGTGTTTAATGTCAGTAAAAGAAGAAGAAATAAAAAACTTTTCATCTAGTATAGGTATCACTAAACACGATACACCTATGTTAGATGAATTAGAACATGGTCCTTGGCCAAGTTTTATTTCAGGTATAAAAAGATTAAGAGACCAACATCCTGAGGAAAGAATTAATAAAATGACTAATGACCTTTTAGGTCAATTAGAACATTCATATGAAACAAGAAAAGGTTATTGGAAAGGTGGTACAGTATCAGTTTATGGATATGGCGGTGGTATCATACCTAGATTTTCAGAAGTAGGCGATGTTTTTCCAGAATCTAAAGAGTTTCATACATTAAGAGTGCAACCGCCAGCAGGTAATCATTATACAACAGATATTTTAAGAAAGTTAGCTGATAGTTGGGAAAAATGTGGTTCAGGTCTGGTAACATTTCATGGTCAGACAGGAAACATCATGTTTATTGGTTCCACAACAGACGCTACTCAACACTTCTTTGATGATATAAATGAGTATGGATTTGATTTAGGTGGTGCTGGACCGTGTGTTAGAACTGCTATGTCATGTGTTGGTGCTGGTAGATGTGAAATGTCAAACATCAATGAACAAAAAGCACATAGATTATTAGTCAATAACTTTACAGATGATGTTCATAGACCCGCCCTTCCATACAAATTCAAATTTAAAGTTTCAGGATGTCCAAACGATTGTATGAACTCAATTGAAAGGGCAGATATGTCAATCATAGGAACATGGCGTGATGACATGAAAGTAGACCAACACGAAGTACAAGAGTTTATAAAATTAAAAGGTAGAAAATATGTTATTGATAATGTAGTTACTAGATGTCCTACCAATGCAATATCAGTAAATGATGATAATACTTTTGAGATAGACAATAAAAACTGTGTAAGATGTATGCATTGTTTAAATGTTATGCCAAAAGCATTATCTCCAGGTGATGATAGAGGAGCTTCTATATTAATGGGTGGTAAGAGAACATTAAAAATTGGCGACCTTATGGGAACAGTTATTGTTCCGTTTATGAAATTAGAATCACAGGAAGATTGGGACAAGTTAGTAGAGTTAGCAGAAGATACAATTGATTTTTGGGCTGAAAATGCATTAGAACATGAGAGATGTGGTGAAATGATTGAAAGAATTGGTCTTGTAAATTTCTTAGATGGTATAGGTGTAGATGTAGACCCTAATATGGTGGCTACTCCTAGAGAATCTAGTTATGTCAGATTAGATGATTGGGACCAAGAAGCAATTAAATGGTATGAAAAGAAAAAGGCTAATACATGAAAACATTTGAAGAATTAAAAGTTAATTTACAAGAACAAGATGAACCTATGATGAGGGTAATTATGTTAGGTGGACCTGGTTCTGGTAAATCTACTTATTCAAAATTTATAACAAAACATTTTCAGATACCTCATGTTTATACAGGTGATATGATGAGAAGTTTAGCACAACAAGATACAGATATAGGTAAAAAAGTTAAAAGTGCATTAGACAAAGGCGATTATGTAGATACTAAAATAGTTTTAGATACTTTAGAGGCAAGACTACAAAGAAAAGATACAAAAAGAGGATATGTGTTAGATGGTTTTCCTAGAAGTATGCAACAAGTAAGAGAGATGGAAAGAAGAAACATTGGTTATGACCATGTCGTATTTTTAGATGTGGCAGAAGATGAAGTTGTAAGAAGACTTACATCTAGAGGTCGTGCTGATGATAAACCTGATATTATAAAAAATAGAATTGCAGTATATAAGAGAGAAACTATGCCTGTAATTAAACATTTTGAAAATAAAATGCTCAATATTAGAGTAGAAGGCGGAGAACAAATAGAAGATGTAGCCGCCAATATCATAGATAGATTAGAGGCGGCTGATGAAGACTTTTAATTACAAACAATTCTTAATCAAAGAGGGTGTTTACGACCCTGGTATATTCAAGGCATATTTTCTTGCAGGTGGACCTGGTTCAGGTAAATCATTTGTAACATCAAGTGCATTTGCAGGTTTAGGATTAAAACTTGTAAACTCAGATTCAGTTTTAGAAAAATATTTAAAAGACGCTGGTCTATCTTTAAAAATGCCTGATAGCGAAAAGTCTTTAAGAGACCCTCTAAGAGATAGAGCAAAAGTTACAACACAAGCTAGACTAGATTTATATTTAAGAGGTAGATTAGGTGTAATTATTGACAGCACAGCAAGAGATGTAGCAAAAATAGGTAGACAACAAAAACTATTTAAAATATTAGGATATGATACTTATATGATATTTGTAAATACATCATTAGAAGTTGCATTAGATAGAAATAAAAAAAGAGATAGAACGGTACCTGAATTTGTAACAAGAAAATCACATAAAGAAATACAAAGTAAAATGGGTATATTGCACAAAATGTTTACACCTGGCAATTTCTATATTATAGATAATAACAGTAGTGAAAAGGAGTTAGTTACAACAACATTAAATAAGGCGGCTTCAATAGTAAGAAGAACTTATACAGCACCACCAAAAAGTTGGATTGCAAAAGAATGGATTAAAGCACAGTTAGCTAGTAAGAGGAAATAATGTTTAAATTTTTAGAAAACTTATTTAAAGATGACATTAAAGAAAGTATCATAGACATACCAAGGCGTATCTATGCACCTGGTGTTTTTGATGACGCTGATACTGATAATCCAAAATTAAAACCTGTTGTCTTAGATATGATAAAAGACCAGTTAAAAGATTTTGAAAGATTAGCACCTGTTGTTAGATACAGTTTAATTGGTTCTATACTTACAAAAAGATATCGTAATGACGCTGACTTAGATATTAATGTATTATTTGATGTACCAGAAAGTGAACAAGAAGAAAAAAGATTAGAGTTTTCAAAACAATTAAAAGGCATTAATGGTAGACTTGTACCAGGAACACAACACCCTATAAATTATTTTATTATTACAGACCCTAAATTAGAAAGAGCAAATAAAATAAAAGCTGATGGCGTCTTTGACATTGATAAAAATAAATTTATTAGAAGACCTGTACCACAAGATTTTGACCCTAAAAAATATGAAAAAGATTTTCAAAAGAAAGTACAAGAAATTGATATTATAAAAGGTGAACTAAAAAGAGATTTAGTAGATTACGAAGAATTAAAAGAATTAACACCTAATGATGTGCTAAATTTACAAGATAGAGTTAATGGTAAATTAGAAGAAATAGAGGATAGTGTTAGAACACTAAAAGATATTGGCGATACTTTAGTACAAGATAGGAGAGATATCTTTAGTAGAGATATGACACCTGATGAAATTAGAGAGTATGGTATTCATAATAAATTACCAAAAAATATCATCTATAAGATGTTAGAAAAATATCATTATATGAAGTTTTATAAAAAACTAAAAGATATTTTAGAAGATGATAAAATAACAGATGATGAAATTAAAGATTTACAAATACACGAAGCTACAGGTAAAACTGTTGCATTTGCTTTTGGTAGATTTAATCCACCAACAATAGGTCATCAAAAATTAATTCAAAAAGTTGTATCACAACCAGCAGATAAACATTTAGTATATTTAAGTAGAAGTAATGACCCTAAAAGTAATCCATTACCACCAGATGAGAAACTTAGTTTTATGAAAAAAATGTTTCCAAGATATAGCAATATGTTTAAGATAAACACTACTAATATGATATTAGATATTGCTACTAGTTTATATCAACAAGGTTATAAAAATATAAATTTTGTTGCAGGTAGTGATAGAGTTAGAGAATTTGATACAATACTAAAAAAATATAATGATGTAAAATCTAGACATGGATATTATAATTTTGATAATATAAAAATAACAAGTGCAGGTGAAAGAGACCCAGACGCCCAAGGTGCTACAGGTATGAGTGCAAGTAAAATGAGAGCTGCTGTATCTAGTAAAGATTTTGCAAGTTTTAAAAGAGGTTTACCTACAAGTTTTGGTGATAGTATACCTTTATACAAAGCAGTTGCAAAAGGTATGAAAGTAAATTTAGCTGCTGGTGTAGGTAGTGTAGGTCATCATGTAGGTTATGAATTTAAACCTGTGGCTAGTTTAGAAGAATTTGAACAAAAACAAATAAGAGATTTATATATTAGAGAAATGATATTCAATGTGGGTGATAAAGTAAATTATGTTGTTGAAGATATTAATGGTGAGGTAAAAAGGAGAGGCACAAATTATATTGTTATAGAAGACAATAATAATAATTTACACAAATGTTGGATTTGGGATTGCATACCTGAATCAGGAAATAGAGAGGTAGAAATGAGAGAGTATGACTTAAATGTTGACTACGGTTTTGAGGCTGTTAACGAGAGAAAACAACCACAAGATAAAGATGTAGAAAAAGAACCAGGTACTCAACCAAAAAAGTATTACAAAGACCTTAAAAAAGATACTAAACAAAAAAGAGCAGACTTTTTTAAGAAACAAGATACAACAGATACATCACCCGATAGTTACAAGAAAGCACCAGGCGATGAAACAGGTAAAACTAAACCATCTAAACATACACAAAAATATAAAAAGATGTTTGGTGAACTTAAAAAAGATTTAAATGACGCTTGTTGGTCAGGATATAAACAAGTGGGTATGAAAAAGAAAGGTAAAAAAATGGTGCCTAATTGTGTACCTGAAAATGTAAATGAGGCAACACACGATTGTCCACCAGCTGTGCAAAATGTAGATTTAAACACAAAGAACAGAGACCAAACTACTTTAAGACATAACTACGGTCCTTTAAATGTAGATGAACCAGGCGATTATTGGGAAAAAATTGCAGACCAATGGAAAACTTCTGTAAAAGCTGCTAAGATGTCATTATGTGCAAACTGTATCGCATTTGATATATCACCTAGAATGAAAGAGTGTATGCCTGGCGTTGCAAGTGATGGCGAAGGAGAACTAGGTTATTGTTGGATGCACCACTTTAAATGTCATAGTAGAAGGTCTTGTAATACATGGGCAAAAGGTGGTCCTATTGTAGATAATAAAATATCTTACATATGGCATGACAAGTCAAGTCTTGATGAGGCATATGAGATAGGTCAAGATTACGCTAATCATTGTAAAGATATGACACCAGGTGAATCACCTGTTGAGAAACCTGTTGATAGTAAAGATGTTACACCTGAAATTAGAAAGAAAAGGTCATTAAAAAACTTTACGGAATACTTGGCTGAAGTACCCGAGGAGGATAAATATTCACATCTTGAAGAAGAACTTGAAATTACTGAGGCAGAATACCAAGGTAAGAAAGTAAAACTTAACGACCCAATTAGAGGCGGTAGTAAGAAGTTTTATGTATATGTCAAGAATAATAAGGGTAATGTAATTAAGGTATCTTTTGGCGATACAACAGGATTGAGTATCAAGAGAGATGACCCAGAAAGGAGAAGAAACTTTAGAGCAAGGCATAAGTGCGACACAGCTAAAGACAAGACAACAGCGAGATATTGGTCTTGTAGAATGTGGACAGCTAGTGATAAAGTATCAGATTTAGACTAATGAAATTTAAAGACTTTACAAATAATTCATATGGTTTAGAGGCAAAAGAAGTGCCACCTAAACCAATGACATATTCAGATGTTAAAGAAGATATAAAGATTAAGGACCCAACAGGTAGAAAACATGATGAGGCTAAAAAATATATAGATGTATACAAAAATTCTTTTAGACCTACACCTAAAATAAAAAATAAAAAATTTGGTGAGTTTACACTAAGTGGTCCAGATGAAAAATTTGTCGCAGACATGGTTAACAAACAAGGTAGATTCAAAGAGGATAAAAATGAGTAGATATAGAAAAACTATGAGAGAAGCTTTAGAAGAGGTTTACGCTTCAGACTTCAATGAGGGTAAAATGAAAGATGTTTACACCATGCAACAAGGCGGAGCCACAGCTAGAGAAATAGCTGATAAAATGAAATTACCTCTTAAAGTGGTAAAAGATATACTAGGTGAAGATAGTATTAATGAAAAATTTACTAAAAAAGATTTTGATAGAAACGAAGATGAAAACGAACACACAAAAAACTCTTATGAACTAGCTAAAATGTTTGGTGATTCTAGCGAAAAAAATAGAATGACCAGACTGTATAATAAAACTAGAAAAGTAGGTTCATACCTAACAAAAGCTGAAAATGATTTTGTAACAATGATACAATCAAAATATTATAGAAGATTAAGAGAAGAATTAGAACTAGATGAAAAATATGCTATTATAGGAGGTGAAAAATATACTGTCATAGGAACTGGCAAATTAACTCCTGCTCAAAAGAGATTTCAAGCTCTTTTAAAAAAGGTAGATAAAGATAGACAAGCTACGAAGGCTGCATACTTAAAACTTAAAAAAGAAGAGGAAGAAAAAGTAACAACAGAAGAAGTAGAACTAAATGAGTATTCATCTCAACAAATTAAACAAGCATATGGTATACTAAATGACCCACGATATAAAGGTGGTAATTACACAGGTGCTGTAAAAGCAATTGAAAAACTTGCAAAAGGTTTATCAAGACATCCAGATGTTGCTAATGCATTAAAAAGAGCTAATGAAGAATTAGACAAAGATGATACATCTATTGTTAAACAAGTGGTTGCTAAATTAAAAAAGGCAAGTAAAGCTCATGCAGACCAATCTAAAGCATTAGACAAAGCAATTAAAGAAGAAGTACAAGAATCAGTTAAATTTAAGTATGCTCTTGTAGATACCTCTAAAGATAACGAAGTTGTTGCTATGTCTTCTGATGAAAAAGATTTAAAAATGAGTGTACATCATAGAAATAGAGGTTTTTTAAAAATTGTTAAATTAAAAAAACCTACTACTAAGGACATAATGGTAGGATATCCACTCAAAGAAGAAACAGAACTTACAGAATACTTTGCAACAGTACATTCTAAAAAACCAGCAATAGTAAAATTTATAAATGCAAATAAAAAGAATATAGACTATGTTGATATTGACGCTGGCAGTAATATAGAGTTTGAAGGTAAAGGTGCTCACGAACTTGCAGATAAAGTAAAAGCAAAGTTTGGCGTAAGAGTTACAAAAGAAGAAGCAGAAAAAGTAGAACTAAACGATATAGATGAAAACTTTAGTCCTGCTATGATTGCTCAACTTAAAAAGGCATACGGACCTTTAAAAGGTAAAAGAATTAGTCCAGCTCAAGGTGAAAAACTTATGGGTATTATGGACAAGGTTGATAAAAATAAAAATGCTTTGATACAATTATATAAAGCAGACATACCTTTTGTCAGTCAATTAGCAGTTTCAAGACTTATTCAAAAACATAATATGAAAGGTGTAGAAATCAATAAACTTGGCAGAATTAGTAAATTTAGAGAAGAAGTAGATTTAGATGAAAGTTTATTTTCAATAGCCGTTGATAAAATGATTAAAAAGGCTAAGTCTTTAAAAAAAGAACCTTTTATTAAAAAATATATGGGTACAAGTATAATGCCTGGCTCTAAAATACTAGACAGAAAATCATTATCTAATATATGGGATATTCATAATGCTCAAATGTCAAGTGTTCACGAAGAAGAAGAACTAAAAGAATTTAATCCTAACTTTGGTAGGGATGCTCAAGCAGGTAGAGGCTCTACTCAAACAGGTGAAAGAGATAAAATAGTTAAAGACCAAAAAGATAAAGAAGCAGAAATACAGTCATTAAAAAATGACATTGCAATGCTTAAAACAAAACTAGAAAATGAAAAAAACAAGGCAGTAAAACCTGAACCTAATCCAGAAACAGGTGAGGTGCCTTTAACAGTTGGTGTTGCATATAAAGTATTTAAAGACCAAGAAAAGAAAAAAATAGAAAAGGTAAAAAATATACCAAATAAATTTAAACTTAAAGAACAATACTTAGGTGAAAGAGCTTATACTATCAAGTTTGATAATGTTGATGGTGCAATAGGTCATAGAGAAGCTGACACCGTTCAAGCTGAATTAAAAAAAATGGGCTTTAGTGCTAGAGTTGATTTAACAGGTCGTGATAAAGAATCATTATACTTTAATACTGGCGTAGAAAAAAACCAAATGAAACGATTATTATCAAAGTTAGGTTATGATTTAGCTGAGGCAGTTATTGCTGGTAAAGATTACAAATATGATGGTAAAGGTCCAGTAAAAATATCTATGAAAAATTATGCTAAAGTACCATTAGATGTTAAAGGTATGATAACAGGTAAACCATACATGACGGTACTCAATCCTAAAACAAAAAAAACAGAAATGGTGCCTGTTAAGTTTACAGAAGAACTAGAAGAATCAACCGCTTCAGACCAAGCAAAAGCATTAGGTTTAACTTACTACAAATTTGGCCGATATGGTAAAGGCGGTAAAGTAACACACAAAAGCACTGGTGGTGAATTAAGAAAATTTGACGCTAAGACTGGTAAAGTAGGTGATGTTGAAACAAAAGGAAAAGATGATGACGCTAAAAGTGATAGTGGTGATGAAAAAGAAGTAAATAGAGCTGGCATGACCAAAAGTGAAATGCAAAAAGGATTATTTAAAAAAGATGGTTCACCTTCAGCAGCCAAATTAAAAGGTCTAATAACAGATAAAATTAGAAGTCAAAGTGGTTTAGGTGATAGCCTTGGGTTCATAGAATACGAATATAAGGGTAAAGATACTTTAGAAATGGACGCAGATGATTCTGATGAATTGATAAAAGAATTAGAGAAAAACTTTGGTGACGCTTTAGAGATTGACCAGGACGAAAATTTTGTAACTGCTAGAGTTAAATCTAAAGATGAATTAGGCGATAAAGATGAACCAGTAGATACAAGTATTCCAGAACCAGTTAGAAAAATGACTAAAAAAATAAACAATTCTAACTTTAATAATTTAAATAACATGATTGCTAAATTCAAAAGAGGTAGCGATGAAATAGATAAACAAGACGCTAAAGACTTTGAAGAATTAATAAAATTAGGTCAAAATGTTAAATTAGATGGTAAAAAAGATAAAGGTAAAAAAGAGTTTATTAAAAAATTTAAGGATATAGATGAACCGGCTGCTAGTGATTTTGTTAGAGCTCTTGAAAAAGATGTTGGAGAAAAAGCGGCTAATTATATGTTAGGTACATATGATGAATCATATATTTCAGAGGCAGACCTAACAGATAAACAAGTCAAGATGGTCAAAAAAGTTGCAGAAAAATTACCTATGAAAGACTTTAAAAAGAGATATGGTAAAGACGCTATGAATGTTAAGTTTGGCACAGCAACAAATATAGTCAAAAAGAAACTAAACATAGACCATAATGACAAACACGCAGGTGCTAGACAAGTAGTAGAATCTATCAAAGCAGTAAAAAATAAGGCAGAAAAAACAGGTATGCCTTACTCAATACTTAAAAAAGTATACGATAGGGGTATGGCGGCTTGGAAAGGTGGTCATAGACCTGGTGCTACACAAGTACAATGGGCGCTAGCAAGAGTTAATTCATTTGTAACTAAATCATCTGGAACTTGGGGTAAAGCAGATAAAGATTTAGCTGCAAAAGTGAGAGCACAAAAGAAAGATTAAGTATAAATAGTATTAGTTAGGGAGAATAAGATGAGTTACTTAAAATCAAAACCAGGTAGTATAGAAGAACTTGCGAGAAGTATGTCGCCTAAGTTAGAAGCAGACTACCAGGATAAATTTAAAAAAGAATTAGATAAGACTGGCCATAAAGGTATTGGCACTATGTCGCCTAAAGAAAAGAAAGCATTTTTTAATAAAATGGATTCTATGCATAAGGCAAAAAGTGAAGACCATATGGCAGACAAGAAAAACGCACAAAGAAAATTAGCAAAAGGTGAAATGAAAGAAGGCGCTATGAAAGGTTTACTTATGGACCTAGAAGATGAAGCGGCTGAAATGTCATTACAAGCTTTTTTAAAAAAACACAAAGGCGGAATGCATAGTGACCAAACACTAAAAGATATTTGGCGTCATGTAAACGAATCAGTAAACGAAGACCAAGAGAAAAACCCTGCTAACTTTCAGCACCTATGTGCTAAACAAGTAACTCACGAATCTTGGGGAGAAGGAGAAACAGTTTACTCAATGCACGCTGAACCTGATGAAGAAGGTAATATTGAATGGTATGATGTAATGTTTGAACACGGTATTGAAAAACAAGTCCCTATAACAGAACTTAAAGTCTTAACTCAATCATCTCATAATTCACACTACAAAATGAAAGGTAAAAAGAAAAGTCTAAAGTCTGCTCATTGTAGTGAATTTGAACCTCAAGGTAATCAAGTAAACGAAGCAAATATAGAGTTTGACCCAAAAGATTTTAAACAAAGTGGTGCTCCAATATCTAACGCAGATGTTACAGATACAGTAAAAAAATTACAAAAACAATTTCCTGGCATTAAAGGAACAAAAGTAGGAAAACACACTATTAAGTTTGACCACACAGGTACAGGTACTATGACTAAAGCAGGTGGATTTAGTGTTAATAAATTAGCACTTGCTCTTGATGGTATGGGATTTTCTTTAAGTGATAAAGAAAGAAGAACAAAATTAAGAGGTATCAGAGGCGAATACGAACCTAAAAGTGGTACAGTAAACGAAGAAACTGAAACTAAATCAATTGAACAATCTATTATGGATGTTTGGAACTCAGCCGCTGGCGAACAACTCAAAAGAGAAGATGACGCTAAGTGGTTAAAGACCGAAGAAAAAAAAAAATTAGTTGAAGAAAAAATTAAATGTCCTAACTGTGGGCATATGAACGAACCAGGCACAAAAAAATGCACAAATTGTGGATACGACCTAAGTAAGGCTGAATCTAAAGACACAAAGAAAAAAGCATTGACTGGTACACCTGCTACTAAGGTTGATACTGAACCTGAAGCAGAGTTTGACATAAAATAATCCTATGATAATCTATTGTGATATGGACGGGGTCTTAACTGACTTTGAGCGCCATGTTGAACAAAAATCTGGCATGAAAATCAATCAATGGTCTAGACTACCTGTAAAAGAAAGGTGGGCTATATTAGAGGTTGATAAAGACTTTTGGTCTAAAATGCCTTGGAGGCCAGATGGTAAAGTATTATGGTCATATATTCGTAAACACAACCCACATATACTATCAGCATATGTATCACAAGTAACCGACCCTTATTGCATACCAGGTAAAAGAGATTGGATTAGAAAAAATCTAGGTATATCTGGTTCTAGAATTAATCTAGTGCAAAGAAGAATGAAAAAAACTTTTGCAATAAAACGAGGCACCTCTCAACAAAACCTACTTATTGATGATTTTACTAGTAATACTAGAGAGTTTAATCAAAACGGCGGTATAGCTATTAGACACACCAGCGCCGCTTCAACCATTTCCCAACTTAAAAAACTAGGTTTATAAACTAATCCTCTTATAAATAGTCATACATATTAATAAAGTGAGTACGCTAATTAACATTTAGGGGAGAGAATATTATGTCATCATGGACAAACGAAGACGCTCATGGCAATGCGCCATTATGGGCTTTATCTTAT
>Ga0160423_10003734_pt1 | contig 12626 bp, 12 predicted proteins | sample CRUFie14St8metaG_FD_108191 | JGI IMG/M metagenome (GOLD analysis project Ga0160423, IMG submission 108191) | Marine microbial communities from the Costa Rica Dome - CRUD Field 142mm St8 metaG | ecosystem: Environmental > Aquatic > Marine > Oceanic > Photic zone | place: Costa Rica: the Eastern... | reverse complement strand
ATTTTTTTATTAATCATTTCTTGTTCTGAAATGGAAACCGTTATTGATTTAGAAATACCTACACATGAACCAGTATTGGTTTTAAATGGTGTTTTAGATACAGACAGTTCTATAAAGGTTTCTATATCTCATTCAGCTGGTGCTTTTGATAATGCCAACCCCACTTTTATTAGAAATGCAGACGCACTATTATTTGAGAATGATGTTTTTGTGGATACATTAGTTGCAAATTTGGATGAACTACAAACAATATATATTAATGATGGAAATTATAATTCTATTCCATTGCCAATGTATTATTATAAGTCTGATTTTATACCAAAATCAGAAAAAACATATAAAATAGAAGTGAATCATCCCGATTATAATTCTATTAATGCCACAACATTTATAGAAAAAGGATTAAATATATATGATTTATCAATTGATTCGCTATCAAATGTAGAAAAGATCAATTTTACATTTAGTTTTGACGATAATGTTAATAAACAAAACTATTACAGATTGAAATTATTTGCATCATGTGCAAAGGATGATGATTATTGGGGTTATGGAGGCTATGGAGGCTATGGAGGTTATGGTGGAGGTGGAGAACCTGGATATGGTAAATTTAGAGGAGTTGTTGAAATGCAATCTAACGATCCTTCATTTCCTCAAACAGAGTTTATTCCAGAAAATGGTTATACTTTTATTGGTGAACAAGTTATATTTTCAGACGCCTTATTTAATGGACAGAAAAAAACTATATCTGTGGATGTTGAAACTTATTTTAAATTAAACGACTGCGACACAATTTCTTTTGAATTTTCAACTTTTAGTGAAGACACCTATTCCTATTTTAGTTCTTTGGGTGAGCATAGAGATAAAGGAGAACTTGGTATTTTCGGTGGTGAAGTTATACCGGTTTATTCAAATGTATATAATGGGTTGGGTGTACTTATTTCAGTCAATTCTCAACAATTTTTTGTTAAACCAACTCAATAGTTAGTTTCGATTAAATTTATATCTTAAACCTGCATAAAATAATCTGCCCATAACTGGAGCATAAATTAATGATGCATCAAAATCATCAGAATCAGGATCTTCTGAACTTATTATTGGGTTTTCTTGCACGTAGTTTGATAAATTTTCTACACCAATATATGTATCAAAATTATTATTCGAGTTAGTTATTTGAGAATTAAATAACATGAACCAATCTGATTTAGTATATGTTATTTTTGAGTGTTCTGGAATTCTACTTTCTCCAACGTAATTACATGTAAAATCATATTTCCAATTTTCTTTTTTGTTTTTATAAGCTAAATTAACAAGCCCTCTTGATATTGGAGTTAATGCAGTTTGCTTTGTATCATCTGAATATTTTGTAAGGGATTTATTTATTTTAAATGCAGTCTTAACATCTAAATTTTCAATTAACTCATATGAAAAATCAATCTGGGTGCTTGTTGAATTTGATTTACCATCCAAGTTATAAAATTTAAGTTCACCTTCTTTTTCAATATCAACAATAACTTGTTCATCAAAGCTAGTGTTATAAATATCAAAATTAAAACTTGCTTCTCTTTCAAATAAGTAAAAACAATATGAATAATTTAACCCAATATTTATAGAACTTTCAATATTTGATCGCGTATCAATATTGATTTTTCTACTAGAAGCTAAAAAAGGCATACTCTCAATTAAAATGTTTGATATTCTAAATCCTTTTCCAGCTGAAAATCGAAGTGCACTTTTTTCATTCGGATTGTATTTTATATGTAATCTGGGAGAATAGTATGTTTTTTCTTGTTGGTTATAATAGTCAGCTCTTAGACCTGTGATTATGTTAAGTTTTTCGTTAAAATTATAATTATATTCAGCAAAAAAACCACTCAGTAAATCTAGTCTTTTTTCATCAGAATATTCATTATCGATATTGCCGCTAAAACTTTCTGTAAATCTATTTGCTTCATAGGTTGATCCAAATACAATTTTATGATTTAGATTAGAAATATAAGTACTCATTATCAAGTTGAGATATGCTTTTTCTTGTAAACCTTTATACTTGTTTTTACCAAACTGAATATTTTGATTATGTAACTTCCAATTTGTTTGAATACCAATTGATTTATCAATATCATTAAAAATATATCCTGTTTTAGTTATGGCTTCTGAATAGTCATTAATTGTATTGACATTATAATTACCAACGTTTTCTTTTTGTCCTCCAATTCTTTCTTCCCACAATTTTTTGAGAGTTAATGATCCGACAAGTTTATTAGAACCTGTGTATTTTAACTTGTTCATAATATTAAATTGAGTTGTTTTTGGTACATCTAAAAAACCGTCACCTTGGTGATTGTCGTCAAGTTCATGTGTATGTGTACCACCATGATGATCAATTTCTCTGTTTAAAAATGAAATATGAGTAAATAAATTGTTTTTCCAGTTTCTATTTTTTTTGAACATTAACAAATTGTTTTCAAGTTTCCCTTCTGAATTAACATAAGTGTTTAAAAATAAATCATCAGAGTTGGTTTCATTAAAATATTCAATATTTATTTGTCCTGTCATGGAGCTGTATCCATTTAAAATTGATCCAATTCCTTTTGTAACTTGTATAGATTCAATCCAAGATCCTGGAACATAACTAAGCCCGTAAGAATTTAATAAGCCATCAATTAGTGGGACAGATTCATTCGTTATTTGAACATATTTACCACTTAGACCAAGCATATTTATGGTTTTAATTCCTGAAATAGCATCTGAATATGTAACATCAACTGCTGCATTTGTTTCAAAACATTCTGATAGATTACAACAAGCAGCTTTTAGAATCTCATCTGTTGTTATAGTTTGAACGTTTAGAGGTTTTACAGTGGAAAAAATTGTTGTTTGTTTTTTGCCTTGTACATCAATTTCTTCAAGGTCAATTGAAGATTCCATATAAAAAATATATTCATTATTCACAATTTCCTTTTCCTTTATAGAATAGCCTATATAGCTTACATTTAATGTTGCTGGCAACTTAGTAGCTTTTGGAATTGTGTATCGCCCTTGGCTATCCGTTATTGTTCCTATGTTTGTTTTTTCCCAGAAAACATTAGCACCAATTAGTGGTTTTGTGTTGTTTTGATTACCAATTTCTAAGACTTTTCCTTTTATATCTTGTGCATTTATTTGAACTATTTTGAAAAATAAACAAATAAACAATATGATCTTTTTCATTTTAAGTAATTTTTAATTTGATTAGATTGACAGTTTTTGTTACAGTCAAAATCAAATTAAAAAAACTTGTAATTTTGATATCTTGTGATGATTGGGTAAATATTTGGATTTAAAAATTTCTGAGATAAACTTCTTTGTGCAAACCAATAAATTCTTTGCAGAGTTTTTAAGATCCAATAAATAAATAATTTTAGGTTGCAACTCAAACAATGAAGCTGTTATAGTTTCAAATTCAAAATGTACGTTAGTTGTCTTTTTGTTACAGGAATATATGTCAGTTTCTTTACAGCAATGGACTTCAACCTCACAACATGTTGTTTCATTAGCGGTAATGCAGCAATTTTCTGAGTTTGTTATTTCATAACTAAAATTACATTCACTACAACATGCTTGAGTAAATGTAAAATGCATGCTTAAAATTGTAACTAAACATGCAGAAAAAATATAAACACCTTTTAAAATGATTGTTTTCATCAATAACAAAAATAAAAAAATAAAATAACTATTAATTAAACTTTTAAATGCTTCTTATTACTTCACGAAAAGAGTCGTATTTATATTTAAAGTCTATTTTTTTAAGTTTATCAGCTTTAGCTATTATATTTGGTATAAATATTTTACTTCTTTTACCTAAAATAAATGATAGAATACGTGTAGGAATTTGAAAAGTTATACAAAAGGGGTACTTTTCTTCTTTAATTATTTGAACTAGTTTTCCTTGAGTTAAACTCTTACTTGTTGCTAGATTATAAGCTCCATTATATTTTTTGTTGTTAATCGCTTGATCAATAAAATTAACAGCGTCGTCTATGTGTATCCAACTTATATGTCTTGATTTTGATCCAAGTAATGTTGCTATCCCAAACCTCATAGACAATAAATACGATTTTAGAAAAAGAGATTTTTTTGATATAATTAGTGATATACGCATTTTAACAACTTTAGCATTTATTTTTTTGAAAATATCGGCAGATTTTTCCCAATCAATTGCCATTTTGCTAATCCAATCTGTATTTGTAGTATCTTTTTCATCTTTTTCCCCTTCACTTTCCAGGCCATAAATTCCTATTGCAGAAGCAGAAATAAATGTTTTTGGTTCAATCATTAATTTTTTACAATATTTATAAATTAATTTTGTGGAATTAATTCTGCTTTCATACATTTTATTTTTATTTTCCTTAGTCCATCTATTAATTATTGGATATCCAGCTAAGAGAACAATATGATCACAATCTTTTAGGGCATTTTCATCAATAAATTTATTTTTTATGTTCCAATAGAAAACCGAAATATTATCACATTTTTTTTTGTCAGTTGACAGAAACTTTATGTTATAATTTGATTTTTGTAACTCCCAAAATCGATTTGCTAACAGTCCATTTTTTCCAGAAATTAAAACAGTTTCTTTCATCTATTATTTTTTTGTTGCTTTAAGATTAAATACATATGGAGTAGCTAGATTTTTTCTAATTTCTAAAACATATTTACCTTTTTCTTTTTCAATCATATTCTCTAGCATATAAGGGCAGTAATCGAATTCTTCGAAAAGAGTTAATTTAAGGCCATTATTTTCTAAAGCTTGAAAAATATCTGTAAGTGAATGGTTCCACCAACAAGTTTTAGTTGATATATTTTTACCCCCATCTGTGTATGATCCTTTACTTTCTTCAATATCTGGCTTTTCATGAAAAAAATAATCATAACCATTTCCTTTAACGAGCTCGATAAAAGGATGAAATTCTGTCAATAAAAACAAACCTCCTTTCTTTAGGTGTTTAGAAATTGTATCTCCCCATTTAAATAAATCAGGTAACCATCCCAGAACGCCATATGAGCTAAAAATAATATCAAACTCGCTATCAAGCTCTAAGTCTAAGACGTTACAATTTACAAAATTTACATTTGTTGAAGTTCGTTTTGCGAGTAGCTTAGCTTCATTAATTGCAATACTTGAAAAGTCAACTGCAGTAACTTTTGCTCCCATATTTGCTAAGGATATACTATCCTGTCCAAAATGACATTGAAGATGTAGCAGGGATTTGTTTTTAATTTTACCAATAGCTGAAAGTTCAATTTCTTTTAAAGATGATTGATGCTTTATAAAATTTTCATTATCATAGAATGAAGATTTAATGTGTATGGGAGTTCTAAGATCCCATGTTTTTTGATTAATATCGATATATTTTTTATACTTTTTCAAGATTTTAATTTTAAATTAATAAGCCAAGGAGGCTTTTTTTTAAGGATTAAACTATATACTTTACAATTTTTGTTGTGAGCACCATCTAAATATCCTGCGCTTATTAAAAATTCTTTGGTGATTTTTGGTCCAGTGAATTTAAATGTTTTTTTAAATAGTTTAGTCCATTCATTTAGATTGAAATGTAAATGATGATCCAACCATTTTTTAAAGGATAAATATTCTTTTCGAATTTTAATGATTTGTTTAGCATTATATATTGTTGCATTAATTTTTAAAAAATTTCTAATTATATTTTTATTCTTCATCATAAGTTTAACTTCATGATTATTGTATTTTGAAACTATACTTATATCAAAATTAGAATAAGCTTTTCTAATAAATTCTCTTTTTGATAAAATAACTGACCATGATAGCCCTGCCTGCTGAATTTCTAAGACAAGTTTTTCAAACAATTGATTATCAGAGCTACAATTAAAACCATATTCTGTGTCATGATAAATTCTATGTAAATTATCTTTTGGCAAATGTTGTGCGAATGTACAGTAATTAGAAGTTTCCATCAAATAACTCACAGTTTTTGGGTTGCTTTGCAAAACCATGTTTTTCGATTGTCAGATGTTATTATTGAAGTAACTTTCTTTTTAAGAGGAGTTTCTTTTTTACCATATATTTTGAGTTTAAAATCTGATTCATTAAATGGATTTTTGAAATCCTTAAGTTCTGCGCCACCTGATAAGTAGCTATGAGTCATAATTTTATTTAGTTCATCTAATAAATTATTAATTTTTTTTCTTGATAATAAACTCCATTTTTTTTCTGGGTGTATTTTGCATGAATATAAGACTTCAGATTTAATATAATTTCCAACACCTGGAAAAAATTTTTGATCCATAATTATTGCACATACTGATCTTTTAGTTTTTACCTTTTCATTAAGAAATTCTAGGTGAATATTTTTGTTGTAATCTCTATTAAGAATATCGATTTGAGAATTAAATTTTATTTCAAATTCTTTTTTAGTTAAAATTTTCATTTTACCAAATTTCCTAACATCTTTAAAAAATAGTTCTTTATTTTCGTTTGTAACTTTGAAGTGGCAATGAGTAACGTTTTCTGTGCTCCATCCTCCTGTCATACCAAGGTGAAAGTTGAAAATCAAATCTTCATTTAATTCGATAAAGATATTTTTTCCTACTGTAAATGATTCACTATAGTTCTTAATATTTTTGTTTAAAGTGTTAAAGACACTACCGTATTTATTTTGGTAATAGTCAGTAAGTAATTCAAACTTGATATTACTGCTACTTTTAAAAAAGTTATTAAAATAATCTGATGCTATTTTTGCTTCTGGTCCTTCGGGCATTTTAATCTAAAAGTTGAACAAATTCATTGAAGCTACGAATTTGTTTAATATTGGATTTTTCAATTGTTAAATCGTTTCTTCCAGAAATAAAATAAATTTCAGAATTTTTAAAATTATCACTCAAGAATTCAAATAAACTTGTGATAAAGTTATCAGTTTTTTTAGCTATAATAAAGAAAACATAATTGGTATTATCTTTATATGTTGAAATAAGCGATTCTCTTGGAACATTTTGACCTAAATATGTTGTTTTGTATCCGTATGATTTAAGTATATAATTAGTAAACATTAAACTTATGTCATGAAATTCATTTTCTGGTAAGAAAAGAACCCACTCTCTATTTCTATTTTTTTTAATTTTTAATTTTTCAGTTTCATTAGATAATTTCCTTCTTATGTTCTCGGAAAGAAAATGTTCGTGTGCGGGGTTGATGTCTGAGTTTAAAAATAGCACCCCAATTTCGTTCATTGTTTTTAATAGTACATCAGAGTAAAATTCTATTAATCCAACTTCTTTAACACATTTTTTGTAGGTGTCATCAAATAGCTTTTGATCAAAATAAATTGCTGATTGAACAAATTTTGAAATGTATATTTTATTTTTAGTTTCCTCGTCCTTTGTTTCATTTAATATGCTATCAATAAGAAGATTAATTTCTTTTTCTTCAGTTTTAATAAGTTTTGAAATCTTGTGACCATTTTCAACTAATATAGAATACTTAATTCCTTTTGTTAGCATGTCGTCAGTATAATATCTAATATTTGTTTCTGTCCTGATTGGTTCAACGAAGTTGTATCTATTTTCCCAAGTTCTAATTAATATTTTGTTGAGTCCAGTGATCTGTGAAAATTGATCGATTGTATATTTTGACATTGTTTACGTTTTATATTATTTTATTTTATCCCAGCTTTGGTTGGAATTAAGTTTGAAGGTGCCTATGTATTCTTTTTTCCATTCTTTTGGGTGAATGATACTTAAAAAATAGTTTGCATTATTTTTATATAAGTAATATTTCTTGCCAATAATAGGCTTGAAAGAAAATTGAGAATTGAATATCAGTTCATTCCATTCAAGTTTTTTTAATAATTTATCGTATTCTTCTTTGATTTCTAAAAATTTCTTTTTGAAAAAGGGACGTGCTTCAACTTTTAAATTATCTATATTTTCGATTTCAAAGTTTTTACTACTAAAGCTTACAGGATAATTTTTTTTGTAAGCATCATATTCTTTAGTCAAATCATTAAAAACTACGTTGTCTGGTTTTTTCATTATGCAAAATTAATAAACTTACTTAAACTGTATAACTTTTTTTAAAAAAAAATATACAAAATATTTTGTGAAATAAAAAAATAAATTACTTTTGCATAAAGTTTAATTAATAAAACTATACAAAATGGAACAAAAAAAATACAAAAGAAAGAATAGTCTCAAAAAGACTATGAAAATATTAAATGAGATTAAAAATACAGCTCCAAAAATAATTTTTAAAGCTCAAAATTTAGTTGTAACACTAAGAAACAAATCGCAACTGAATAGATGGCTTCAATTATACCCAGACGGAAAATATACAATACAATAAAATCATGAAAAAATACTATATAATACTATCAATGTTGTTTTTTGCTTTTTCAGCAAACTCAACTATTCATTCTGTTGTAGCAAATAACAGCAACAATTTTGTTCCGTCTACTCTAACCATTTCTTTGGGCGATACAGTGGAATTTACAAATACTGGTGGTTTTCACAATGTTAATGCTACACTATCTACATTTCCTAACAACCCTCAAGGCTTTGGTAATGCAGTTTCCTCTTCAAATTGGTCACTTCAACACATTTTTACTATATCAGGAACATATAATTATCAGTGTGATCCACATGTAGGTATGGGGATGATAGGAACAATAATTGTTAATCCACCATCAAATACGGTGTATGATATTGTATCTAATTCAACAGATCATACTACATTAAAGACAGCAGTGGATGCTTGTTCATTAGATGGGGTTTTATCAGGACCTGGACCTTTTACATTATTTGCCCCAACAGATGCTGCCTTTAACTTATTACCAGCAGGAACTGTTACAGCTCTTCTAAACGATATACCTCAGCTTACAAATATACTTCTTCATCATGTTGTTGCTGATAGTGTAATGTCTACGATGTTAACAAACGGACAGATTGTTACAACACTTTTGGGAACAGATGTTACAGTAACTATTAACGCTAATGGAGTATTTATTGATAATGCACAGGTAACAATTGCAGATTTAGTGGCTGATAATGGAGTAGTTCATGTTATTGATGCTGTATTACTACCGCCAACACCATCAAATACAGTGTATGATATTGTGTCTAATTCAACAGATCATACTACATTAAAGACAGCAGTAGATGCATGTTCATTAGATGGGGTTTTATCAGGACCTGGGCCATTTACATTATTTGCTCCAACAGATGCTGCCTTTAACTTATTACCAGCAGGAACTGTTACAGCTCTTCTAAACGATATACCTCAGCTTACAGATATATTGAAGCATCATGTTGTTGCTGATAGTGTAATGTCTACGATGTTAACAAACGGACAGATTGTTACAACACTATTGGGAACAGATGTTACAGTAACTATAAACGCTAATGGAGTATTTATTGATAATGCACAAGTAATAGTTGCGGATTTAGTGGCTGATAATGGGGTGGTACACGTTATTGAAGCCGTACTGTTACCAGATGCTACAGCAGTTTCAGAATTTGAAATTAGTGATAAATACTTATACTCGATAGATATGCTTGGAAAAAAAGTAAATAAAAACATTAAAGATCAAGTAATTTTTGATATATATAATAATAAAATTGTTAAAAGATTAAATAAATAGTTTTAGTTAATATTAGTTAGTTTTTGGGCCGGTATTTAATAATGAATACTGGCCCTTTTGAAATAAGATTATGAAAAAAAGTACTATAACATGTGACATGGAAGGTGTCATAGAAACTATGAATGAGGGAGCTGAGAAGATTTTCGGCTATAAAAAAGAAGAATTAGTTGGGATAAAAAGAGTTTCAATTTTTTCTCCCGGAGAAATTGTTCTGCAAAATGTTGCAAATTGGCTTGATACAGCCGTTAAAAATGGAATATATGAAGGAGAGACAATTTTTTTAAATAAAAATAAAGAAAAAATTAATGCTAAGATTAGAATTACACCAACATTTAAAAATGGTAAAGATAATCCTCAAACTGGGTACTGTGGTGTGACAGAAGTAATCGATAAAGATGTTAATGTAAAAATAAATACATCAACAAATTTGATTAAGTGGTTAGCCATTACAAGATTACCATTTACATCAGCTTCGATTCTACCTATTTTTGTTATTGCTGCATATTTTGCTTTTGTTGGTGATGATTTATTCAATTCGAGCGCACTTATATTTTCATTAATGGGTGTAATATTTGCTCATTTATCAGTGAATGTATTTAATGACTATTTTGACAACTTAGATGGAACCGATGAAAAAAACACCCAATATTTTCAGCAGGTTTCAGGTGGAAGTCGTGCAATTGAATTAGGTCTTATTACTTTAAGTAAAACTAAAAATTTAGCGTATGTATTGTGTCTTATTGCAATAATATTTGGTGTTCTAACTGTGATGTCTGCTAATTCTTCTAATTATTTTGAAATATTTTTAATTGCTAAAGCGGCATTATCTTTAGGTTACTACTACACAGCTCCTCCATTTAGATTAGTTTCTAGAAGGGGGCTTGGAGAATTAACTATATTTCTAACTTTTGGTCCATTACTAACTTTAGGGGCTGCTTTTGCAATTTTTGATGGAGATCTTATGTCGTCAGAGCATTTTATCAATTGTTTATTACTTGGAGTACCTATGGGACTTTTAACAACAAATATTTTATTAATAAATCAATTTCCTGATGCAGAAAGTGATAAAATGACTGGTAAAAACCACTTAGTAGTTACCTTTGGAAAAAAGAAAAGTAGATGGATTTATTTATCTGTTTTAGCATTAACAGTTTTAGTGTCTATTTATTTAGCATTAAATATTAATTATTTAATTTTCGTTGCAACAGCCATTACAGGATTGTTTGGATTTTCGATTATAAAGCACTTGTTTAAGTATTATAAATCTAGGGAGTTAGTAAAATCAAATTGGAACACGATATTATTACAAGCAGTGTTTTGTATAATTTTAATATTAACTTTTTTAGTACAATAAAAATTAAAATATGAAAGAAATAGTATTAGTCGGTGCGAGTAGTTCTACGTGTCAAAATTTTATGCAAACTTATAAAAATAATTATAACTTTACTTGTTTAAGTAGAAACATAAATTGTAGTGATATTAAGGATTTTGATATTTTAGATGCTAATAAATATTTAAATGTAGAAAAGCAGATAGATGGTTTAGTTTATTTTCCTGGTTCAATCAATTTACGACAATTTAGTTCACTAAAAACTGAAAATTTTATTGAAGATTTTAATATCAATGTTCTGGGCCTTATAACTGCATTAAAATTTTATCAAAAAAAGTTTAACAAAGGAGCGTCAGTAGTTGTATTTAGTACGGTAGCAGCTAAATTAGGAATGCCTTTTCATGCTTCTGTTGCTACTGTAAAGTCAGCTGTCACAGGACTAGCAAAATCATTAGCTGCCGAATGGTCACCAAATATTAGAGTAAATTGTATTTCACCATCAATTTTCAAAAGTGAAATGTCAAAAAGAATCTTGTCTTCTGAAAGAATGGTAGAAAAAATTAGTAATAATCATCCACTAAAGAGACATGGTGAAACAAATGATATTTCATCTCTCATTAATTTTTTATTATCTGATGATTCATCGTGGATGACAGGACAGGATTTAAGTGTTGACGGAGGAATGTCAACATTAAAATTATGATCCGATTTTTTTGGAAATACAGATATTATAACTTATTAATTATTTTTCTCACTTTCGTTTTAAGTGTATTCTCTTTAAAAAATTTAAAAGTTTTTTTTGAGAGTGAAAGGATTATCGAGTTAAGCAATGTTGAAAAGGATATTATAGATAAATCACTTGATGATAAAAATTTAATATTAGTAGGTTTAGAGTTTACTGACTCTTTAAGTTATGAAAGTTTAGTGCTAATAAAAAGTCAACTTAAACTTTTAGATCAAAATAAAAATATTCAAACTCATCAAAGTGTATTTAACGAAAAAGAAATTATTTACTCATCATTTGTACCAATAACAATCAGTTTATTAGATATTTCTTCCAAAAAAAAATATTTACAATCGATCGAAAAAATTAAAAAATTTAATAGTAATTTTATTACTAAAGACTTCAAAAATTTATTGTTTGTAATTAAGTGCAAAGACTTAAATTCTGAAAATGATAAAGAAGATTTACTCAAATATCTTGAAAGCCACTTTGCCAAATATAATAGTAAAAATATATTTTCCACTGGACAAATAAAATCTGAAATATATATGCAGGAAAATGTGGTAAATGAAATGATATATTTCACTATTTCATCATTTATACTATGTAGTTTAATATTGTGGTTTTATGTTAGAAATATTTATCTTGTATCTATTAATATAATTTCAATAGTACTATCAATTTTATTTTCATTCAATTTATCTAATTTTCTATTTGGAGGAATAGAACTAGTTATGATAATTATACCTGCGGTAATTTTTATTATTACTATATCAGATTATATGCATTTGCTTAATAGCAACCAAAAATTTAGAAATCGATTTAGGTTGTTTAGATCACAAATGCAATATATTGGAAAACCTGTTTTTTTGACATCTGCAACAACGGCGATAGGTTTTTTAAGCTTTACTTTTGTTGGTTT
>Ga0160423_10003733_pt1 | contig 12628 bp, 8 predicted proteins | sample CRUFie14St8metaG_FD_108191 | JGI IMG/M metagenome (GOLD analysis project Ga0160423, IMG submission 108191) | Marine microbial communities from the Costa Rica Dome - CRUD Field 142mm St8 metaG | ecosystem: Environmental > Aquatic > Marine > Oceanic > Photic zone | place: Costa Rica: the Eastern... | reverse complement strand
CTTTCTGGCATCTGACCATGGGCGATGCAAATTCTTGCTTGTGGGATCAGCTCCTGTAAGTGCTCGCCAGCATGCTCAATGCTTTTGACTTCGTTATGCAGATAAAAAACCTGACCGCCCCTGAGCAGTTCTCTCGATACGGCTTCTTTGATGACGCTGTCCTGCGCTTCTCTCACAAAGGTTTTGACCGAAAGGCGTTTGGCAGGCGGGGTGACGATTAGAGAGAGATCTCTGACGCTGGACAGGGCCATATTCAATGTTCTGGGAATAGGTGTCGCTGTTAAGGTCAGGATGTCTACGTTGGTTCGGAGCGTTTTGAGTTTCTCTTTCTGGCGCACGCCAAAGCGATGTTCTTCATCGATTATTAACAAACCCAGCTTGTTGTAATTGATGTCGGTGTGCAAAAGTTTGTGTGTACCGATCAGTATGTCAATTTGTCCCGCTTTTACGTGCTGGATGACGCTATTCTGCTCGGCTGTTGATTTGAAGCGGGACAGGACCTCAACTTTTACCGGCCAGTCGGCGAACCTGTCTTTAAAACTTTCATAGTGTTGTTGTGCAAGAAGGGTGGTCGGCACGAGCATGATGACCTGTTTATTGTTGGTTACCGCAATAAAGGCAGCTCGCATGGCAACTTCCGTTTTACCGAATCCGACGTCCCCGCAAACCAGTCGGTCCATGGGTCTCTTGCTGCTCATATCCTGCATCACTGCGGCAATTGCAGTTTCTTGGTCTACCGTCTCTTCGAACGGAAAGCTGGCAGCAAATTTCTGATAATCATCTATGTCAGTTGTATACTGAAAGCCTTTGCGGGCCTCTCTCGCCGCGTAAACTTCTAGTAGCTCCGCCGCCACATCATGGATTTTCTCTGCTGCTTTGCGCTTGGTCTTCTGCCACTGTTCGGTGCCAAGAACATTGAGAGGTGCGGTATCCTGATCGGCGCCGCTGTAGCGGCTAATCAGGTGAAGCGCCGAGACTGGCACGTAGAGTTTGGCTTGATTGGCATATTCGAGGGTTAGGAACTCAGTGGTCTCTCCCTCGGTTGTAATAGTCTGCAGACCCCGATATCGACCCACGCCATGCTCTAGATGCACGATGGGATCATCCACGTGTAATTCCGTGAGGCTTTTGATGATGAACTCGGTGTTGCTCTGAGCGCGCTTGCGCCTTCGTCTTTGAGCCACTCGGTCCTGAAAGATTTGCGCTTCAGGGATGATCAGCAATCTTTCATCCGTCAGCCAGAGGCCGCGGTCTATTTGTGCGACCGAAATTCCAAGAGAATCCTTGCTGTCAACAAAATGCTGCCAGTGATCAAAAATAGCGGGATTCAGATCAACTTGTCTGAGCAATTCCAACAGGGTTTCGCGTCTGCCAGAAGTTTCAGCGGTAAAAAGAATGCGACCGGGATCAGTTTTTACAAACTCCTTGACGGCGGAAAGCGGCATTTCCGCGCGCGAACTGCTCGCCAATTCCGGCAGGACTTCACTGGCGAAACTCATCGCCTGCGGATGCGCTTTGAATTCCACCCACCGGTAGGCTTTGAGCCGGCTGAGCAATTCGTTCACCGGAATGAAAACCTGCTCCGGAGCCAAGATCGGGCGATATCTGTCGAATCGCCTGTCCTCGTATCGGTTCGAAACATCTGCCCAGAACTTTTCGCCGGCCTGTCGAAGATTACCGGCTTTGCAGATCGTGGTGTCATCGGGCAAAAAATCGAACAGTGAATCCAATTTATCGAAGAAAACGTCGAGGTAATATTCTAGGCCTGGGGAGGCAATGCCATCGCTCACGTCTTGGTAGATCGGGCACTGCCTCGTATCAACATCAAATCGCTCTCGGAAACGTTTCCTGAACTGCATGATACCCGGTTCATCGAGCGGGAACTCACGCCCCGGAAGCAGGCGAACGCGTTCGGCGGTGGTGGCCGAGCGCTGGGTTTCCGGATCGAAGTGTCGTATTGAGTCGATCTCATCGTCGAACAGGTCGATTCTTAACGGTAATGCCGTTCCCATCGGGAAGATATCCACGATAGAACCTCTGACGGCAAACTCTCCGTGTTCCATCACGGTGGTGACGTGCTGATAACCCGCAATGACCATTTGCTCCCGTAGATCCGATAGGGCTTTCTTCTGACCTGTTGCCAGATCCAGGCTGTTGGCATCGATGTACTGACGCGGGGGCAGCAGATGCATCAGGCTGGAGACTGAAGTAACAACGATGCCGCGCTGCATCCTCGGCAAACTGAAGAGCGTTGCAAGCCGGTCTGAAATGATGTCCTGGTGGGGTGAAAAACTGTCATAAGGTAGAGTCTCCCAATCTGGCAGAGCGAACACTTTGTAGGCATTGAGCTCCAAGCTCAGGTAATTGAGCTCTCTGAGATATCTTTCGACTGATTCATTATTGTCGCATATCAGAAGTATTGGGCCCTCTGCCCGGATGGCTGCTTGAACCAGGGCAAGGCTCTCGGCACTGCCGTTCAGTCCTTGCCAATAACGCGTGTGGTACCCATCTGTCGGTAGTGAGGGTGAAAAAATACTGCTCATCGGGAAGGAAAACTCTTAAAAACTGTCGTTCTGCTCAAGCGTATATTGTAGCTCAAGATGGTCAGGCAAAGGAGACGGTCCCGCTAACGGTCGTGTTGCACTGCCATTACATTCAAAAGATAATGCTCTGCCATATATCCCGCCTATGACACGAGGCCTTTGTGAACACATCCGATGAGCGGCCGGACGTCGAAGACTATTTCGACGATTGGAAACAACGAGAAGCGCTGGTGCAGGAAATGATCCCCGTCATCGGTAAACTGTTCAATCGCCAAAACATCGGCATTTATATCTACGGACGGCCGCTGCACAACAGATCTGTGACGTTCATCATGAAATCCCATCGCTTCGTCAGGCAGGTGGAGCGGAATGAAATGTCGGAATTTGAAAGTCATCCTGTGCTTATGGCAATGTCGAAACTGGACCTTTGTCATGCCAACATTGACCTCGGCAAACTCACGGTCCGCTTCATGGAGCATCAAGAGTCGGCGGGTCAGGACGCCAAAGATGTCGACAGCTTTGTGGCAGAAGAGCTGTCGTATCTAGTAGGTAATGAGCAAAGCCCGATTGCCAAGTCTCAGGATGTGGTGCTTTATGGCTTCGGCCGGATTGGCCGCCTTATGGCGCGATTGTTGATCGAGCGCACCAGTACGGGAGAGGTGATGCGACTTAGAGCGATCGTAGTCCGGCCGGGAGGGGAAGGCGATCTGAACAAGCGTGCCAGTCTGTTCACCAATGATTCGGTTCACGGAGCCTTTCAGGGAACACTGAGGATCGATGAGAAACGGAATTGCCTGATTGCGAACGGGAATGTGATTCAGGTGATCTACGCGAACAGCCCGGATGAGATCGACTACACCAAATACGGCATTGGAGATGCGCTAATCATCGACAACACTGGCAAATGGCGGGATGAAGAAGGCCTTGGGCTGCATCTCAAATCCAAGGGTGCCGGTAAGGTGTTGCTGACAGCCCCCGGCAAAGGGGCGCTGAAAAATATCGTCTACGGTATCAATGACCACGAAATGCATCCGGAAGACAAAATTCTTACCGCTGCTTCATGCACAACCAATGCGATTGCGCCAGTGTTAAAAGTCGTTCATGACGAATTTGGGATCAATCGAGGCCATATCGAGACGGTCCACGCCTATACCAACGATCAGAATCTCATCGACAATTACCATAAAGGTAGCCGCCGCGGACGCAGCGCTGCACTCAACATGGTGCTTACCGAAACAGGTGCCGCGAAAGCGGTAGTGAAAGCGGTACCTGAACTTGAAGGCAAATTAACGGGCAATGCGATCCGCGTGCCGGTTCCTAACGTGTCCATGGCAATCATGACACTCAGTCTAGAAAGGGGGACATCGAAGGAAGAGTTGAACGAGTTTCTTCGAAAAATAGCGCTGCACTCAAATTTGCAGAACCAGATCAATTACACCCAATCCAAAGATGCCGTTTCCTCCGATTTTGTTGGCAGTCGTGAGGCCGGGATCGTCGATTCAAATGCGACGATTGTGAATGATAAACATTGCGTGCTGTACCTTTGGTATGACAATGAGTTTGGTTACTGTTGTCAGGTGGGCCGCATGGTCTACAAGATGGCAGGAGTGAACTATCTGTCCTATCCAGAGGAAATCTAGCCGAAAGTGCCAGATTTCTCCAGAGTTGCGCAAGCAAGCAGTCGGAGGAGATGCGCCTTTCTGCATACTTGGCTCACGAGATAATGATAGCCAGCAATCGACGCCGCAGTTTGATTCCTCTCTGCTTCATAGCGACATTCGCGCTCGTTCTGACTACCTGCGAAGAAGGGCATGAGCGTTTCAGTTTGGAAGGCCTCACCATGGGGACTTCCTACCAAATTCAGTTGCTCGAGATTCCCGGTGAGAAAGGACCCGAGGCGCTAGCAGGTGAGGTGCAGGGCATACTTTCCCGGCTCGATCGAGAAATTTTTTCTACCTATTCGCCAGACTCTGAATTGTCCCGTCTGAATAAGCACCCGGTGGGGATTTCTTTCGCTGCCTCCCGGGAGATGATGGATGTCCTGCTGCTGGCCGATGCCGTTTTTTCTTCGACGTCCGGCGCCTTCGATCCGACTGTCGCGCCTTTGGTCAACCTCTGGGGATTTGGGCCGGAAGTGAGTCTTACTGAAGTCAGTGTCCCTCACGACAGAGATGTTGAGGAAGCGCTGTCGCGAGTGGGCTTTGATCATCTGGTGATTGATGAGGCGCGCTCGGAGGTCGTCAAGACCCGGAATGTGATGATCGACCTGAGCGCTATCGCTAAGGGCTATGCGGTGGATCAGATAGGGCGTCTGTTGGATGAGCGAGGTTCTGAAAGCTATTTTGTTGAGGTTGGTGGTGAGCTGAAAATCAAAGGGGTGAAGACTGATGGAAGCAGCTGGGTCCCGGCAATCGAAGCCCCGCTTGATCAGGCCTCCGAGGTGTATGAAATTTTTTCGAACCTCGGCCGATCGATAGCAGTCGCGGGTTCAGGAGACTATCGTAACTATTTTGAAGTTGATGGCATTCGTTATTCGCATGAAATTGATCCGCGAACCGGTAGGCCAGTCCGTCATCATTTGGCGGCGGCTTATGTCATTGCCGACTCAGCTGCTCTGGCGGATGCGCTGGCCACTGCGTACATGGTAATGGGAGAAGAGCCAGCCTATGAGCACGCAGAGCGGGGAGAAATTGCCGTGTTTTTGATAGCCAGAGAGGGTGATGCTTTCGTTGAACGGGTCAGCTCTGCCTTTAGTCCTTACTTGGGCGAACAGTAAACATTTCATGATGGCTAAGACTTACACGCAACAGAAAAAGCATTCTGACATCTTTTAAGAAGACTGTGCGGACCCAGATAACCGGTGAACGGGTGGGCATGCTGAAACTGATATTTCACTTCGACACTTTGGAGTTGCTCGGAATCCACTGTTTCGGCGACGAGGCTTCTGAAATTGTCCACATCGGCCAAGCTATCATGCGCCAGACTGGCCTTGCCAATAACATGAGATACTTTCTGACCACTACCTTCAACTATCCGACCATGGCCGAAGCTCACCGAACCGCGGCGCTGGTTGGGCTGAACCGCATTTTTGAGGGCTGATGGCCGTCGTGGCGCCGTCTGAATTGATGCTCGGATGAGGGAGGTGTCCCAGAAAGGGTTGGTGTGTTTTCAATTTGGAATCATGCTGTCAAAACCGTCAGAAATTTGGCGCCTCATACGCCTTCTAAGCCACAAAATCCTTGATATCTAAGTGCTAGCCGTGTACCTTTTCACGCGCTCGCACAGGGCCGTAAACGGACCCAGTAAGATTACGAATTGTAGGCCAAATTAAGGTCTGATGGCTGGATAAAGTGCGGGCTAAGATTGAGTAGTAGCCGGTAACACAGGGAATGCCAGATCACGCGGAAAACCTGAGGGCGCTCGAGCTTAAGTGGACCCATCGCGTGTTAGCGAAGGTATTACAGTAGACGGCTTTTATCAGCAACAGCGGCGAAGTCATTCGTGACCCAAAACACAGATCGGTTGTAGACCTTGCGCCGCCTCTGCAGGTAAACCAACTCGAGATGCCAGCCCCACTTCGGGATGGTCGAAATTGAGAGCAAGGTCTTGTCATCAAGACCCAGAGTTAGAATTACTGGATCAATTAGCTCACAGCATCGGTTAACGTCTTGGAAGAATCACCTACTTTTTTTGAAGCGCTCACTCCGTTCTTGTTCTACGCCTCGCTTGTATTCGCTGTGGTGATTACCATGCTCGGACTCTCGTTTTTTCTCGGTCAGAAAATAAACCGGAAGTATAAAAATACACCTTTTGAATCGGGTATCATTTCTGTCGGGAGCGCGCAGTTCCGGGTTTCCGTTCACTTTTACCTGACGGCCATCCTGTTCATCATCTTTGACCTCGAAGTGGTTTTCCTGTTTGCCTGGGCCGTTGCTGTAGAGCAAGCAGGCTGGCCCGGTTTTATTGAAATTAGTGTTTTCATCTTCATTCTTATTGTAGCCCTGGTTTACCTATGGCGTATCGGCGCGCTGGACTGGCGGACCGAAACACAGCGTCGTGAGTTGGTCGATCTCAAGGGCCCCGGCGGCGTGGTAAACAAAAAGGCCTGTAAACTATGAATTGGGAATTAAAGCGAGCAGACCAAGCGGCTTCTCCACAACCCGGTGGTAACGCGGTCGACGATTTCATCCGTCAGAACGTGATGATGGCAAAGCTCGAGGACATGGTTGCCTGGGGGCGTAAAAACTCTATCTGGCCGTTTAACTTTGGTCTGTCTTGCTGTTATGTGGAAATGGCGACGGCGTTCACCGCAAGGCATGACCTTGCCCGATTCGGTGCTGAGGTTATCCGCGGCACACCTCGTCAGGCAGATATGATTGTGATCGCGGGTACCGTGTTCCGCAAGATGGCGCCTGTTGTCCGACTGCTCTACGATCAGTTACTTGAGCCCAAGTGGGTGATTTCCATGGGGTCATGCGCGAATTCCGGCGGGATGTACGATATCTATTCTGTGGTTCAGGGCGTCGACAAGTTCTTACCGGTTGATGTGTATGTGTCGGGTTGCCCGCCACGGCCTGAAGCCCTGTTGCAGGGGCTGATTCTACTGCAGGAATCTATCGGGCGGCAGCGTCGGCCTCTGAGTTGGGTAATTAACGATCAGGGTATCATCCAGCGGGAGACCAATCCGGTGCAGAGGGAGTCCCGGCATGACGCCCGTATCGCCGCGACTGAGCTCAGACCACCTCACGAAGTCTGAATAAATTGAAGCAGTTATATCTATATCCTAACCAATAATCTCATGCAAAGCGCTCCGATCAGAACTCCGGCCGACCCCATCAATCCTGTGATTTCTCAGGTTAACGATGCGCTGCCGGGTCACATTATGAGTCTGCAGGCGACCGTAGACGGCATGCCGACTCTTTGGGTGGATCGGGCCCACATCAAAGCGGTTCTGAAGTTTCTACGTGACGAGAGCCAACCCAAATTTGAGATGCTGCTTGATGTGACGGGCATCGACGAGCGGGTGAGGGTGCACCGAACTGGACAGCCTGCCTCAGAATTCACCGTGGTCTACCACCTGACATCCTTCTCTGGACACTGTGACATCCGGGTGAAGGTGCCGCTGATGGATGCTGATCTTAAGCTGCCTACTGCCATTGATCTCTGGCCGAGCGCCAATTGGTATGAGCGTGAAACTTGGGACATGTTCGGTATTGAATTCGAAGGGCACCCGAACTTGTTCCGCATTGTGTTGCCGCCGACCTGGAATGGGCATGCGCTGCGCAAAGAGCATCCGGCCCGGGCGACTGAGATGGAACCTTTCTCGCTTGATGATGAACAAGAAGCATTCGAGCAGGATGCGTTGTTGTTCAACCCTGAACAGTGGGGAATGAAGCGCCAGTCCGATACCTCGGAGTTCATGTTTCTTAATCTCGGGCCGAACCATCCGTCCGTGCACGGGGCCTTCCGGATTGCACTGCAGCTCGACGGTGAGATCTTGGTCGACGCGGTACCTGATATCGGTTATCACCACCGTGGCGCTGAAAAAATGGGAGAAAGGCAGTCCTGGCATACCTTTATCCCCTACACGGACCGAATCGATTATCTCGGCGGGGTGATGAACAATCTCCCGTATGTGATGGCGGTTGAGAAAATGGCCGGAATTGAAGTGCCTGAGCGAGCCAAGACGATTCGCGTCATGCTCGCGGAAATGTTCAGAATATGCAGTCACTTGCTGTTTTACGGAACTTTCGCTCAGGACGTAGGTCAGCTCTCACCCATCTTCTACATGTTTGTCGAGCGGGAGCGTATCTTCAATATTATCGAGTCGATCTGTGGCGCACGCATGCATCCGGGCTGGTTCCGGATTGGAGGGGTGGCGCAGGACCTTCCGAATGGCTGGGAGGCGCGAGTCAGAGAGCTGCTGGAGTTTATGCCTCCCCGGCTGGATGAATACGACCAGATGGTGATGAACAATGGAATAGTGAAGCGCCGGACCCAAGGGGTGGGGGCCTATTCAACACAGCAAGCCTTCGATTGGGCGGTTACCGGACCGGGGCTGAGGGCGACCGGTCTGGAGTGGGATTACCGTAAGAACAGACCTTACAGCGGGTATGAAAACTTCGAATTTGACGTTCCGATCGCAGTCAACGGAGATTGTTATGACCGCTGCGCGGTCCGAGTAGAGGAAATGCGCCAGAGTCTCAGGATTATCAAGCAGTGCCTGGATAACATGCCTGCGGGTGACTATAAGGCGCATCATCCACTGACGACGCCTCCCCGCAAAGAAAAAACCATGCAGGATATCGAAACCCTGATAAACCATTTTCTGAGTGTCAGTTGGGGGCCGGTTATTCCTCCCGACGAGGCCACTGTGGGAATCGAGGCGACCAAGGGTATCAACAGCTATTACCTGGTGAGCGACGGCAGCACGACCTCCTATCGGACGCGGATCAGAACGCCGTCGTTTGCCCATCTGCAGATGATTCCGGAAATAAGTCGTGGCTTCATGGTGGCAGATTTAATCGCGATCATCGCCAGCATCGACTTTGTAATGGCTGATGTGGATCGGTGAGGCACAACTTCTGCCGGCAGCTAGATGATCAATCGGAACGAAGCAACAGCCTGAGCGGGCGAGACAGACAAGAAGCAAATGAGTTCACAAGTAATTGCAAGCACCACAAGCAGGGCGCGCGTCCTGACGGAAGCCGAAATTTCCGAGATTGAGCATGAGAAAACGCTCTACCCTGATAATCAGGCAGTCGGGCTTGAAGCGCTTAAGATTGTGCAGAACCACCAGGGTTGGGTGTCAGACGAATCGCTGTTGGCGATCGCTGAATATCTCGAACTTTCTGTTGCTGATCTGGAAGGCGTGGCTACGTTCTTTAATCTGATTTATCGGCAGCCGGTTGGCAAGAACGTGATTCTGTACTGTGACAGTGTGAGTTGCTGGATTTGCCGTGGCGATGACATTAAGGACCATCTGTCGGAGAAATTGGACATTGATTACGGTCAGACTACGGCAGACAACGAGTTCACGCTCATTCCGGTTCCCTGTCTGGGTGACTGCAACAATGCGCCGGTGATGATGGTTGGGCAGGATCTGCATCGCAATCTGACCAAAAACGGCATCGATGAAATCATCGATCAGTATCGGAATAAAAACGCGTAACACCCTTGAATCGAAACAGAGTAACTGGGCATTAAATTGGTATCAAATCCGCTAACAAAGAATATCGACATGTCACGGCCGCCACTGGATATCGGCGCCTACGAGGCAAACGACGGTTATCAGTCTCTACACAAGATTGCAGCGAGGATGAGTGCTGCGGATGTTATGGAAACGATCAAGTCGTCGGGCCTTAAAGGGCGTGGCGGGGCGGGGTTTCCGACCGGGCTTAAATGGAGTTTTGTGCCGCAGGGTGAGTCGTCACCACAGCAGAAGTACCTCGTGGTTAATGCGGATGAGATGGAGCCAGGAACCTTCAAGGACCGTCTACTGATGGAGGGCGACCCCCACCTTCTCCTTGAAGGGATGATAATCAGCGCTTACGCAATTGGCGCTAGTAAAGCTTACATATTTTTGCGCGGTGAGTATCACGGTTCGGTAAAAACACTCAAAAAGGCGATCGCTGAGGCGTACCAGAAGGGTTATCTCGGCAGCAATATCCTCGGCACAGGATACGACTTGGATATCATCCTGCACACTAGTGCGGGTCGCTATATTTGCGGGGAAGAAACCGCTTTGTTGAATGCTCTGGAAGGCAAACGGGCCAACCCTCGCGCAAAGCCTCCGTTCCCGCAGGTAAGCGGTCTATGGGGTAAGCCCACCATCGTAAATAACGTTGAAACGCTGTGTAACCTTCCGGGCATCATCACCTATGGTATCGACTGGTATCAGGGACTTGGTAAGGGTGCCGACGCCGGCACCAAGATGTTCGGCGTCAGCGGTCGGGTGAAGAATCCTGGGGTCTGGGAGATGCCGCTTGGAGTGACTATCCGAGAACTGCTCGAAGACAAGGCGGGCGGTATGCAGGATGGTCTTGGCTTGAAGGCATTTTTACCCGGTGGTGGCTCGACCGACTTTATGTTGCCCGAGCATCTCGACCTCGCGCTCGATTACGATGAGATCTCCCAGAAAGGGGGAAGTAGACTGGCTACGGGAACCATGATCGTGCTTGACGATCAGACCTGCCCGGTCGGAATGATTGGTAATCTCATGAAATTTTTTGCCCATGAGTCCTGTGGCTTCTGTACGCCCTGTCGCGACGGGTTGCCATGGGTGGATGCAATATTCCGGGATTTTGAAGCGGGGCGAGGCAGCGAAAAGGATCTGGATATCCTCAAGGAGCAGGTTGAATATATGGGGCCTGGTCGCACGTTTTGTGCTCTTGCCCCCGGTGCTACTGCGCCTCTGGGGAGCGGTCTAAAGTACTTTGAGGATGACTTCAAAGAACACATAAAGCAAAAGCGTTGTACCTACAAAGACTGAATTTTAGGGGCTGGAGTTAAGCTAGATGGCAAAAATTGTTGTCGATGGGAAAGAGTACGAAGTAAATCCCAATAACAATCTGTTGCAGGAGTGTCTGTCCCTGGGGCTAGACCTTCCTTATTTTTGTTGGCATCCGTGTATGGGTTCTGTCGGAGCCTGTCGTCAGTGTGCCGTTAAACAGTACCGGGATGAAAACGACGAGAAGGGTACCATCGTCATGGCCTGCATGACGCCTGCCAGCGACGGGGCTCGAATTTCCATCTGTGATGAGCAGGCTCATGATATGCGCGAGCGTGTCATCGAAAGCCTGATGATTAGCCATCCTCATGACTGCCCGGTCTGTGAAGAGGGAGGGGAGTGCCATCTTCAGGATATGACTTTGATGTCGGGACACAACTACCGGCGCTATGACAAGAAAAAAGTCACTCACCACAATCAGTATCTGGGTCCGTTCATCAGTCATGAAATGAATCGCTGTATTACCTGTTACCGCTGCGTTCGGTTTTATGATGGTTATGCGGGTGGAACGGATCTATCTGCGCAGGCATCGCATCATCACACTTATTTCGGTCGTCACGAAGAAGGTACGCTGGAAAACGAGTTCAGCGGTAACCTTGTTGAAGTGTGCCCAACAGGTGTCTTCACCGATAAGGTTTTCTCTCAGGCGTACACGCGCAAGTGGGATCTGCAGACTGCGCCGAGTATTTGCACCGGGTGCTCGACAGGTTGCAACATTACTCCGGGAGAGCGTTATGGCAGTTTGCGCCGTGTCGTTAATCGCTACAACAGCGAGGTAAACGGTTACTTCATCTGCGACCGAGGCCGTTTTGGCTGGGAGTACGTTAATGGCGAAGGGCGGGTTCAGTCCCCCGTGCAGGTCGTTGATGGCGACAGCAAAGAAATGTCAGATAAGGAGATAAACGAGCTTTTCAGCAAAATGGCGAAAGGCGAATTCATCGGCATCGGATCTCCCCGCAGCAGCAATGAGTCAAACTATGCGTTACGACAGCTTGTAGGTGAAGCTAACTTTTATCCGGGTATCGCTGACGACGAGCATGCAATTAACCAGCTGATCTTGAAGTTGCACAAAGACAGGGCTTTCCATTCTCCCAGCGTGCGGGAGATTGAGCAGGCAGATGCAGTATTTATTATTGGGGAAGACATCACTAACACTGCGCCACGGGTAGCCCTCGCGGTTCGTCAGAGTGTTAGGAACAAGGCCAGTGAGCTGGCTGAGCTGAACAATATCCCCGTATGGCAAGACGCAGCGGTTCGCGAACTGGCGCAGCTGGAGCGCAGCCCACTTTTTATTCTTAGTAATGCTGCATCCCGTCTCGATGACGTGGCGCAGCAAACACTCATCGGAACTTGCGCCGAGCAGGCGAATTTTGCCTTTGCTGTGGCCGAGGCGCTTGAAGGTGGCACGCCGGCGGGCCTGACCGAACAGCAACAGAAGCTGCTGCTCGAGGCGGTCGAGGCGCTCAGCAATGCGAAGCGTCCGCTGATTATCTCCGGCTCTAGCAATGGAAGCATTGAAATGGTGCAGGCTGCGGCCAATATCGCCCGCGCTTTAAGCGGGGACGGGCCTTCGCAT
>Ga0160423_10003732_pt1 | contig 12632 bp, 8 predicted proteins | sample CRUFie14St8metaG_FD_108191 | JGI IMG/M metagenome (GOLD analysis project Ga0160423, IMG submission 108191) | Marine microbial communities from the Costa Rica Dome - CRUD Field 142mm St8 metaG | ecosystem: Environmental > Aquatic > Marine > Oceanic > Photic zone | place: Costa Rica: the Eastern... | reverse complement strand
TACGGGATGACGTTCATCGAGTACAGGTCGTACACTTGCCTCAGCACCTCGTTGTTGACCTGGCTGAACTCAAGGCAGCAGAAGTGCCCACCTCTCTTGAGAACCCTCCTCGCCTCGCTCAGGCAGGCGTCAATGTCAGAGACGTTCCTTATCCCAAAGGATATGGTGTAGGTGTCGAAGGACTCGTCGTCGAAGGGCAGGTTCTCGGCGTCGCTCTCGACCCAGGACAGCCCCCGCTCCGCGTCCCTGATGTCCAGCCCGGCGACCTTCTTCTTCCCCTCCTCCAGCATGGCGCCGTTGATGTCGCAGATGCACACCTCGCCCGCCGACTCGACCTCCGCGTTTCTCCGAACGGCGAGGGCCTCCTCCGCCCGCCTGATCTCCCTAAGCACACGGAACCCGACGTCCCCCGTCCCGCCAGCAACGTCCAGGTGCTTCTGGCCCGCAAAGGGGTGCAGGGTCCCCACAAAACGGTCTTTCCAGTGCCTGTGAAGGAAAAAACTCATAAAGTCGTTCATCGCGTCGTATTTCGGGGCAACCTTCTCGAAGACGTCCTTCACCAGGCCCTTGTGTTCGGAACGATCGACCGAGGAGAACCCGAAGCTCACGCTATCTCCGACCTCCTCGTCGTCAGCTTTGGGCCCCGGCCTCGATTCTCTCGAGCCCACCGGCGTCGCCTCCTCCGCCTCCGTCGATAGGAGCCTGGCGGCCCAGAGTGACGGCAGCCTCGCGTCAGCCGCCCTGACCAGCGAGCCGGCAACCCCGGCCAACACCCCACCCGCTCTCGTCCTTCCCGCAAGCATCCTCACTCCTCTCTACGAGCACTCCCTCCCCCTCGTCCGCGCCGATCACAAGTGCTGTGGATCTCTCCCACTGGCGATTCTCGAATCGAGAATCTCGATCCGAGGGGGGGGGGCCAACCGATGTTGCAGGTATGAAGCGGCGACGGCGGGGCGAGGATGGCAATGGTGGAAGTGGGAGCGCGGTCAGCTCCGACCTTCCGATCCATAGGGTCGCCAGGGACATCGTGAAGGCCGTTTCGGAAAACGAGAGCGTGGTTCTGGTGGGAGACACGGGTTCAGGAAAGTCGACCCAACTTCCGCAGATTCTCGCAGACTCTAAAAAGTTCGCCGTGTTTCCAGGGGCTGGGGTCTGCGTCACGCAGCCAAGGAGGGTGGCGGCCGTGACGATTGCCCAGAGGGTCGCCTTCGAAAGGTGAGGCGCGATTCGCACGATCGATCCTAACCGTAAACACGCCTTTAAGGCTAAAGGGCGTGTTTCATAACGAGCAGGACTGACTGTGTTTCCGTTCGTTTGTTTCGTCTCTTGTGTGTGTTTTGTAGGGGAACGAAGGTGGGGAAGGAGGTCGGATACGCGGTGCGGTTTGAGGATGAGACCTCCAAGGAGACGAAGATCAAGTACGCCACGGAGGGAATTCTGCTGCGCGAGTCCTTGTCTGACAGTGCCCTGTCCCGGTACTCGATCGTGATCCTGGACGAGGCGCACGAGAGGACGCTCAACTTTGACATCCTGCTGGGCATGCTGAAGCGGATCCAGCGCGAGCGGCGGCGGAGGCCTGGAGAGGGGTCGCGGATTCGGCCGCTCAAGCTCGTGGTCATGTCCGCCACCCTGGAGGCGGAGACCTTTTGCGAGTACCTGGGCTGCCCCAAGCTCGACATTCCTGGTAGAAAGTTTCCAGTCGAGGCGTTCTACACCTTTTCCCCCGAGCAGGACTACGTGGAGGCTGCGGTGTGCGCCACCTTCCAGCTCCACGACGAGGAGCCCGACGGCGATATCTTGCTCTTCCTGACCGGCCAGGAGGAGATAGAGGCGGCGGAGGCCATGATCTCGGAGCACGCCAGAAACAGGCCCAGCGCAACCAAGCCCCTTGCGGTGGTCATGCTCTATGCTGCCATGCCGCCCGAAACCCAGCTCAAAGCCTTCAGGCCCGCTCCCGAGGGCACAAGGAAGGTCATCCTCGCCACCAACATCGCGGAGACCTCGCTGACCATTGACGGCGTGCGCTACGTCATTGACCCAGGCTTTGTCAAGCAGAGGAGGTACAATCCCAACACTTGCTCCGACTCTCTGAGCGTCGTGCCGATCTCGAGGGCCCAAGTGAAGCAGAGGGCGGGAAGGGCGGGGAGGCAGGGACCCGGAAAGTGCTTCCACCTCTTCCCCGAGTCGGAATTCTTCAAGCTGCCGAGGGCGAGCGCGCCGGAGATCAAAAGGACCAATCTGGCAAGCACCGTGCTGCAGATGAAGGCCCTTGGGATCGAGGACGTGGCCGCCTTCGAGTTCCTGGAGCCCCCGCCCAAGGCGGCGCTGGTGAGGGCCTTCGAGCAGCTCCTCTCGCTCGGCGCGCTGAGCTCCTCTGGGTCGATCTCCAGAGACGGCAGGAGGATGTGCGGCCTTCCGGTGGACCCCACCCTCGCTAAGGTCATCCTAACCGCTCACAAGCTCGGCTGCCTGGACGAAACTCTCAAGGTCGTCTCTCTGCTCTCCGTGGAGTCCGTGCTCCACTTCTCGGGCAAGAGGAAGGAGGAGGCTCACCAGGCCCACCTCAAGTTTTTGCACGATGGCGGCGACCTCCTCACCCTTCTTAGGATCCTGACGACCTTTCGGAACGTCAAGGACAGGGAAAGGGCTAAGTGGGCCAAGGACAATTTCGTGAACGCCAGGCCCCTGAGGAAGGCCTGGAACATCTACAACCAGCTCACCAACCAGGTGAAGTACGTGGCGGACGCATCGGAGGCCGGAGAGGAGAACCCAGACTCCATGGAGGACGCCGTGATGAAGGCCATGATCACGGGGTACTTCGCCAACGCAGCGCAGAGGACTCCCGACGGAGCCTACAAGACCCTGCTGTCGAACCAGAAGGTCCACATCCACCCGGCCTCGGTGCTTTTCAAGAAGAAGCCGGAGACGGTGATCTTCACAGAGCTGGTGCAGACGTCCAAGCTGTACGCAAGAAATGTGGGGGTCATCGACGCGGGCTGGCTGCCAGAGCTGCTTCCCGACCTCTTTGTGGTAGGCTCGTAAGACATGCCACGCGTACCCTATGTAAACTGTGTGTATTGTAATCTGAATTACTACGTTCTTTTGGTACAATAAGCCTTACTTGCCCCTAGGGCATGGCCTGGCCTCCTCCGTAGAACCTTGGGCTAAAGGCCCCCGGCGCCCCTCCCTTCTGCTGCTGCTGCATGAAGCTCGGGTTCTGGAAGCCCTCGGCCCCCTGCGGGTTTCCCACTCCGTAAAGTCCCCCGCTGGTCCCAAAGGCGTTCACGGCGCCAAAGGTGTTCCTCAGGGCGTTCCAGCCCTGGCCCCCGCCCATTGGGGCGCCTCCCATCATGCCCGGCGTCTGACCGGCGCCAAAGCTGGGCTGAGGGCTCAGCGGGTGGCCCTTCATGGACCCTCCGAGGTGCGGCGACATCGGGCCCATCGGGCCCTGCGGGACATGGCGCCCGGCTGCCCGAACATCATTCCTCCTCCCATTCCCATCCCGCCGAATTGAGGGAACTGGGCAAACTGCTGGTTGGACCGCGTCATGAGCCACACCGCGAAGCCGAGGACGCTCAGCCCTGCGATCACCAGCAGCGTGATGATGATCGATCGAGAGGGCTCCGTCTTGAGCGGGTCGTTGCTCTTGGTGTCCTTCTTCTCCACGAAGGTGGCCGTGTTCCCGGTCTCCCGGACCTGCAGCAGCCTCACGTCGTACTTTGGCGTGATGCCAGAAAAGTTGTACGAGATGTGGCCCTTCTCGATCCGCCGGGCCATCTCCATGGCGTCCTCCCTAGTGAAATCCTTGCCCCCGAAGTTGTCAAGGTCGTCGAGGGGCAAGATGTCGAACTGGACGGTCTTGGTGTTCTGATCCACGCTGAAGGTGTGGATCTGCTGCGCGTTCATCGTCTGGCCAGATTCCTCCGTCGTGGCCACCGTGCCGTTCAGATAGCTCGTGGTCTGGGCCTCGAAGACCTGCCTGTCGAAGTAAAGCATGTTCATGTCGAACCGGGCGGACACCCTGACGCAGGGGCACACACACTGGCACTCCAGTGGCGGTGGGGGCGGCGGTGGTGGAGGCCCAGGGGGAGGTGGTGGTGGTGGCGGAGGCAACAGCTCGCAGTACCCGTTGGGGGCGTGCCATCCGTCGGGACACTCGCCGACCGACGTGTCCACGGGTGGTGGCGGCGGCGAGGGAGGCTGGGGTGGCGGTGGTGGTGGTGGTGGTGGTGGTGGAGGGCTCGGCGGCGGTGGTGGTGGCGGGCTCGGCGGCGGTGGTGGTGGCGGGCTAGGCGCAAGGATGCACTTTCCGGCCGGGGCGTAGTACCCGGGAGGGCACGCACCGACGGAGCCCCCGCCCCCAGGCGCTCCGACGGGAGGTGGAGGGCTTGGTGGCGGTGGTGGTGGGCTTGGTGGTGGCGGTGGTGGCGGCAGCTGCTGGGGCCTCAGGCAGCAGAACGTGCAGGGCTGGCACGGCTGGCAGTCGCTGAGGAGGAGGAGGGAGGAGCCGGGGTTGGTTCGGAGTCAGGCTTCTGTTGACGGACAAGCGAAGAAGAAGAAGAAGAAAACTCGAGAGTGCGCCTCGGGGTCGTCTTGGCGCGCGCTGGCGGGACAGGCCGGCCCGTCCCTCTTGGGAGCTTCCGGAGAGACTCACCCGTTGTCGTCCTTCGTGTAGCCCCTCTCGCAAAAGGCGCTGACGTAAGGCAGCGTGACAATGGCCAACAATAGTATCCCATGCGTTCTTGCCCTGTTGAGGCTAGACCTCCCCGGCCTCGACCGGGAGACCATGTCTGAAGCAGGCGCGCTCGCGGGCGGCGGCCGCAGTCTGAGTAGAGGCACCCTCCTCTCCCCCCTCTCTCCAAGGGCCGGGCTGCTTTGCTGGACGACGCCCCCAACCTCTCGGTGGCACACGCTGACCTTCGTCAGCTCTCCTGAGCGGAGCACTCCCAGACGGACGACACAGTTTCCCCGGAATTTGAAGTTTCCGTTGAGTTTGGGCTCCCCAATTCTTCCCCAATTCTTCTAAACGCGACGCGGGCCAAGATCCAGTTACACAATTTTCAAAGATCCGAACGCAATCGTAAACTTCGTCCAGATTCGCAAGCAAAAAAGGGTTCAAAAGGGGTGTAAAAGGGGATGGGGTATCTGATACACTCAAAAAGACACCCATGATGCTGACGCCGGTTCCCATGTGAGCCAAAAAACGAGGCCAGGTATGAAACGTGGTAGGCTGAAACGGCTGCGCTCTCAAAAACGAGGGACGTGCGCGCGCGCGAGGAACATACAGCAGCGCAGGAGACAGGCAGGACGCGACGAAGCGGCGGGAGACAGGCGCCGTGAGCAGCATGATGATGAAGACCACGAGAGCGAACCTTCGACTTTGCGCGGCGCAGCCCAGGGCGGTCGCGGGAGCGGAGAGGAGGACGGCGCCAGGTCGGGCCAGGTTGGCAGTCAACCGGGCGGCGGTTTCTGACAGCGGGGTCGGGTCCGGCCTCGGCGGGGACGACAGGGCCCACGATAGGTCCCTCATGGTGGACAACACCCCCCTCGAGCACCAGGATCCCGCCCTCTTCGACCTCATCCAGAGAGAGAAGCTGAGGCAGCGCTCTGGTCTTGAGCTCATCGCTTCGGAAAACTTCACGAGCCACGGCGTGCAGGAGGTCAACGGGTCGTGCCTGACCAACAAGTACAGCGAGGGGCTTCCCGGGGCGAGGTACTACGGGGGAAACGAGTACATCGACCAGATCGAGCAGCTGTGCCAGCAGCGCGCGCTCGGAGCCTTTAGGCTGAGCGACGCGGACTGGGGCGTGAACGTGCAGCCCTTGAGCGGTTCCCCCGCGAATTTCGCGGTGTACACCGCCCTGCTGCAGCCCCACGACCGCGTCATGGGCCTCGCCCTGGCGCACGGAGGCCACCTCACCCACGGCCACGTCACTCCCTCGGGCGTCAGGATCTCCGCCACCTCTGTGTACTTTGAGTCCATGCCCTACTACCTGGACGAGTCCACCGGCCTGATCAACTACGACCAGCTCGAGAGGGACGCGAAGCTCTTCAGGCCGAAGATGATCATCGCAGGCGCCTCGGCCTACCCCAGGGACATCGACTACCCCAGGATGAGGCAGATCGCGGACTCTGTGGGGGCCTTCTTGATGGCCGACATGGCCCACGTTTCTGGGCTCGTGGCCGCCGGGGTGGTGTCCTCGCCGTTCGACCACTGTGACGTGGTGACTTCCACGACGCACAAGAGCCTGAGGGGCCCCAGGGCCGGGATCATCTTCTACAAGAAGGACACCGTGAGAGGCCTGGACCTGGAGAAGTCCATCAACTCTGCCGTCTTCCCCGGCCTTCAGGGAGGCCCCCACAACCACCAGATTGGCGCGCTGGCCTTCGCGCTGAAGCAGGCCCAGCTGCCCGAGTTCAAGTCCTACCAGGAGCAGGTCGTGAGGAACTCCAGGGCTATGGCGTCCAGACTGTCGGATCTCGGCTATGACCTGGTCAGCGGCGGGACCGACAACCACCTTATTCTCGTGGATCTCAAGTCAAAGGGAGTCGACGGCGCTCGCGTGGAAACCATCCTGGACCTCGCCCTCATCACCCTGAACAAGAACTCGGTTCCGGGAGACAGGAGCGCCATCGTTCCGGGAGGCATCAGGATTGGCGCGCCTGCCTTGACCACCAGGGGCTTTGTGGAGGAGGACTTTGTCAAGGTGGCCGACATGATCGACAGGGGGGTGAAGATCGCGGTCGACCTCAAGGCAAGAACCCCGGGCGACGGGAAGCTCAGGGCCTTCAAGGCCTTTGTGACCTCGGAGTCCTTCCCTGAGATCGACGAGCTCAGGAAGGAAGTCCACAACTTTGCCCTCTCCTTCCCAATGCCGGGCTTGTAGAGACCGCCTCGGAGAGGCCGGAGAAAGCGAGAGACAGGACTTTTCTCTTCTCTTGGGCGAAAGAGTGCATTCGATCAATGTAACAAACACAATCACATTAAAACAAAATTGGAGCCTTCTTCTTCTCCGTTAATTAACCCCTCCAGTCGTCGTGCAGCTCGCCCGAGATCCTGTCTCCGACAATGAGGTCGGTGTAAAACCCCGCGAGGTCGCCAAAGATCTTTGGGTACTGGAAGTCCTCCTCGGCGATCCGCATTCCCTCCCTGGCCATCCTCCTCCGCAGTGGCGCGTCCGAGATCAGCCTGCCGGTGTAAGTGGCAAAGGCCTCGACGTCCTTGGGGTCCGCGATGAAACCGTTCTGGTCGTGCTTGACGATGGAGTTGCTCCCGGAGGAGTTGGAGACCACCACAGGCAGCCCGGACGCCATGGCCTCCAGGGTGGTGCTGCCGAAGGTCTCGGTGGTGCTTGGGAAAAGGAAGATGTCTGCGTTGGCGTACGCGACCGAAAGGTCAACGCCTTTGAGATTGCCGAGGAACGCGGTGTTCGGCAGCCTCCTCTCCAGTTCTGCCCTGGCCGGACCCTCCCCGACCACGACGGACTTGAACCTCATTCCCCTTGCCTGTAGCGCCTCCACCGTCTTGGCGAAGAGCTCCAGGTTCTTCTCCCATACCATTCGACACACCAGCAGGACCACCACCTCGCCCTCACCCACCCCGATCTCCCTCCTCCACGCCGGGCACCGGAACTTGGGGTTGAAGACGTCTCCGTCGACCCCACGGGCCCAGATCTTGATCTCGTTCTTGATGCCGTGCTCCTGCAGCTCCTGCTTGATCTCCTTGCTCGGCACGTACACGTGGTCGCAGTTGCCGTAGAACTCCCTCCAGATAAGCCACGACGAGCCCTCAAGAAACCCGACGTTGTAGTACTCCAAGTAGGAGTTGAACCGGGTGTGATACGAGCACGCCGTGGGCACGTGGTTCATCTTGGCCCACAGCAAGGCCTGGAACCCAACGATGTCCGGAGTAGCGATGTGGACGATGTCCGGAGCAAATTCCCTGAGCTCCTTCTTGAGGTAGGGGCTCAGGATGAGCGACAGGCGGTACTCGGGCCGGCCCGGCACGGGAACGGAGGGGACGGAGAGGACCTTGCCGACGGCCTCAAGCGCGGGCCTGTCCGCTGTGGGAGCAAAGACCTCGAACTCATGGCCGTTGGCCTCCAGGAAGGCGACCATCTTGTTCAGCGTCAGGCTCACCCCGTCCCTGATGTTGCTGTACGCCCCCGTGAAAAGCGCGATCCTCCTCCTCTTGTCGTCGTACATGTCAGTGACGTGGTGGAAGTCGTGGGCCCCGAAGGTTCTCTCAAAGCCGGTCGCGCCGGCCTCCGCCTTGGCGGCGGCTTCGCAGACGTCCTTGGCACTCATCACCTGCGAGAAGGAGTTGACGAGGGGCCTCGTAACGTTGGACCAAGGCAGGGCGATCGGCACGACCCGGCTCGAGAGCTCCCTCTCCTCCCTCAGGTTGTTCTCGTAGCCCTCGTGGAGCCTGACGTTGACGTCCACGATGTGCTGGGGCACGGAGTCAAGCAAGGGGATGGGGGAGGTGAGGAGCAGGATTAGGGTCCACGCGAGCGCGACCGCGGCCATCAGAAGCACCAGCTTGTTCGCCCGCACCATCCGGCACTCGGACATCATCTTCTCCTCCTTCTCTTTTTCCTGCCACAGGAGCTCCGGCGCGGACCCTGTGGACCCGCCGGGCGACAGGTTCTTGATATTCAGCACGTGGCTCCGGTTTCGCGTCAGGATCCCGGACCCCCTCCGCCGCACCCCCCCCGAGGACTTCTTTCCCCCGCGCCTGAGAAACCCGAGCAGCGAGGACATGATGGAACCCCCGGCGCCCCCCCTGGGCCTGGGCCTGCCCGCCGCGAGGAGCCTCAGGTTGTCGTTCGAGCTCCGGAGGCGGGAGTGGAGCATCCCCAACTGCATCGCCGACCCTGCGACCCCGGCGTCGACCTCCATGGCCTGGACTGCGGCAGAGAAGGAGCCCACGGATTGACTCCTCCACCTGCGGGGTGATGGCATTCTCTCGTGCGACAACGACGACGGCGACGACGACGACGGCCCCGCCGCCGAGGCGCCCTCTTCCGTCATGGGAACCCTCTCGTACCGCGTCGGGGCGCCCTCGCCCTCCGCGTCTTCGCGCATGATCGCGATTGTGACCTTCACAGAAGCGACCTTCGCCCGCGCGCGCCGCGACAAGCCGTCCGTTTCCCCCCACACCGCCCCAAAGTGATGGTGTGCCACTTGATTTAAAACGCGTACAAAACGCGTTACGGATCGTGTGTGGAATCGATCGAATCGAAAGATGTGAGAATAGAGTAGATTTCGCTTTTTACGGGCCTTTGGCCTTGGCCCTCGGAATCTGATTTTTCGGGAAAATTCTAGTCACGGCCGTGCCCGGTCTCGTGGCCAAGTCAGGGGTCAGGATCACGGACAGAGAGAGAGAGAGGGAGGGGCGGGCAAGATGGCGGCCTTTGATCGCCCGACGGCCGAGGCGAGGACGAGGACGAAACCAGGGATGTCATCACGGTGGGTTAAAGCGTTCTTCACCTCGGGACCGCCGCTCCTTCCGCCGCGAGCAGCCCCAAGAGGGCCTCTCTGTCGCCGCCACCAAAGGCCTGCTCGCTCACCACTTCGAGGAGCCTCGCACCGGCTCGGGCGCACCTCGCCGCCAGACTCGACGACAGGAGGTCCCGCGACCCCCCCAGGGCGGCCGACAGGAAGCTCAGAGCCGCCACGAGCCCCCCCTCCCCCCTGGCCAGGACCTCCTCGCGCGACAATCCAGCCTGAAGCCCGTCCAGGGCGAGATCAAGGGCACCGCAGACCGCCCCGGCGTGGGTCTCCGGTGGGAGGGCGCCCTCCGCAAGGGTCCGCCCTGCGCAGAGCCCGAGGAGCGAAGAGGCGAGGGCGGGAGCCCTGCTCTGGGCAGGCAGGGCGCCAAGGACCGTTTTCAGGACCTCAGCGGCGGGGGCGAAGGGCTCCCGGCCGCCCGTCAGCAGCACGAGGGATCCCACCAGGCCGTCCCTCGCGGCGATGGCGTCGTCGCCCTCCCCTCCGGCGATCGCCGGGACCGCGGCCTCGCAGACCTCCACCGCCGCGCGCTTGAGCGCCGTGTCGCCCGTGGAGTCCAGCCCGTTATCCGCCACCATGGCGGCCACCTCGGCCTCGTGGCCAGCGATCGTCCCAGCCTCGGCGCTACCCCTCACCACGGCCGCAAGCACGCGCGCCGCGCTCGCCCTCTTCGTTCTGTCGAACTCGGGGGAGAGCCTGGGCCCCAGAATTTGGAGGGACAGGCCAGGGTCAGTGTACCAGGACAAGGTTCTGGACGCGTCCAGCACGGCTCGGGTGATCTGGGCGTCCTCGGAGCAGCCGGCGTGGCACAGCGCCGGCAGCAGCCTCTCGAGGCACGACGCCACGTAGTCCTCCATGCAGACCAGGAACACCCTCAGGAGCTTTGCCGCCTTGAGCCTGGGCTGTTCCTGCCAGCTGGACAGCTCGGAGGCCAACGCACCCAGAGATCCCTTGAAGTTCTGCTGCACGAGGAGCCTCGACCCGAGGCTCGGCCTCTGCCGGAAGGGCTCTGGGGTCGTCACCCTGCCCTCCTCGATCGCCCTCCACACCCCGCCGTCCATCCACCCGTGCCCATGGGCCTCCGTTGGCAAGTAGTACAGCTTGTCCTTGAGATCCTCCGCGTTGTCCTTGATGTACAGATCTCCCAATTTTTCCAAAGTCTCCAGGGCGCCCCGCCTCACCCTGTCGTCCTCATCGATCAGCCCGGACAGCAAATAAGGCAGGAGCCTTGACTCGTGGTCCCTCCTCTCGGGCAGCTCCAGAAGCCAAGACCCCACGTACTTGACGAGCTCCCTCCTGACGTTTGCGCACGAGTCCGTGATGAGCTTGCCCATGTAGTTCACCTTGATGTCGTCCCCGAAGAAGGCCCTGACGGGCACAACGTTCGGGTCGCGGAAGGAACAAAGATCCAACAGCGACTCGTGGGCGCCGTTGAAGACCAGAGCGGAGATGGCCCGGATGGCCGACACCCGGACCTGCTGCCTCCTGTGCGAAAGCACGGGGGCGTACCCGGCGAGCATGATCTTGGATACCATCCACAGCTTGGCGCCCAGGGTGGCCACGAGGTCGCACAGGCAGGCACAGGACTCGACGAGCGCCTCGTGAAAGGGGTCCCTGGCGCAGCACAGCAGAATCTCGCAAAAGTCCTGGGCGTAGGGCTTGATCGTGTGGGTTCCGTGCCGCACGAGCGACCTCAGCAGCCCGATGAGCAGGATCCTGACCTCCTCCGACGGCTCGACCGCCTGCCCGCGCTTGGAGCTCGCCCTCGAGAAGTCCGTGATGTCCACCCGGTTCACGTGGGAGGCCTGGAGGATCTCCGCCCCGAGCTCGATGAGGGACCTGCGGTCCGCGTCTGGCCCCCCCGACAGGCCCAGCCGCTCGCCGAGGACCGGCACGCAGTACGGCAGGAGGGACTCCACGGCGTCCTCTTTGCAGGCCTCGACGTTCTCCGCGATGCACTTCACGGCAAGCTCACGGCACGCCTCGCTCTTGTCCTCGAACCTGCGAAGGAGGTGCTTCGCAACCACCTCGACGAAGACGTCCGTCCTGAGCTCCGCGTTCTCGCAAGATCTCAGCGAGGCCGCGAGCGTGCGGATCGCCCGCCTGCGCGTCAGATAGTCCCCCTCCGTAAGTGAGTTTATTGTCCGCTTCAGCAGGTTCTCTGCCCCCTCCACGTCCTGGAACCCGTCAAAACACTCGCACTCTGCATCCCGCGCGACGACAGAGGAGGCGACGGGTGCCGAGGCCTCCGCCGTCTCCTTTCGCGAAACTTCCTCCTCCCTCTCCCTTTCCCTCCTCCCGCTCGGCTGGTTCTGGGCCTTGAGCTGGGCCCAGATGGCGTTCACGTCCTTTCCGCCGCTCCGCGTCATCTCTCTCTCTCTCTCTCTCGCGCGCGCCGCTACCACGTCCTCCGATGATCGCGCACCGACCGATCGTCCTCAAAGCCCGCGCCTTTGCGAAGACCCCGCCGCGGCGGCCATGCTCTCGATCGATCGCTGCGGTAACTGTCTCCGCGTTTTGAACCTTGGAACCGTCTTCCCGCCTCAGCAGGGCTCTCCCGGTTGGGCCGTTGTGCTCCGGAAAAATTATTTTTCCAGAACTTTCCGGTGCCCGGCCCCCCCCCCCAAGTAGAAATCCCGTGTTATGGAGGTCGATCTCCAGAAAGCTCATTTGGTGGATCGAGAAGCGAGACAGGTGCGGCACAGAGTAGGGGGGAAAGATGGCGTCGTCTTCGAGGATGATGTTAGCGAGGGGGCGGGGGGCCGCGGTCACGGCGAGGGGCGCGGGCGCATGCAGCAGCGTTTCGAGACCCAGTAGGCGTTCTGCCGCGGTATGGCGCCGCGGCGACCTGCAGGTCGTTTGCGGCCAGGGCCAGCGTTCCTCCTCGACGACGAAGAAACGAGACAAGATAGGAGGACCTGGCATGCCACCTCCACTCATTAACGACGGTGGCGGTGGCGGCGGTGGCGGCGGTGGCGGAGGGGGGGTCAAGAAGGCCATCCTCGCCAACCTGGCGCTCATAGGGGTCTACTTTTTGTTGAGCGGTGGCGGTGGAGGAGGCGACGGTGGGGGTTGGTTCGGAGGGGGAGGGGGAGGAGGGGGGGGAGGGGGTGGGGGGT
>Ga0160423_10003731_pt1 | contig 12633 bp, 10 predicted proteins | sample CRUFie14St8metaG_FD_108191 | JGI IMG/M metagenome (GOLD analysis project Ga0160423, IMG submission 108191) | Marine microbial communities from the Costa Rica Dome - CRUD Field 142mm St8 metaG | ecosystem: Environmental > Aquatic > Marine > Oceanic > Photic zone | place: Costa Rica: the Eastern... | reverse complement strand
TATCCAATTATGCCAATTTCCATCGTCAAGTCTGTTATTGCTTAAAGGAGTATATTGCGAAGTACTGTAATTATAATATATTAATTTACCAGCGTATGCTCCGCCGCTTGCTACTTGGGCACCATAATTCCAAAAATTATTTGTTGGTGTAGTTAAAGTTGTTCCTACCGCTTGAGCCCTTAATTTTAGTGTTGTTTGATTCATCCAAACAGAAACAGACCAATTATCTGCTAAAGTTATTGTTGGTAATGTAATATAATCTGTACTCCCATCAAAATCAAAAACACTTGCATTTTCTACAGCTTCATTTGGTTGTGTAAGTGGATTTCCTGAACTATTGTCTCCTAAAGGGTAAAAGGCTACAGGAGCTGGTTTTAAAGCCATAGGATTGCCTGCACCTAATGAACTGCTACCATATAAAGTGCTTATTTGTGTAGAACTTAATGCATAGTCAAAAACTGCTACTTCTGAAATAGAGCCATTAAATCTTGTGTTTGTTCCATTTGCTCCACCTATATTGTTTTCATTTGGGCAAGGGGCAAAAGGATCTGAATTTACTTGTGTTTTTTCTGTTCCGTTTAAATAAACCTTATAACTTGATGCTGATGTCCTATTAACACCATCATAAGTTAAAACAATATGTAACCAAGTATTTAATGGTATATCATTTTGATTTCCAGCAAGTCTCCTTAAAAAATTATTGTCTGACCCAAAGTTTATTCCTTTATAGGGTCCCGTATGTGATAAAAACATAATAAATCCAGTTGATTGATCTGTTTTAAACGAAAATAAGCCTGGGTATATGGGTGAACTATATGAATCAACTTTACACCATACAGAACAACTAAATGGTTTAGTGCTGTCGAACAAAATTTCAGAACTTCCTAAATTTATCAATTCAGTCCCATCAAAGGTAAGCCCATAGTTATCACTCTTATTACTGTTTTCTTCATTAGGTAATCTCCAATTGCTTGCTATGTATTTTGTACTCATAATTTAATCTCCTAATCTGTTCCAGTATTGTAAGTTTGCACTGGATGTATAATTTCCTGAATCTGTGTTTAAATCTAATACCTTACCTGTGTTGTTTGCTGTAGCGTTGTAAATCTCCTGAACTGCATCTGAAGAAAGTGCTGCGTTCCAAATGGCTACCTCATCCATCTTTCCGTTATAATTCCAATTACCACCAAATGCTTGTGCTAATCTATTGACATCAAAACCGCCAGAAAGTGTGCTTGAGCTACCAAATGAAGATGCATTTCTAAAACAATTTATATTATTAGAAGCATCTCTTGTAATTGTTATATTTTGCCAAGTTGAAGGTACTATATTATTTCCTCCACTTTCAGTAAAAATATATTGTGTTCCGTTAATTTTTAATCTTATGTCATTATTTGCAAGTAACCATATAAAATTTTGATTTGTATTGTCACTTATTAAAAACGCCCTATTATTTGTTGAAAAGTCAACAGGATTAACCCAAAATGACATAGTAAAAGCACCGCTATATGTAACCTCTTCAAATAATATTGCATCATTAACTCCATCAAATAAAAATGAGTGGTTATTAGCAACAAATGGAGAAGCAGTAACTGCTAATGTTTGGTTAGCACTAACACCACTAACAGTATAAGTAATGGTATAAGATTGAATAGTAGAATTATCAAGATCAATAGTACCTGTAGAAGTGTTAATACTTAAACCGCTTGGAGTAGCTGAAAACGTGCCTCCCGTTGTTCCTGTGATCGTAGGAGTAGGATCAGCTTCGCCTTGGTGAAAACTACTAGCAGAGTATGAGAATGCAGCACTTGTGCCAATTAACACAGTTTCACCAGCATATGAATCTTCATAAATACTAGCAGCTCCAATAGTGTTTTGAAATTTACCCCATCCATTAGAGTTGTTCTGTGTTCCTTTACCCCATCCTATTGTGTTCGCCATATCTTATGTCATTACCCAGCCACCGAAATTGTCATCATAGTCAGGAGATATATCCTCATTGACATTCTGATAATATTCTGGAAAGTTGGCAGTTGCGTTAAAATTTAAAAAGTCAATCATTCTCTGTGAAAAGTACTGAGCCGCATCTCGTTCCTTTTCGACAAGTGTGTTAATCTCATCACTACTTAAAGCTGTAGCGTTCTCAGGGTTGTTTCTATATACACCTCCATTGCTTATTGTTACACTCAAATATGGAAGTGCATACATCATGGCATAGTGTATAAGTATAGGCTTGATGTAAGTATCTACAAGTGTTAAGTATTCACCTGTTAGCGTACCTCCTGTGATGTCACTTACTATTTTATCATAGAGCTTAGTACCTAACAATCTCTGGCACTCTATTGTTTGCGCCCTATAAATATGGGGCAACAGCTTGTCCACATCTACATTTCCATTGGCAGAGGTAAACTCTATAATATCTTTTCTTTGTATAAATAAAACTTTAGCCATAATTAATAAGCTCCTTGTTTGGGCATGTTAACAGGTGCTTTTTTAGCTTGTTTTCTGCCTCTTGGTTTTGGTTTGTAACTTGACGGAATAGCTGATACTTTCTTATGATCTGATATTTTACTACTCTTTTCGCCTTTTTTTATTAGTGGTTGTTTTAGTTTGTAAAGCACTTCCTTCCAAGCATGACGGCAATAAATTCCGCCTTTGAACTTAAAGAGGTCATATTTCTGTCCGTTGTGCATAGGTAATTCAGCAGCTTTAAAATTCATTTCTCTACTAGCCTTGTCAATATCTTCAAGCCTGTAAACAACACCTTGTCTTGTCCTTGACATCATTGCTTCACAAAAAGGTCTTGACTTATTACCCTCTTTCATTTTCTTTTTAGAACCTACGACATATTTGTATCTTACTTTGTAATAAGACTTGTCAAGGGTTGAAAAGCCATCTTCTTTGCTGTCAATAGTATCAGATAACTCAATCATGTTATTAGCCCAATCTTCTACACTCATGTTATCTTCGTCTAGCTCTCTTACATCAGCTACTTCCCACTCATCAGACATAACCTCGCCCTTAAGACCTTCTAGGATCACATCAAAAACTTCGTTAGGTAAATCAAGGCTTTTAGTATTAGCAGCCATCATTTCAAGCTCTGCCTGTTCTTCTTCCTCTGATTTTACTCCTGTTTCTTCTTCTTTTACTTCTTCATTGTCTATGTCCTCAACGTCCATAAACTCAAGCGGATCAAGAGTCTTAAAGTATAGATTTAAAGAAATTTCATTAACAGCTAAAATGTCATCTAAGCAATCAATGATTAAATCTTGGTAAGGCTTTATAGTGGTGTTTGTGAATAGTCTTTGAGCGTTTTGTATTTCATCAGCATTAGAACCCAAGCCACCTCCTGACATGTCTCTAAGGCCAATGAGAAGTGGAGATGTCACTCTGTGTGTTAGCATGATCTTTTTACTACATTCCTCGCTTAAAAAAGAGTAGTGTTCTGGAGCGTCATCTAGAGGAATATTGTCAACAGTAGTCTTCTGGTTCTGATCATGATTAAATGCTATGATAACCTTGTCACCGTTTGCACCTGTCATCTTATTCATGACCTGAGACTTGATCTGCTGCATTTTTTCTTCACTAGGTATGCCACTATTAAAATTGATCACTTTAGTACCTGAGAAAGAGTTCTGTGCATCATTAATCAAGAAGTCTGCTACTTCGGACTCTAATATGGAATAGCTTGTAGAATAATCAGCAGGACTATAGTAAAAAAAGCCTGTTGTATATCTTCTTATTATTTTTATTTCATTACCTGTTCCCTTAGTTCCAAAAACAGGTATTTTCTTTAGCTCTGTGACATCAGTTACCTTAGTCCAGTCAGGAGCATAATAATAGTTGTTAATGTCTCCATTTTCATCACATTTCTCAGCTCTTAACGTTTCTCTAGGGAAGTGTGACACTTTACCCACCTTATCGCCTACATAGCTCACTTGTAAGGCGGCTTCTCCTAGCATCTTAAGGTCTAGGCATATTTTACGCATACAATCGTTCCTAAGCAATTTTTTCATTTCTGCAAATTGCTCAGGCTTTTTACTTGCATCTGTAGCCTCTAAGCCTCTGCCGTAAATCTGTTGAGCTATACCAGTAATCACAGCTTTATTAGTAGTGCTATCCATAAAACAGTCGATCAGCTCTTGATAGTAGTCATTGCTTTCGCCTATGCCCACCCAATCTCTGTTTTTTTCTTCTGTTACTACTGGCCTTTCGTATTGGCTTAATTCTATTAAATGTAAATTATTCATTAACTGTAGTATATGTATTCATTAGCACCTGTGTTATGCTCTGTAAAAACTCCGTTTGATATTTCAAATTCTGTAGCTGTTTGATTAGTACAGAAAATCTTATCTCTAAAAATTAGCCTGCTATCTGTGGTATTAGTGACTTCAATAGTGTAAAAAGCATTCTCAACAAAAGTTTGAGAAGTAGCATAAGTATTGTAAAACCTTACGCTGTTTATAGTTGGATTGGTGTCATTGTGGTGAACCTTGTTTTCATTTTCTGAGAAGATAGTAATAGTGTAGGTTTTACTCCCGTCTATATCTTCTCTTGGTATAAAGTTTATAGTTCCCCCTGTTGTACTTAGAATCTGCATTTTTAATTTTTTAAAAAAAAGGGCGGATAAAAAATTAATCCATCCACCCTTTTCACACCCCGTACTATGTACCTTTATTCATAGCACCCACTAAACATCTTTAGCTATTTGTACCTACTACTATTGTAGCTGTAGCTGAAGAACAACCTGCGAAAGGATCCGCTTGTGTTGCTCCACTTATAAAATTAGCTGGTAACTTTTCACTCCCTACAAGAGTTAAAGAAGATACTCCGCTCATATCTCCAAAAGCAGCTCCTGTTGAAATGCTACCTCCAGAAACAGATAAACCGTGGTCTTTTCCTGCTAAAAGAAAATTCCCGTTATTATCTTCAATAACACAATGAGGACGGCCATAAGCTAAAAGCTTCAACTGTACCATGTCTTCTTTAGTTAGCTTTTGTAAATTCAATGTTAATGTTTGCTCAAAGAATGCTGTCCCTGCGGCTTGATCGGCTGTAACAGCCTGATCCAAAGAGTTACTACCCTTCACTAAATATTTATAGGCATTAAATGTTCCTGACACATCTGTTACTTCATCAGATGTCAAGGTTACAGTTCCTAAATCTCCAAAATCAATTAGGTAAACTGCATTTATTCCCCCGACGCTGTCACGGCATGGGACATTCCTTCCGGCACTGAGATCACAACTCATAAGTTCTTAGTTTTAAGAAAGTTAGAGTGCTGATAATAAACCAGCACTTTAACTAAGGTTAATAATTTATTTATTAGGTATAGTATGCTACTTCTCCTAAAAATCCTGTTTGGATACCAGCTTTAAATCTGGCTACAAATCTCACATTTTGATCACCTAAAGTGTCACCTGTATCAATTAACTTGATCTCTGACATGTCTCCTTCGATACCACATCCGAAGAATAGGTTTGATTTTTGCGCACCTACCATATCATTTGCAGGTAAACCAGGAGCTCTGAATATTTTGATTCCGTCAAATAGTAAAGCATCTCCAAGGTCTTGGTTGTTTCCTCTACCTTCGTAACCGTTTCCTCCTAAGCCATTAGCTCCAAAACCTCCGAGACTTCTTACATAAGCCTGATATATGGAGTTGGATACGTAAATGTGAAAATCTTCTTTGTCAAGTAATGAAGCTTTGTTTGTCGCTACGTGATCCACTACTTTACCTAATTCATCAATAACATTACTTGCATCTACAGTTGTACCAGTTACAACAGCACCGCCCATCAATGAAGATGCAGAAGCAGCGTAAGTAGTTGTAAATCCTGTCAAGTTACCACCTGAACCATTTCCTGTCCAAATTTGGTTTTCAATGTTTTCTGCAATTTTTGCAATGTACTGCTGTACAATAAAATCAGAATAGCTCTTAGGTAAAACTTGGTTATTCATTGAGTAACCCATTTGAGCTGCAATCCAATCTTGAGAAAAAGTCTTTTTACATTCCGTTTTGTTAATTTGGAATTCTTTTACTTCAAGTACTGCCTCGTCAATAGTTACTGTTCCAGCATCTGCATAGTCACATGCTCCAGCTGTTATCAGATCACCACCTAGATCAATTCTTTTAATTACTTCTTTAAAAGCTACATTTGGGTAAACTGTTAACCCACCATTAGCCAATGTTCTACCGCTCAAAAGAGCAGATGCTATCATCTTATCTTTATACTCACCAGCGTAAGATGTTGTTAGACTTGTTGCCATTTGTATTTGTTTTTATTTGTTAAGTTGTTCGTAAATTCTGTTTTGTATAGTGTTTGGATAGTAGTTACTCTTAAACCAACCTGTGCTTTTAGATTCTGCTTCAGGGTTGTGTTTAATAGGATCAGCTGCCTCAGCTGACATTTCCTCTTTTTCTACTTCCTCAACTTCGCTCATGTCCTCTTTTTTGCCTTCTCCCATTTTTTCAATCATTAGTTTGATTTCTTCAACAGCCTTAGCAAATTCTTCACGAGTGACATACTTCATTTCTTCTTTTTCTTCATCCTCTTTTTCTTCTTCCAATGCAGTTTCTTCTACCACATCTTCAGTAGATTCTACCACATCTTCGGTAGACTCTAGAGTTTCTTCTGAAGCTTTCACTTCTTCTTTTTCTTCTTTATTCATGATTTTATCAATTAAGCCTTCTTCTTTTACCATTAGTGACCTACCATCTTCCAATGTGTACTCTCCTACTGGCAAAGCAATTTCTTCTTCTTCTGTTTTAATAAATACTGATTGGCCTTCTTCAAAAGCCTCTGAAACTAGAACAGTTCCATTTTCAAGTTTGATTTCTTCAAGTTGTATAGCTACTTCTTCAGATAGCTCAATACCAACTACTTCCTTAATTTTGTTTAGTATATCTTGCGCCTTCATACCTTTAATCTGCATAAAGGCTCAAATTGATATACTTTTTAATTAAGTTTTTTTAGCCTGCTCCTATACCTTGCGCATGTAGGCTTCCATCACAGCAGTCAACATGATAAGTGTTGTCTTGACATAAGCAACCTCTTTTACCTCCTACTCTTGACGATCTGCTTATCCTTCCGGCCGGTATATCTTTTCTTCTTCTTCTTCTTTTAAACATGTTATTTATTTTTTGGTGACTTAGGATGTTTAGAGGGTAATAGATCAAAGTCTCCTGTGTATTTAGCATTCTGTGGTCTGCCGTTTCTAACTAAATACAAATAGGCATTTACTCTAGCCTGCGCCCATGCTGTAGGTGATTTTATTCTAGGTGAGTGAGAAACATTGAAAGCTCCTAGACCTCTTTGAAATACTGATTTAAGTTGGCCTACCGTTACACCATAGCCTAGCTTCTTTTTGTATCTTTCATTGAAGTCATCTGCTTTCTTTTGTAGTGTTGCTTCGTCCTTCTTACTTACTTTAGCACCTCTGCTAGTAGAAGCATCTCCTTTAGCTGTTCCTTTACCTTTAGGATTTTTATTTGGTGTTCCTGATGCTGGTGCTTTAGGAGATTTCTTAATGCCGCCTCTTGGCCCTATTTCAGCATACTTACTTTTTTTTTTAACGCATTTATGCTTTTGATAGTCCTTGACATATCCTTCAGGACATTTGTATTTTTTTAGCTCATGTGTTTCACATGGCATAAACCATTCTTTTCCCTCGTACTCATGCACATGAAATCCTTTACAGCCTATATTTTTAGCCATTTCTTCTGCCTTTTCTTGTGTGCTATAAGCAAGCCTGTCATCTATAATAGCAAGGTCATCATTGATAACCATAGAAGCTAAGTTAATCTCTCCAAGTTCTTTTAATTTACTTTCTGACCATCTTAGAGCTGCCTTGCCTCCCCATAGTAAATAAGAAATAGTTCCACAGGCTTTGGTATCTCCTTCATCATAATATTCAGCAGCCCTACTTAAAAAACTGTACATTCTCTTAATAGTCTCTTTTGATACAGGTTTTTTCTTTGCAAGCTGTTGCGCTCTTATCTTGCCTACATCTGTAGCACATTTATTATTTACTTTCTTATTGAGATCAATACCTTTTTGAGCATTACTAGAAACACCACTAGGATAGTCAGCAAATGACTCTAAAACCATCTTTTTACCAGATTTAGTTCTTTTGTCATTTTTAATAATAGCCTTTATATTACTGAGCATGTATTCAGCTTCACTTTCTAAAATAGCTTCCATTTCTTGCTCTGTGCTGTCTCTTTGTATTTGCGCACGATCAGCAAAGTAACCTTCTATAGAAAAACCTTTGTATTTCTTGCCTTCTTTAATATCGTTCCAAATTTCGTCATCTTCTATCTTCATAGATATTACCCAAGATCCTACTGGCGCATCTAAGCCATACATACGGCTCTTATCTTGCTCTCCTTCTACTATCCATGATTCTACAACAGTTAGGCCGTTAGCTTTCATTTGATGCTCTAGTGTGGCATTACCTTGGTTGCCATTCATAAAAAATAACTCACTAGCCCTTCTAATTGTATCTTTTGAAAAGTACACATAGAACATAGTCTCGTTTCGCTTTCTAAATATGGGTTTGTTAGGTATAAGAGCAGCACCCATTACAATACGCTTCTCGTCATCTACCTTAGCTAATTTGATCTCTTGATCTGCTAAGGCTACAAAGTCTGATTGAATAGCTGGGTTCTCTACAATTGAAACCGCCTCTATTCCTGTGAACTCATCTTCTTCATCTAATATTAATTCTACTATTTCCATTTTTATTTGTTTTATCCTCCTACTGTTGCAGTAGAAATTATGTTATTTTCTAATTGTTGTGCTGTTGTAACATTTTGAGCCACTACATATGCCTGTACTGGCGGCTGTTGGCCTATTGCCTGCGCTATCTGATTAAAACCAGACTGACCTACTACGTTAAACTGTGGAGCTTGAGAACCTCCTGAAGTGCTTAAACTAGGTGAAGGCGCACTACCGCCAGAAGTTCCAGAAGGTTGAAATTTTCTTGAAGCTATTGCTGCAACTTGAGCAGCTCCTGCAACTCCCATAGCTACCATGTTTGCAATCCTTAACCCTTGTATTGGTGATAAATCTGTTGTCTCTTTTGCAACCTTCATAATAGCAGCAGAAGTGTTTATTAGTGTTTCAACTATTGCCAAGGCTTTTTGTAATTTGAACGCCCTCTCTGCATTTTCTTCATTTTTATTGGCAAAGACTTCAATTAAAGATGACATGGCACTTAGTGCTTGTGCTTGTATATTAGTCTTATATTCTTCCTCTTTTTGTTTTATAAATTTACTTCTGTCGCTTGCATCCTGATCATTCTTAACTTTTAAATCATTAAACTCTTTGTTTAAGTCAAGTCTCTCCTGTTCCTGTTGTGCTAAGAACTCGGTATAGGCAACTTCTGCTTCTGCTTTTAGTTGTGTTCCGTCTGCATGGTTCTGTATTTCATTTTTTAATCTTTCACCTTCTACTCTTGTCTGTTCGTCATTTATTGCTATGAGTTTTGTCAATCTATCTTTGTCACTATCCATTAAACTAGCTGCATGTTTTTGTCTTTCAAATGCTAGTCTTGACTCTGCCTCTACTGTGGTGTTTATCATGTCTAGCTTCTCCTGTTCTAATGCAGCTTCATTTGTAAGCTGTTCACTTCTAAAACCAGCAGCGGTTTCTCTAATGTCCATCAGATCTGTTTCGGCTTCTAATTTGGCTCTTTGAAATTCTAAATTTTCAGCATCTTTTGCAAGATCAATATCAGCTATTTGCATTCGCTTTTTATTATTGTCAAGCATGACCTGCTCTTGTTTTTCAAGTACTTCTGAAAGTTCATTATTGGCTTTTATACGCTCATCAATTCCAAGTCTAACGTCATCTCTTTGCTGTCTTAATAATTCAGCTTCAAGCATGTATTGCTTTAGAAGTTTATCATTTTCAGCCATTCCTATCTCTGCTGCCCTTCTAAGTTCTACATTTCTTTTTGCTTGTTCTCCTATAGCAGTAAGACTAATCTTGCTCATTTCATCAACTACAATAGCACCCATATTTTTAATCTCGTCTACTGCTTCGCTAAAATTGTCAACCACCATATCATTGGCTTGAATAAACTCTAGTGTACCTTTTACAAGTTCTTTGTTAAGACCTTCAATCTCAACCGTTAATTCTTTTATTTTAGTTTGATCTTTGTTTCCAAAAAAAGATTTTTCCCATGCAAGTTGTGCATTGGCAATGCCTAGCTGTATAGTAGTCCATGAATTTATAAACGGCTGAAGGACGGCATTTTTAATTCCAGTAAGCACTTTACCAAGTGCATCAAAATTTTCTTTTACTGAACTTATTCTCTCTATTACATTACCTAATGCTGTGGCTACATCAGAAAATAAAATACTTACAAACTCATAAGCTGTAGAGAATCCCTTAACTACTGTAGAATTTTCAGTCACTAAATCTCTTAAAGTAGAAAACAGTCCAATGACTGCGGCCAGTCCAGCAGCTTTTAAAGCTAGGCCCATTCCCTTAAAGCCCTCTGAAACTTTGTTAACAGCACCTCTAAGACCCTCAAAACCTTTTTTGCTGTCTATGTTTGTTTTTGTTACTTGCCTGTCTAAATCAGTGATCTGGTTTTCAAGCTTTTTTACACTTTTATTGGCTTGTTTAGTCTCTACTAATATTTCAATTATTTCCTTTCTCATGTCTTAGCTTTTGCTGTTCTAATCCTTCTCTTATGCTCATTGGTACTTTATTAACACCTAAGGCTATGTTTATGTGTTTGTCATATAGCTTATTCTCTTTGCAGAACTCTAATCCTTCTATAAGTACTTTTATCATGGTGCTTCGTTTAAAAGTTCTAGTTCTGTTTCTCCGCTTTGTAGTTTAGTTGTCATGCTGTTGATTGTAAAAAGTCTAGTGCCTACGATTACCTTGTCATCAAGTGTTAGTTTTAATAATATCTTCAAAGGTAATACTGCCCTTAATTTATACAACCTTGTTTTTTTATCAAATATTCTTGTTATATAATTTTGATAGTTTTTTAAGAATAAAGAATTATTTTGACCTGAATAATCAGTCAAATTGTATGTGTCTATTTCACTACCAAAATTTAAATTTATGCTTGGTGCTGTTGCCCTTGATCCTAATTCATTTGCGTGGTGTGGCATATAGTAGTTAGTTAATTGAAATATGTCACTATTTCCAGAAGGATGATCTGCTAAAGCTCCATATGTTTCAGGCCTTGTGTTATATATAAAATTAATTGCTGTACTAATACCGCTTCTTTGTATACCATAAAATAATAATGGTTGCCCAATACTAGGGTTAAGTTCTTCATCTAAAAAGCACCCTGTTTGTATATCTGTTAAAGTGTTTGCTGTTAAATCACTTAATCTACTAAATAACATATGTTCAAAAGGTGCTGTAACTTTATAAACTTTTTTATCACTTGCATTTGTTTTGTATTCTACCTCACCATATTTTCTGTTATTAGTATTTAAAAATGTTTGTGCTAATATGCTTTTAGGTTCTGAATATTCTAAATCAATTTCACTATATGGTAATGTGTTATTTACTGTGTGTTCATCTGTTTTGACGTATTCTGTAATATCTAGTGTATCACCACCAGCATAGAAATCATCTAATCTTTGAACTACTATTTCACCATCAAAATTTACAAATGAAGTTAAGTTGAACATCTTAAACAAACCATTTAAAAAATCAAGAACCTTAATATCTGGTATTTCTCTTGATATTATCATATCACTTACTAAGGCTATAGTAGAAGAATCAGCATCAAATGTGGCAGATTTAATTTGGCTACCAAGTGAAGCATCTTCATACCTATGATCTATTTGTATAGCAACATCAAATGTCATTGTAAAATTTGATTTAATTCTTGCTGCAATTTCATAAGTTTGATTTGTATTTATTTGTACAGTTGTAAATGCATTATTTCCAAATGATGTATTTATAGAATCATTGCCTGTTAAATTTTCTGCTGTTGCATAAACAGTGTCAGTTAAAACATCCACAATTTCAATCGTATATGGATTATTCAAATTTGACGGTGTTACATCTATTGCAAAATCAAATTCTTCTGGTATTCCTAAACCAGCTGATAAAGTGTCAAAAAATGTGTATGTTCCTTTTGATGTATTAAAAAAAGCATTATATGTAGAATCGCTAAAATGATTACAATTTGCTGTAGAACTTACACAAGTAAAAGATTCATTGTCAATTAATATATTTCCTTGTGAAACAAATTTGCCTTTTTCACGGTGTAACCACATATAAAAATTATTCATATGTGTACTATCAAAAAATTCACCTGTTTTAAATGTGATTGAATATTGTTCTTCTATTGCTTTTATTATATGTTTCACTAATAATGCAGGTTTTAAATCTTCAGGGAATACACCCCTTTTTGAATGTTGATGATTGTTTGTGCTTATATTTAATCCGCTATCCAAATTTGATGAGCCATTTTGATTGTCATAAATATACTGCTGACTGTGTGCTATTAGTGGATATATTATCGCATCAGGATATAATACAGAATCTATTGTAAAATTTAAACCAAGCTCTAAACCGTTTTTGACATTTGTATTTGAAAATTCGTGGTTAAAATTATTTAACCAGTTTAAGTTTTCTATTTTATCTT
>Ga0160423_10003728_pt1 | contig 12635 bp, 13 predicted proteins | sample CRUFie14St8metaG_FD_108191 | JGI IMG/M metagenome (GOLD analysis project Ga0160423, IMG submission 108191) | Marine microbial communities from the Costa Rica Dome - CRUD Field 142mm St8 metaG | ecosystem: Environmental > Aquatic > Marine > Oceanic > Photic zone | place: Costa Rica: the Eastern... | reverse complement strand
GAAAGTCCACGAAGAAATTGGTAAATCTCTTGCCGAGGCTTGTCGAAGAGCTAAAGTCACTCTAGCAGGCGGGGAAACTGCAAGTTTACCCGGAATTGTCAATGAATTAGATCTCTCTGGGACTGCGTTAGGCTGGCTCCCTAAAGGAAAAGAAATCACAGGTTCAGAACTGCAAGAAGGCGATGTTCTGATTGGACTTCCTTCATCTGGAGTACACTCAAATGGCTTTTCCTTGGTAAGAAATGTGGTCAAGCATTGTGGAGCAAATTGGGCAGATGATGCCCCATTCCCAGTAATAGAAAGCAGAATAGAGAGGTTCTCTGAAGGAAACGTATCCTTAGGAGAGATATTTTTGAATCCAACTAGAATATACTGCGACGAAATAGTCGGATTAATTCAAAACGGGCCTTGCGATTCGTCAAAAATTCATGCTATTTGTCACGTAACCGGAGGAGGGCTTTCCAATTTATTGAGATTGCATGATAGCCTTGGCTGGCACATCGATAATCCGTTACCAATACTGCCTGAATTCAATTGGATACAAGAGAATGGAAACGTAACTGACAGAGAAATGCACAGAACTTTCAACATGGGTTGTGGAATGATAGTGGCCGTTTCAGCAGATGTTGCGGATGATGTTTGTAAATGGCTAGAAAACAAATTGCCTGGATGCCAAGTAATTGGAAGTGTCGTAGATAACGGTAGGAAAGTAACCCATACTAATTCTGAAATACTCTTCGAACATTATTGAGGAATAAAGATGCAAAACGAGGCATGGCCAGGTCATAAATGGCTTGAAGGACGGACTATTGTTCACCTTCGAGACCATCAACAAAGACCATCCCACATGCCTAGAGGCCCAGCAGCAAAAACCGGTGAAGGTTTTCTCAACCCCGCAATGGCCCCAGCAAGGACTAGATCGGTTATGTTACTAGCAGACGCACTCGAAAACGATTGGTTAGTACCAGAAGGTAAGATGATTAGAGCTCTAGATGCATTATGTGCGACTGGAGTTCGCCCTAGAAGATGGCGTAAAGAAATTCCAGACCAGGAAAGGTTGAGAATTACTGCAAATGATTTGGATTCTGAGGCTGTAGAATGGGCTCGAAATTCCCACTCTGAAAACCCAATTGGCGATGGGATTGATTGGAAGCCAGAGGAGGGCAGGTTTGCAAGAACAATTGCGGGTGTTGTAGAAGATGGCATTCATTGGATAAATGGAGACGCAATGAATTTGATGACGCAGGCTCCGTTTCAATGGATTGATATTGACCCTTTTGGCTCCCCTGTAAAATTTCTCGACACAGCAATACAATCAATATCGAGAGTTGGGGTTTTGGAAGTAACTGCTACCGATACCGCTGCCCTATGCGGTTCTGCTAAAACTAGCGCTCTCAGAAGATATGGATCAGTAGGGATTACTGATTCATACATGCACGATGATGCTACAAGAATTCTCCTAGGAACAATTGCAAGAATTGCTGCTATGCATGATAAATCGATGCATCCGATTATGTCGCTATTTGATGGACATCATGTTAGAGTAAGTGTTCTATTGAAGAAATCAAAAGATGAAGCTACAAGGTGGGGGGATAATATTGGTTACAGAATTCGGTCTGAGCCATATCACTTTGCTAAATTACCTGAGGGGAAATACTCTGGCCCAATGTGGACAGGCCCTATTTTTGATTCCGACATCGCATCTAGAATCACAAAGCAAAAGGCAATTGAATTATGTTCAGGAAAGACAGAGGATTACCCTGATGATTGGACAGATTTAGACATTGAACATTCAAGAAGAGAGATTGAAAGGTCGGTTGTTCATATCTCAGAATCCGCAGAATTATTAGCGAAAGAACACCTTCTAGTTGCAGTAAACGACCTAGGTATTGCTGCACAAATCAAACACATTCCTTCTATGAAGAAATTGAAGGCTGGTTTGGAAGAAAGAGGTTTCAAGATGGCAAGGTGTCACATGCCTGAAGCGATGTTTGCAACTGACGCTGATTGGAGTACAGTTCTTGAAATTGCTCGTTTAGCCGAATGAAGGGTCATTGTCGTTTTCAGGTGCAGGAAGCATTGTTTGAGAATTTTCAAAGACCTCCCTCACACTGTCTTCGATTCGTTTAGCATCTTCAAGAAGAGTAGTAAGAGGTATCTCAATTTCAGTAAAATCGCTAACGGCTTCAAGGGCAATTGCAGCAGCCCTCGCATCAGGATACATTGGATTACAATCCGCCAAAATTGCTGTAACATCTAATCCTAACCTATCTCCTTCAGCGATAAGATAACCTGCAATTCCTGCAACAATACCTTGCTTTATGGGATCTACACCAATTTCTCTTAGTCTATCTCGGCCTTTCTTTGAGGAGCTCACTCCGTACAGTGAACCTTCTCTGTCATCGATATTTTCCCTTGCTACACCGTCGATAATTATCAACTGGTCAAATCCACCTCTAGTATACCATTCTAGAACTGTATTTGCAAATAAGATATCGCGCTCTGGGCCGAATCTAACCTCTGCGGTGAATACGCCTACATTCTCTCCTTGGTACACTCTAACTGGATGTTTGGGAACCTCGTGATGAATTAGTGCCATCGCTGGGAATTCAGAATTGAGGACTGTTCCTAATTGATCTAATTTTAACTGGCTGATGATATGAGAGGCTGCGATAACTCCAACCATACCAACTGTAGAAAATCCACAAATTGCAACGCCGCTGGTCGACGGATTTGCATCCTGATGCAAGACAAGGTCGTATTTTTGCATCTCCGCCATGACAAACGCTCCACAGGTATAGTTCAAATGAGTTACGAAAAAAATCATTCTACAAACTCTGACCAGTCTTCCTGACCTTCTTCTCGATACCACCAAACACCAACTTCATCTTCATACCATTCAGTACCGTGCTCGTCAACTGAGATTCCTGTATCTTCTTCGGTGTATGATTCCTCTTCGTATTCTTCATCATACTCTTCCTCGTAGCCGCCTTCATAATCTTCTTCATAATCATCAAGGTCTTCAAAGTCAGAAATCACGTCAGGTCTTTCAGGCGCTTCATCATCTATTGTGCGGTCTTCAATTTCATCAAGAGCGACGCCCACTGGAAGTGGTTTGTTGACTCTTTCTCTCTTAGGTAAGTCTTGTTCAAATTCAAGATCCTCTTCTGTCCAGTCTTCAATATCACTATTTCTGACTCTTATTATAACAATTACAATCAACGCAATTACTGCGACACCACCCGCAGCACCAATGTAAATCAATGTGTTATCGCTACCTTCCGTTTTGTCTTTTGTTGATTGTGAAGGATTGGTTTGATTATTTCCTTGTTCATTGTTGTCTTGTTCTTCTATTTTCAATGTCCAAAGAATTTCAACAGTTCTTTGGAGATCGCCAACAGTTGTGTAATCAGTTGGGCCTTGCCAAAAGTCGATTTCAATATTTCCTGAAGACAACAAGGAATCGGCAAACCCGTCTTGGATTGAAGTTACAATTGTCACTGTTTTAGATTCGCCAGAGGATAGATTGAATTCGCTTTTCCCAGCTTCAGGTTCGAACAAGATGTATTGTGGCCATTGAGACCACCCATCTGCTTCAAGAGAAACATCCACAGTGAAATTATTAGGATTATTAAAGATACAATCGATGTCTTGGTTAATGGTGGAATCAATCTCTACAACACCGCAATCTACTGTTACCAAGTCCATTGATTCAGGAGCCCATGGTTGTTCAACAGTATCATTATCAGTGTTATTTTGTGATATTTCTGTTCCAAATGGATGGATTGTAATCAACAAGTCGCCTCCAGTATTTACCCAAGATGGTTGAGAGAAAAATACTGACAAATTTCCACCTTCATCGAAATCAATGAAGAATATTACAAATCCATTATCTATTGTTCCATCTCCAGATGTTGTATTATTGGTAGTATCATTAGTGATAGTATAACTTAACGTGAGGCTGTTTAGCAAGGGTTGTTGTGATTGAGTTGATGCTGTTACATCTATACGAATAACGGACTCTCCGTCAGAATCAAGTACAAAGTATTGTGAACTAGCAGATAGTTCTGCTCCAACTGTAATCACCGAAGTTACATTACTACTAGCAGATGATATTGGACGGTTAGTCTGATTACCTTCATAGCCAGAATAATTGGCATAGAATGTTACATCGCCGTACAAATCACTTGCAAATGCACCTATGTCATTAAAATCATCTAAACTAATGTCATCCCAATTCGTGGAAATTAGGTTGCTTTGTTGTTGAGTAACCATAGTTATTGTCACTTGACCTGTTGGAATGGAATCTACACCATCAACTGTTACTGTAACATTGAGATCAAACGGTTTCCCGATTTGAATTTCTTCGCTAACGCTCAGTGATATTTCAACAGCACTTGGAACATCTATTCGGGGGAATTCGGGTCCTACAGGACTCACTTCGGTAGTATAATTTCCATACATGTCGACAGCAACTATCGCAGCATAGTGAGCAATTCCGTCAATTAGACCTGTTGCAGTAGTAGTGTTATTGCCATAACCAATCGTCATGTACGGTGATAGAGCACTAACATTGCTGAAATTTGTGTTCTCTATGTATATGTTGTAATAGTCGATACTAGCATTTGGCTCATCCCAAGATAGATTAATTGCTCCTCCCATATCTTGACCAACATCATTCATAGTTAGATTTTCAATCGCAGCTGGAGGGGCAGGATAAGGAATCGTAACTTCTAACAAATTTGAGAGGTTTGATGTTTGTCCAAATTGATGAATTGAACGAACTTGATACCAATATGTTGCACCTACTGTAACATTCTGGTCGACTGTCACATTAATCACAGGTTCTTGATACGGGTCATCAAGGGAAATTCCATCAATTGCTTCAGCTCTAAACAATTCAAATTTATCTGCAAAATTTCCTGATTCGGCAGGATCTATCCATTCAAGTTGAACTATGTCATGACTCAATATGGATGTCCAAAGATATGGTGTTGGAGGGTTTACTGAATTAGGTGCACCTGGAATGTGAATCGCTGCTAAATTTTTCAATTTTACTAAGCCTGAATCAGTTGAATTTACTGCTATTGTGATAGAAAAATTACCCACGCCTGGTGTCATTTCTAGATTCAAAACGTTAGTCAAATTCCCTGTGGGGTGAGGATTTGTATCAATCAAAAAGGATGCGTCATATGCTATACCCAAATCTGTCAAATTGAAGGTTCCGTTTCCGGTGCTTGTTACTGAAAAACTATTGTTAACCATATCTATTCCGTAATCATATTCCGTTTTGGAAGAGCCCAATAAAACTGGATTTAGATCATCCATAATTCCATTGAACATATCCGTCATAACTAAACTGTCTAGACCATTGGTTGAATCTCCAGAATAACCAAATGCCATCATTTCATCTGTTCCGTCTCCATCTGCATCCAGTGAAATTTCATACCAACCACCGATAAAAACTCCCTGTGTAGATTCCCCCGCCGCAATAATTTGTTCAACAGTTCCATCCCCATTCATATCCATTGTGATTATGTCTGATGGCATCGACCAAGGTTCTAGTATTTGCAACGATTGAGGGCCTATTGTCGTTGAATTTATTGTTCTGTATGTTATATTGCCTTCGACTGTTGTGGAAGAGCCGTCTGAGATTCCGATTAGTGGAGTCATAATCTCCAAAATTCCATCTCTATTGAAATCAGAAATTGACGAATTTGCAATGCTAAAACCTCCCACGACATTGGTTGTGTTCCATTGTGTTCCGTTGTTTATTTGTAGTGAATAACCAATATCATTTTGCCCTACAATCTCAAGGTCGCCATCACCATCTAGGTCAGATACCATTGAGTTCTGTGTAATCCCGTCAAATGTGTAAATTGGACCGGCAACAATACTATTCATGTAAAACCATAATGTCCAATGCCCAGTAAAGTCTCCAACCAAAATGCCAACTGTTCCGTTGTTGAAAAAGTCCGCTACATGCATATTTGCCAGGTTTGCAGGTATGCCAAAACTACCGTTCTCCATTACAGTTTCAGACACTGATATATTCAATGTACTCGAAACATTATCCCATCCCTGAAAAGACACCTCCCCCGAGGTGTGTATAGCTATGACATCGTCGGAACCATCACCATCAAAATCTCCTAAGTCACCTGCAATTAGCCCGGAAGAAATTGTGATGTTTCTAACGGGTTCGAATCCAGTATTGTTTGCAATGTGTATGCATGCTAAGTTATTTGTTGTTGAAAATACAACAACGTCCTGATTTCCATCTGCATTGATATCGCCGGCACTAATGGATGATGCATTGTTGCAAGTGTTGATGGTTTGACTTGGTGACATTTGACCCGTCGAATTCCAATCTATGTACATGAACGAGGACGAGTTATTTCCTGAAGGTTCCAACAAGAACATTGGTTCTGGCATACTATCTCCATCAATATCGCTCTCTATTGCTTGCTTATATCCACCTATTTGGAAAAACCCTCCACCAACATCAGGAGAAAAACTGGCGTTGAGTTTAGAGGATTGTAAACTTGAATCTGGAGGAAGCAATATTCCGGGTGTCGTTGCTGTATTCGAATTAGCAGTAACTGTTGCGTATTCCAATCCCGTGTAAAACACATTCTGATGGCCGAGATTACCAAAACCTGTCTCATTGAATTCCCATTCATTAGTGCCATCATTTGCAACATCAACAAAAACTTGTCCAGGACTTGGATTTGCAGAATTTACTTCTATAACGAAATTAGAGGCTATGAACGTAACATTTCTAGGAACCAAAATCGATGAGGATAAATTAGAACTATTGCCATCTAATGTTACGTCTAAAGAAACATATCCCCCTTCGAACATGTCGATTGTGGTTGGGGTTTCGTCTGCAGAAACCGGTGTTATTGGTAAGAAAGAAAGCATCAATAAAACCACAATTAAAGGGGCTGTAAAAAAACGGTTACTCTCACGCATGATTGGTATTCGGAAGGCACTCCTTCATGTGCTTATCCTTGAAATATCAATTTGGAAATTACTTTTTTTGGCTATTGTTATTTAATTTTTCTATAATTTTACAACCTAATTTAGATGCAAAATGGCACACTAGGCCAGATTTAGGTAATGATTTGTCTATATTATCTCTTGAAAACGAACGAATAGAAAGGTTATCTATAACTTGTTAGTGGACCACTCTGTTGGTGCTTTTTTGGAGGACGAAGCGAGAGTAATAATTAGAGCCGGTGACGTTGAAATTGACCTGTCTGGCGCACAATCCAGTGTGGATGAAAGATTGGTTAGGATACGCGATGACGATACATGGTCAATCGCATTATCAAGAATAAGAAACGCAAGAGAGAAAGCGATTAGTGCCGCTGTTGAAGCTGCCAAAGCAGCAGGGCTTCCTGAGCGAGGTTCTGCTTTCAAATCACTAATCGATAACTGCAACTTAGTAAAGAAACCCGATCAAGTTCTTGGAGCAATTCACTACTTGAGAGACGTTGAAGGGATTAATGACAGCCCGCCGAGAGTAATAGACCAGTTGTTTGAAGATTCGGGTTTGGAGCCGCCTGGTAATCTCTCACTTTACTTGAACAGACTCAAAGATAGAGGTTTTCTAGTGACTCCTCCCTCTGCTAAGGAAAGAAATCGCTACGCTATTTTAACCCCTGAAGGCCGAGGGCATCTGGACAACAAAAGTAGATACTGAGGTGAGATAAATGGTAATGTCGGGTAGTAGCACCGACAGGAAGGAAGAGCCTTTGGATTGGTCTTTTCAAAACCATGCGAAAGCTCTTCTTCGAAGAGGAAATCACCCTAAATCAAATTTTAAGCGGACTATTTTAGATTCCGCTGATTTGACCGAGGGTAATTTTGTAGACTCTAATTTTTCAAGAGCCTCCATGGTTGAAGCCGATTTGATGAAGTCTGCTTTCGATAACTGCGACTTCAGTGGGGCTGATTTGAGGAAGGCTAGGTTGAATCTTTCTAATTTCAAAAATTGCTCATTTGCAGGCGCAGACATTAGAGGCATAAGAGGAAGATACGCTATATGGCAAGGCTCCGATTGGTGGAATGCAAAAATAGATGATGATTTAGCAAAGGTATTGGCAAAAAAGTGGCCGAAACCCGAGGATGCTTGAATAGTGGAATCCGCTAGGCCTACTATGCCAGTGCATCTTACGAGGAGAGTTGACTTCCCTATGGTTGACATGGCTGGGGTCTCTTATTATCCAAGAATATTTGACCTAGCACACCGATTTTTTGAAGAATCTTGGGATGAATTATGCGGAATAAGTTATCCAGAAATCATCAATGAATTGAATTTAGGATTTCCAGTTGTTGACGTTAAGTCATCATTCATCAAGCCTCTAAGATACGGTGATACAATAGATGCTGAAATTTCCATCACAGAGGTTGGAACAAAATCTTGTAAGTGGATGTACGTATTCAAAAATCAGCAGGGCGACCTATTATGGCAAAGCGAACAAGTGACCGTTTGTGTAAACATGACTACCATGGAGTCTCAGAATATTCCCGAACAATTGAAAAAAGGATTGGTGGATGCAATTGAGTGATGATTTTTCAATTCGAATGAGTTCTACGGATTCACTCGCACCTCCTGCTGATTTATTTGCAACTAGGCCTGATAGAAAAGGGCCCAAAACAATAGGGTTGTTGCTGGTTGTAGGTTCTATAATGATGATATTGGCTGCTTATGGAGATATTTCTCTTGCTAACACTGACCAATTAAGTCAAGAAGAATTGGATGCCTTATTGACTAATGTTCGAGAAGCAAATAATCAAAATATTACCGATGAAGAATACCAAGAATTTCATGATGAAGCAAGAGACAGTGGTGCATATTCACTCAGAGGATGGAGTGTCCTTGTTGGAGGTCTTGCAGTTGCAGTAGGTGGAATTCAAATCTTCAGACTAAGATCTATCGGAGTCAAATTGGCGTTGAGTGGCGCAACTATTGCGGCTATTGGAGGAGTGTATGCGAATTACATGATCTACAACATATCGGTAGACATGCTACCTGATGCCTTGATATTGGCTAACAAAATATCGGGATATCTATGTGGAATATGTATGGTAGTTTGTGCTGCAACATCTGCTCTACCTATACTCAATGCCTCTGCAAGAGCTGCACTTGACCAAAAGGTCGAACTATTCGTCGAAGAAGAATAATGGCGGCCCCACCGCGATTCGAACACGGGTTCGTGGCTCCGCAAGCCACTGTGATATCCAGGCTACACTATAGGGCCTAAACCAGCGACCTAGACACCCCATTTAAGCACGACGGGTTACTCAATGAGCCATGTAAATTGGAGCCACCCCTTGCTTTCCGCAAGGCGTTTGAACTTCCCTTTTGCATTCACTGCAACGGGGTTACCAACTATTGACATGAAGTATGAATCTGCAAATGTATTACCATAACCCCAACAATCGGAAAGATTGTGTTCATTCTCTTTGGCATCTTTTTGGACAATGGGAACTTTACCTTTCCTTCGAGGTACATCCCAGCCAATTTCAGATCCAGAAAGGATTCCCTTCATCTTCTTTGGCCCGCAACCATATACAGCATCCATTCCAAGGTATTCGCCCATTGCTAGAGCCATTGGCTTGACTGTGGCAGTAACTAGAATCAATCTATGGCCTTGCTCACGATGCCATTCAAGTCTTTCCAATGCTTCGATTGGAATCATTTTCCCTAATTTTTCTTCTACTAATTCCTTGGAATAACTGTCCAAGTATTTCCAGTGGCAAAGAGAAAGATGCCCTCTATTTCGTGCTGCGTCGTAAAATGAGCGAAACCGAAGTAGATTACTAACCAAGCCAAGTGTCCACATTGCTGTACCCCATGGTATCCTCCATGGGCGTCTTTTTGCAACAAGTGCGGTTAGGGTCTTTTCGCTAGACGCATCTAAGAGTGTTCCGTCTAGGTCAAAATATGCGGCTACCCCTGCCATGTGTAATTCTCGCGACTCGCGCCTTTGATTGTGTCGCCTATTCTTCTGCATCGGGACCATAAACGCGACGGCCAGCTGTGTGGTCTTGCCACCATCTAACGTCTGTTTTTAGATGTCTAGGGATAAAGAAACCAACTTTTCTAGGAGTTAACCCGTGGTTTCTGAATTTCTTCTCATTTGACAAGTAAGATACAATGGATTGTGCACTGCACCCTGGGTTTGCAAAAATAAATCTCTTTATTTCATTTGTCAGTGTTCGCAGTCTTGCTTTTTTTTGGGTACCGATTCCGTTTGTTGGTGGAGGCATACAACAAAAATCATCATCAACCATTATGAAAGAATAGGGTATTATCCCAAGAGCCCCAAACAATAGGATAGATTTTGAAGCAGTGGCCTGTCGGATAAAACGATCGTCATGGTTGATTCCATAGTTATCAAGCGCGTTGGCATTCGTGATTACCTATCAATAGACCTTGAAGTTGAGATGAATAATCCAAACGATATGGACTTCAGACCAAGAGCGCACATTACAGGTACAAGATTTTCAATCAGTTCTGCTACATCAGGTAAAGAGATGGCAAACATAGATCTTGACTCAGAGCAAATGGAAGCCGCCGAAAGAGAAAGACAGGTCGAATTGCGAGTAAAATTCAGCGTAACTGGAATGCACGGAAGATTGAATCACATTCATCCGATTATAGCAGATGGAAAAGCTAAGAAATTGGCTAATGCAAATTGGAAGACTGTGCAACCAATTCAGTTTGGTTGATTATTCTTCAGCAACTTCTGTTAATTGCGGTACTAAGACCCGGATTTCTATTTTCAAAGTCCAGTCATTACCTTCATCTGGGTCAATAGTCCCTGGGATAAATGCATCGGGGTCAGCATCCTGAGCGACTACTGTCCAAACCCATTCTCCTTGGGCGAATCTAGCCCCAGGTTGATTTAGCAATTGCTGCATCAGTTCCTCAGCACTATCTGCCTCAAATACTCCTTCTTCTCCTCTAGGATTTAATTTAGAAGCATTTAATTCGGCCGATGTTGATTCGTTCCTTGTCAAGTTACCTGCAGTGGTTGTTGCTGATTTACGATAACCATCCTCTACGATGTTTAGTGATAGTGTAAAGTTATCTGGTGGTAAAATAAGGTCTCTTTGTAGTTCCAGAATTGCCTCAAAAGCAAGAATTCTAGCCCCATCCCCTGGAGTCATATTTTCAGACCAAGTTTCTCCCTGAGCTAAATATTCATCATAGTTCCACGTTAGCGTGTTTTCGACCCAAGCAACTTTGTATTTTCGAGGTTTGATTTCGATATTGAAAGATTCAATTGCGACTCCTCCGTTATTGTCGTCTACTGTTAGTGAACCTGATATTAATCCGCTTGAGTTTGTGGGCAAGTAAAGAATAGATTCGCTAAAATCTACATCGTTTCTTGGGTCTCCATCGCCATTTGAATCCTCGAGGTGATTAATATCCCACTTGAAATCCATGTTACTATCTTCGGGATCAAATGTTCTAGATGCATCTAAGACAATTATATCTCCACTTCTAACTGTCTCTGGGTATGTAAGATTTAGTTGAGGTGCGCCGTTTACTTTGACCATTACATTGGTCGAATCAGTACCTCCTTGGTCGTTTGTTACAGTTAATTTTACGTTAAATGAACCATAATCAAGAAATTGATGCGAAGTAAATGCTGAAATTGTTGTCGCTTTATTACCATCGTCAAAATCCCAGAGATATTCAGTAATCGTGCCTTCAATTGGGTTTGAATCTCTTGCATCAAAAGTAACTTCTTCGCCTTGCTGTATTTTGTTTGGAGTAGCGGTGAACATTGCTTTTGGATCAACTTTAGTGTCCAAAACTTGACTTGTGCATCCAGCTAAAGTTTGAAGGATAAAAAGTACTGAAATAAACAGCCCACTCTTCACCTTCATGGTTATTGCTGAACTTTTTCCTATCTAATTGTGTTCCCTATCTGAATGTGTCAAAGTTCTACTTCCTCTGGTAAATCACCAATGATTTCCACGTTTTCTAAATGTTCTTCGACATTTGTCTCTTCTACTGTATTCAAATCATAATTAGATTCCATTTCATCTTCCATCAACGCATCGACATCTACGTCTCCTGAATCATATTCTGGGACGGTTTCTACGACTTCTTCTAATTCCAATTTTACCTCATCTGAATTTAGTGCATCAAATGTTTCCTCAAACAAAGCGTCTTTATCCATTTCAGGCAACTGAATGGTTGTTTGTTGTTCTTTTACCTCAGGCTCAGTTTCTTTTTTCTTGAACCAATCCTTGATGCCCATGCTCTCCCATCGTAGTTTGTATCATAGCAATTGTGTAGTGATGTTCATGAGGGGCCTATCTTTGGAATAATCATGGTCGAAATACTAAACGGGTTGAAAGTTCTTGCCTTCGACCTTGAAACCACAGGAGTTTCAACAAATTCAGACCGAATTGTTCAGATTGCGTTAATCGGTGCAGATGAGCATGATTCTCCCATTCATGAAGACATTCTCGTAAATCCACAACGACCAATTCCGAGTGGGGCTTCAAATGTTCATGGAATATATGATTCGGATGTAAAATCGGAACCTGTTTTCAAACATTTTGCAGAGAAGATTGCTAATTTAATTGAGGGTTCAGTAATAGTTGGG
>Ga0160423_10003727_pt1 | contig 12636 bp, 10 predicted proteins | sample CRUFie14St8metaG_FD_108191 | JGI IMG/M metagenome (GOLD analysis project Ga0160423, IMG submission 108191) | Marine microbial communities from the Costa Rica Dome - CRUD Field 142mm St8 metaG | ecosystem: Environmental > Aquatic > Marine > Oceanic > Photic zone | place: Costa Rica: the Eastern... | reverse complement strand
CGCCATTGCTGCGGCTTCAGAGCCACCATCAGGCCCACCGCCTGAGGCGACCAACCTCTCTGTTCCAGGGATGTGGTCCAAAGGCTCGGCGGAGCATCGACAGAAGGAGCACCCTCCAGCAGCCAACTGCGCAGCTCGAGCATCTGGGCGAGCCACTGCTGCTGCTGTCCAGGAATCTGAAGGCGACGTGCCAAAGCCAACGGTTCAGCCGCGGCCGCCAGCAGCAGCGGCATCAACGGCAGACCAAGGCGTTTCCCCCAGAGCAGGCGCCGAGATCGTTGGGCATCTCGCTGCAGAGCCGAATCCAGCAGCGGCAGGGCCTGCCACCCCTCCAGCAGATCCAGAGCTTCACGCCACGGTTCCCGCTCCAGCAAGCGGTCCAGCTCCATGCGCAGTCGTACGGCCAGAGCCGGTGGGGCGGACTCCGGTGCATCACCACTCCGCCAGGCCCAGGGCCAGCTCTTCAGCGTCTGTATGACCTGACGCGTCGCCTCAGGGCTCAGTTTTAAACCAAGCCGAGCCGCATATCGGGCGGCCCGGATCACACGCGTGGGGTCATCGCTGACACTTCCGTCGTGAAGAAACACCAACTGACCCTGTTCAAGGTCGCGCACGCCACCGTGGGGATCCACCAATTCGCCTGACAGCAGATCCAAGGCCATTGCATTGATGGTGAAGTCACGCCGCACCAGATCCGCGGAGAGAGGTCCCGCCTGCACCACGGGGTTCTGAGCCGGCGCGGGATAACTCTCCTGTCGCGCCGTCGCCAGATCAAGAGGAACCCCATCCAACTGCAGCGCCACCGTGCCGAACGTGCCGTATTCCTGGAGGGCCGTGACCCGTTGCGGTCCGCATCGGTTCTGAAGAACCGCTGCCAATTGAGCCGCTTCGCCCTCCACAACCAAGTCCAGATCAGGCACGCCAGACCACGGCCGACCGAGACGACGGTGCAGCAGCAGATCGCGCACCACACCACCCACCAGGGCCAGACGTGGAATGCCGACATCCAGAGCTGCACTTTTCAGCGCCTCGAGCGCAGCAGACGACACACCCGGCAGCTCCATTGCGTGGCGTGCATGACAATGAGTCGATCATCACGGATCTCGGCGTTGTTCGCTCTCACACGCTGTCTGGAGGAGGAAGCATCCGCCATCGCCACGGCAGCGGAACGGCTGAGCTGCGATCCCATCACGGTGGATGGAGATCTCCTGGTGACAAAAGCCCTAGAGCGCTTGGAACACAACAGACGGCATCAGCCGATTTCGGTGCCACCCGTGGTTGACCGGGATCAGCGGGTGATTGGACTGCTTCGCTTGCACAATCTGGTACAACCGGGGCTGGCATGACCTGGCTGCACCGATGGCGGCATCGACGCCAGCTGCAGCGGATGCAGTTGCTGGTGCTCGACGTGGATGGTGTGCTCACCGATGGCGGACTCTGGTTTGCCGCCAACGGGCAGCTGACCAAACGTTTTGACGTACGCGACGGACTCGGCATCCGACTGCTTCAGCAGACTGGCCTACAGATCGCCCTGCTCAGTGGAGGGCAAGGAGGTGCCACCGAGGTGCGCGCCCGCCAGCTAGGCATTAAGCACTGCCTGGTAGGCGTCAAGGACAAACTGAAGGCCCTCGCCGGCCTGCAGAGGGAACTGAAGATCGCTCCGGCAGACACAGTGTTCATAGGCGATGACCTGAACGATCTGGCCGTACGGCCATTGGTGGGATTGCTGGTGGCGCCAGCTGATGCCTGTGCCCCCATGCGCCATCGCGCCGACATGGTGCTGCGTGGCTGCGGCGGACACGGCGCCGTGCGCGAATTGGCAGAAAAGACCCTCATGGCTAGGGATGAATGGTCCGAGCTGCAGTTCCGAGGCTGGCGTGACCGCAACGAATGAGGCGAGAGATCGCGTGCTGTGATTCAGACCATGACCCGGCCTTTAACCAGTTGCTCTGCAGTGTCGACCGACAGAGGTGTTCCCGCGACAGGGAAAATCGCGATGATGTAGCCGGCTTTGATCAGCCGCAGTTGCTCGAGCCGTTCAAGATCTTTCAACGAAGAAGGCGGCGACTGCCCCCAGGCATTCAACACATCATCACAGAAGCCATAGATACTCACAGTCCCCAATAGGTGATGTGACTTTGCCAATCCGCGGAATCCAAATCGCGGAAATGGGATATTGCCGAGCGTGAGAAATAGAAGGCGCATCTGTCGTGGGCCAGCAACACTTTGACCACATTGTGGTTGTGAAGCGTTTTGGCCCCAAGGGCATAAACCGGTGTAACCACCCCCGGCAAGAAGTCAGGCGGTTCAAACTGCGCCGCCATGGCCTAAATCTCATAAGGGTCCAGAAAAGGCCAGTCCCCTTGCACGCTGATCACGGCCATCCGCCGTGAATCCACTGGCTCAACCGGCCATGCGATAGCCACCAGTCAGGGCATCCGCAATGGAAGCGATGCGCTCACTGCCGGAGCTGCAGTTGGAAGAAGTCATCAACACCGACCCCCCCTGCCTTGCACTAGCTCCCGCAATTGATCAATGTCGTTGCAGAGCAATACATCGTCCAGGTTATTTGCCTCACAACAGCGCTCGAAGAGCCTCTGGATGATGAGATTGCCGCCAATGTCAGCGAACAATTTATTCGGCAACCTCGAGGATTCGAGTCGCGATGTGCTTTACAGCCGCGCAAAAATATTCTGATAACTTGATCAATGCTTCGGCAAGCATGAAAGGCTCAAAACAAATGAAACGTCAGACTTGTTTTGACGAAACAACACCGATTCTTTAAACGATCAGATTGCAATAACTATATGAGGCCAAGTGGTCAAAAAACAAAAAAATTTTTACCAACCAAAGAGTTGACTAATCCGCTTTTTGATCCATCAAGTCTTGGTTTTATCGATCTTTTTGCAGCCCTTAGCAATACTTTATTGCTAAAACAAAGGGCCATTATATTAATGCTCAACTAACTCAATTGGAGCCAACCTTGGATCAATAATTTTAGGGCCCATACCTGAAAACTTAACGGCAATAGAGACCTTTTCACCACTGCCAAAGGTGTGCGTCACTTCACCAACGCCAAAGCTTGAATGCATCACACGGTCACCTACCTGCCAAGCACGACCGGGCAACGGGTTAGCTTGCCGACGTCGCACAGCATTGGCCGGCACCGAGCTGGGACGATCGCGGTCAACCCGCGTGAGCCGCTCCAGGCGCCGTTCCCGCCGCAGCGCAGCGCCCCCGCTTTGGGGCAGGTCTCCCTGCACTAAGGCCTCTGGTAGCTCGGAGAGAAAAACCGACGGCACCGCTGCTTCCCGAATACCACCCCAGAGACGACGCTCACTGGCATGGGACAGGAACAACCTCTCCTTCGCCCGCGTGATCCCTACGTAACAGAGACGTCGCTCCTCCTCGAGGGATGCAGGATCATCCAGAGAGCGATAGCTGGGAAATAGTCCCTGCTCCAGACCCACAAGACAGACCACAGGGAACTCCAGCCCCTTGCTGCTGTGCAGCGTCATCAAGGTGACCCGGTCGGCAGCGGTGTCTTTGCTGTCGGCATCACTCGAGAGCGCAGCAGTGGCTAGGAACCCTTCCAGATCGCCCTCGTCGTTTTCCTCCTGGTACTGAAGAGCCGCGTTTACCAATTCCTGGAGGTTGCGCCGGCGTTCCTCAGCCTCGTCAGTACCATCAGCGATCAACTCGCTCACATAACCGCTCTTTTCCATCACCTGCTGAATAAGTTCCGAAGGGGCCACCTCACGGCTTCGCTCCTGAAGATCGTTCACCAGATCGCAGAACTGCAACAGCCCCTTGGCGGAACGGCCGCCCAGGGATCGCACCGCTTCGGGATCACTAACAACATCCCAGAGTGGGATTCCCAACTGATTGGCGGCATCGGTCAACCGTTGAATCGTGGTCTTGCCAATTCCGCGTTTGGGAACGTTGATCACCCGCAGCAGACTGACGGTGTCCGCCGGGTTGATAAGCAGCCGCAGATAGGCCAGAAGATCTTTGATCTCACGCCGGTCGTAGAACCGCAGTCCCCCCACAACGATGTAAGGGATGCCCCAACGCACCAGCGATTCCTCGATCGCACGGGACTGGGCATTAGTGCGATAAAGCACGGACATGTCACCCCAGCTGAGCTCGGGATTGGCCGCTTCCATCGTGCGCAACCGATGCACCACAACCTCCGCCTCAGCGATTTCGTCATCACAGCGGGTGAGAGAGATCAATTCCCCGTCACCGCGCGTGGGGCGCAACACTTTTTCGATCCGTTCACTGTTGTTGGAAATCAGCGCGTTGGCAGCCTCTAGGATCGTGGCGGTGGAGCGATAATTGTCCTCCAGCTTCACCATCGTGCGCGTGGCCTCATCCGGAGCCTGATCACCGAAATCGACCTGAAAACCCATCAGGATCGTGAAATCTGCAGCCCGGAAGCTGTAAATACTCTGATCAGCGTCACCCACCACAAACACCGAACGCCCGGCCCATTCGTTGTAATCCTGCGGTTCCTGGCCATCGGTAACAAGCAGCTTGATTAGGTCGTATTGAGTGCGATTGGTGTCCTGATACTCATCCACTAGAACGTGACAGAAACGGCGGTGCCAGTAACTGCGCACCTGCTCGTTTTGCTGCAAGAGCTGCACCGGGAGGAGCAGCAAATCGTCAAAGTCGAGGGCATTGTTGGCCGCAAGTGCCTTGCGGTAACGCCGGTAGACATCTGCGGTCAGCTTGCCCCGCTGCCCTTCGGCATTGGCCTCGAGCTGGTCGGGCAGCCAACCCTGATTTTTAGCATTGCTAATCGCCCAACGCACTTTCTTAGGCTCAAAGCGCTTGGGATCGAGCTGAAGCTCCTGGGTCACTATCTCCTTGACAAGACTCTGAGCATCAGCCTCGTCGTAGATCGAAAACTGCCTGGTCCAGGTGAGTCCTTCGGAATCCTGGAATTTGTCAATGTCGTAGCGGAGCATCCGCGCAAACAACGCATGGAAGGTGCCAATCCAGAGCTCCTTGGTGACCTCGCGGTAGATGCGCATACGCAGCTGACGCTGCTGTTCCAGCGGCAACGTGCTCCAGGGCTGCCCGAACTGACTCTGCGCCAAACGCTGAGCCAATAACAACTCCAGCCGCTCCTTCATCTCCCTGGCCGCCTTATTGGTGAACGTCACCGCAAGGATCTGGGAAGGATCAGCTCCGTATTCACCGATCAGATGAGCGATTCGATGAGTGAGGGCGCGAGTCTTACCGCTGCCGGCTCCTGCCACCACCAAGAGGGGACCTTCGTGATGATCCACTGCCCGGCGCTGGGCGTCATTAAGACCGGAAAGAAAGCTCATGGGATGAGGTTATCGCTGATGCTTGGCATATGCGCCGACCCGCTATTCATGCCAACTCACGTTGTAATTAATAATATTGACAGGCACAAAGCAGCGTTGATACCACAATGGGTAGGTAACAAAAAACTTCTATTACCAGCAGCACCTGGATGAACTCATAAAGCATGTAAGTCTGTAAAAAGAATATCACACTTTCACAGGCAAAGAATATATAAAGATAAATATTATTATTGAATCTCTAGATCAACAGGTGAAGAATTAGCATATGCTTCAAAATTCTTATCTCGAGCGCAAGCCAAAGGAAGCATTAGGCCTCCAACCCAAAACCCTGGCAGTAGAGTCATATGCCCAGAAAAACATGAGAGGAAAAGAGACTGAATCCAAAGAAACGCTAAAACAAGATACAACTCATTGCAAAATTGACCAGACAAAAATTGAAACCAAATTGATCTACAAAGCGAAAAAGCAAACACTAACAAAGGGATAAATAAAAGGAGACCTCCAATTCCATACGTGTCTAGAAAAATATTATGAGGATACCAATGAGAGCCCGTAGTGTTAGACAGCGAATTTAATAAAGATTGCAAATTAAAACCAACCCCGAAAAATGGGTGGGCACAAATCCATTCCCAAACGGCAGTAAACATTCTTACCCGTTCTGCCACGTTATCATCCTGCAAGAGCAATCCATTTGTGAAAGTACGCTTAATAGGCAAAGCCCATGCAGAACACAAAGAAGCTACACTAATGAGAAGCCATCTATAACGTATCTCCTTCCATAGTTGACAAAAACAAAAGATAATTACAGGGAGCAAAGCAATGTATGCGCTTCTAGTCTGCGACAATCGCACACCCCACAAGCCTAGAAAAATAGACATGGTTGAAATAAAGTAAATAAACTTTAAACCAAAAGAATATTTTTTTTTATGAGCGTAAAGGAGTAAAATTATTCCTAAAATTACCAGAGAAGCAGAAGAATGGCCAGCGGGAATTGGGTTTAAATCTTCAAAATGCAGACGAGTGTCGTGAATATTAAAATCCATGATTATTGACTTATTAAAAAAAGCAATAATTCCAGTCAATACAGAAATATTACCCAATGCTGAACAAATGACCAAAGAGTCAGCATTAGATCGTATGCTAAAAATCCATGGCAAGCATAATACTGGAATTAATGTAGAAATTACAAAACTCTTTGAAAGACTAAAGGGAGTCTCAATAAATTCTATTGGCTGGAGATAACTATCGAACCCAAGTCTAAAGAAATAAATCAACCAAAAAAAAGCAAATGAACCAAGCACTAAAGAAATAGGGCGATAATTAAACATTGCAAAATTCTTCAATCCGCGATCGAAGCCAACAAAGAAAGCAATACAAAGAGAGATTATATTAATTAAAACAAATGGCCTAGAAGCTAGGCCAGAATATTCCTGTATCACTGCCAGAGGAACACGTGCAAAAAGAAAAGCCCAAAGCCAAACAGCAAAGCCATAAGAAAGGACAATTCTTTTTACCGAAGCAAACATAAATAAAAGACAATTATCTTTTATTTTAGCACTAATACTTAAGGCGAATAGAAAGGAGCGACGTAACCATATGAAAAACGCAATCAGCCAACTACTGATGCTAAAGTACACTTAAATTTCCCGAAACACATTAAACAAGAACCAACCAACAAAAGATTTGATTCTCATGGCGTCCTAAGCTCTATCAAACCTGATCAATGAAAAGTAAGGCCTCAACCTACAGCGTAGGCTTAGCAATTCCTACTTACGGCAGAAGAGAAGAATTGAATCGTCTTCTGAATAGTCTTTCTCAACAATCATCAATACCCGATCAAATCATAGTCATTGATCAGAATGAGCCTGAATTCCTCGATTTAGTAATAAGCGAATGGAGCAAAGTACTACCAATAGAACATGCCCTTGTATCATACAAATCTGCCTCAAAAGCAAGAAACTATGGGGCTCTCAAGCTAAGTACTGATATTATTGCCTTCCCAGATGACGATTGCATCTTCACAAAAAACACAATAGAGCAAATTCGGCATGCATTTTTGAATAATCCGGATTGCGATGTGATTATTGGCAATAAAATGATGAATAATAGCCAACTTAGGGTTAGTGAAGACAAAAGTCAGTCAATTAATACAATCTTAAAACTTTTTAAGTGTAAAGCAGAAACATCTAATATTTTTTGTAAAACAACTTTTCTACAGAATATGCCTATGTTATTCAATGAAACCATAGGACCCGGTAATAATACATCCGTGATTTCAAATGAAGAAACCGACTTACTCATAAGAATGTTTAGAGAAAACGCGAAAATAATAGTTCACACAGGTATCCAAATCAATCATCATTCCTCGCAAATTTCACTTAAGAGATCTCTCAAATATGGAGAAGGTCGTTACGAACTAATCCGACGTCAAAAACTTGGTTTTATATACTATTTGATAAACTTATTACAACCACTGGCAAGGCTGGCCAAAAACCCTTCTTTTAAAGGATTAAGATTCTGTGCAGCAACAATGTTAGGGCGATCTGGAATTACTAGAAAAATCAGTCATCTAGCAAATCACAACTGCAAAATAACTGAGCCAAAATGACTACACAGGTTGACATTATCATTCCCGTTTATAATAATCAGGAAGGAATTATCACGTTATTGAAGTCAATAGAAAATCAAAATATCGAAAAAGGCCTCATTCGAGTGTTAGTCGTCGACAATGACTCGTCACCAGCAATAAAATTACCCCCTACTAGTTTCGAGGTCCATCTTATGCACTGTGAGCAAGCTGGACCTTACGCAGCTCGTAATAAAGCTTTGACAAAAGTCCAATCCAAGATCGTGGCTTTTACAGATGCTGACTGCATTCTTGATGCAAATTGGGTTAAGACAGGGATTCAAAATATTAATATAACTAGCAAACAATTATGCAAACCAGTAATTCTTGCTGGAGACATCAGTATCATCCCATCAAAACAGCCAGAAACTTCTGCTGATTTGGCAGATATACACTTCGGCATGACACAGAAAAAATTTATTAACCGTGGTCGTTATGGAATAACAGCAAATTTGTGGGCAAGAAGTGAAGATCTGATTTTGCTCTCTGGATTTAATGAAAGTTTGAAGTCAGGTGGAGACCGCGACTTTTGTCTTCGAGCTCAACAACAATTAAATGCCAGTCTTATTTACGACCCTGATTGTATTGTTTACCATCCAGCTCGAAGCAAGCAGGAACAAATTATTAAATCAAAACGATTGCTTGGAGGTCAATTTGACAGAAGCAAAGGAAATCACGCAAGAGAAATTGCTGCATTGTTTTTACATCTTAGACCTCTTATCAAAGAGACGCTTGAGTCCCTAATGATTCCAGTTTCTGCCAAAAGACGACTTGCCCTAATATTTTTTATATATCAAATAAGATTCTCTACGATTTTAGAGTGGGGGAAACTTTTTCTAAGAAGGAAAAAATCTTCAAGACTATAATTTTATTCAGGTACTATATGTTTGATTGCTGTAATTGGACAAATCGTTTAAATGTATTAGATTTTTCTTGAAGATCATGATAGCTACCTTGATGAACAATGCGACCATCACAAAATTCAAAAATGCGATCACAACGTTGAATTGTCGTTAAACGATGAGCAATAACTACTGTTGTGCATCGGCGACCGATAAGGTCTAAAGCTTGGATAACATCTGATTCAGTTTGGTTATCCAATGCACTGGTTGCCTCATCAAGAATAAGAAACTTAGATTGACGATAAAATGCTCTTGCAAGAGCAATTCTTTGACGCTGCCCTCCTGATAGAGCAATACCATTTTCGCCAATTTGTGTGTATAAACCGTAGGGGAGATCAGAGACAAATTCATCAAGTTGAGCAGACTCAAGACATTCCCAAACACACTTCATATCAATATCTTCTTCATCAATACCAAAAGCAATATTAGATAAAACAGAATTATCAAGTAACTGAATATTTTGCGGTACTTGAGAGCAGCATCCATGCCAAGCATCAATTTCTTGCGTTGATGCAACACTTACACCATCCAAACACAATGCACCTCTTTGAGGTTTCAACAGTGATAGCAACAAATTTGCAGCGGTACTTTTTCCACTTCCAGTAGGACCAACAAAAGCGACCCTAGAACCGACAGGTATTGAGAGAGTGATATCACTAAGCACCCAACGATCGGAAGAAGGATAGCGATAGGAAACTTGCTGAAGAGAAATGGTTCTTTTAGGTAATATCCCTGCAGACGAAACATACAAAGGCGAAGAGGACGTTTGTTCAACCTTCAAATCAAGCAATCGATTAATAAGTGACAGCTCTGGCAAACCACCACGCAGTTTCGCAATTGCAGTAAAAAGATCTTGCAAAGGTTTAGCCAACCTTAAAGCGCCAACTGATAACACTGCTAAAAAAGGCAAGATTTCAAGAATTTGCGATTTATCCTCAGAAAGCAGTCGAGGAATGACACCTATCGCAAATATCGCAGTAATACCCAAGGGCTCAATCACCATCCTAGGAACTTCCGGCAACACAATTGATTGAACATCTGCCTGCTTGAATATCAACGTTGCGTCTTTAAAACGCTTAGAAAAATAATTCTCAACTCCAGCAAGTTTTACATCGTTAATTGACTTAAATACTTCAAAAAATGTTTGAGTAAAGACATCTCTTGTTCTAACTTTCTGAGATGAAGCCAATCGGAGTGTTGGAGTCATTAGTGATGTCATCAAAACATATGCAACAAGCATGACGAACAACAATCCTACAGCAGTAATTCCTCCTATATAGATAATTCCAACTGTTAAAATTATAATTGTAACTATATTGCTGACGCCCCGCAATATTGGAGTAACAATTTCGCGCAATAAACATTCTAAATTTCCAAGCAACTCAGACGAAAGTCGAGCAAGGTTATTAGAAAGATGATACTCATAAGGTTGCTGGATGATCCCTGAAAAAATGCGATCGGACAAGTCCAGCCAAATATCACTGGCTATCTTCTCCTGAACAAAGCGAAGGGTAATCTTCACTACTGATTGCAACCATATTAAGCCTATAAAAATAATCGCTAACCAAAGAGATTGTTCGAGCTCACCCCCGCCAAAAAAGCGAATTCCAGGGAAAAGATTACTAAGACGTCCGCCCACTAGGGCCCCGGAAAGCCGTCCAACAACAGCAATTGATGCAAAATCGAGAATACCCGGCATCAAGGAAAGCCAGAAAAGCCCACGCATCGACCTAATGCGTCTCTTCGGGAGATAACCCAGCAACTGGCTGAACTGATTGATGGATTGGCTACCACCGATGCCCGCCACGTTAAACGCTTCACTGTGTCTTCAATTTATTGGCGTATAAGCCAATTAAGTCGGCAGCAAGCCAGACACTAAACTGATCGTCCAATAATAGTCGCCAGGATACTCTTCGTTTTTGCTTTAATCCTTCTGATCCAGTGGCGTTTACGTAAAACAACAGTGGGTGAACTGCGAAGTAGATCAGAGTTTCTATGCCAAAAATCAAACCCTAATTCCAACTGCTTAATCACTGATGACCAACCATCGATCAAATGTTGTTCAGACACTTCATTCAAAATGCTATTGATTTCATGATCATCCCCACTCCATTCGAGTGGGTGATTGACGGAAGCAACAATCCTACTGACATCATACTTAAGGTTTCCACAACCTATCTGATGAGCAGTAATCCCTGGAGTGAGTAAATCTGCTAAAGCATGATTGAAGCTCGTAAAAACAACGCAACCACTAGCTAATGCTTCTATGGGAGGCAAGCCAAAACCCTCGGATACACCCCTACCACGCCAATACTCAGCAGAATCATAGATATAAACTTTCGAGTCTCTGAATAATTGAACTACATCATCAACCCAATCTGACAGAAGGCAAATATTAAGCCCCTCATGTTTAAGTGCTGGCAACAATTGCTTAATTACATAAGGGCTACTTTTTCTAGCTTGAACTAAAACATCTATTGGCCTTGACCTTGCTATTGCTATATCATTTGGCCTCATCCAATGAGGCTCTAGAGCATTAGGCAAAAAGAAAAGAGGATTGCGAGGTGCTCGATCTGCCCAATAACCTAGAGTATTTCGGCTTACTGCAATAATAGGTATACCAGGAGGAAGGTCAAATCCATAACCAGTGCTATGGGCTTGATATATCACCTGACGACAATAAAGTTTCTTCAAAAGCTTGGGAACATCAAATCCCCAACTAACCAACCATAAAGAACGATCATCATTGGCTGGCAAAACGAGAAGATCTTCGAGAAAAGAACAGCCTGTATTCCTTTCTCGATAAGTCACAATCTCCGTGGTCAGGAGCCCTGAAAGAATCCTTGCCGTTTGCAGAGCGACAGTTAGACCACCACAACGAAAACGGGTCCCTGTACCAGGTACAAGAACCCTTACTCGTTCAAACCGAAGCAGATTATGAGTCTGAATTGGCTGGTTCAAGCAGTGGCGGTTTCTGTGCTGCCACTGCGCTGACGGCGAGTCAGGAAACCGAAGAGCACTTTGCCGATTGCAGCAACAAGATTGCCCTCAAGCTCCTTAAACATGTTCATGTTCATGTGGAATGCTTTGTTGGCTTCCTCAACGATGCGATCTGCCGTTGCTTGGTCAATGGGCAACTCATCCATGGTGGAGCGATAGGTGGTCTTGAAGGCTTTCTCATCAGCGATGTCGTCAAAAACATAAAAGCGAAGACCGTCGTCACCATCCATGTTCATCGCTTTCTGAGCGATGTTCTTGAGAATCTGACCCCCCGAAAGGTCTCCCATATAGCGGGTGTAGTGATGCCCAACCAGGAGCTCTGGAGAATCCTTGGCGATTTCGTGAATCCGCTCGACATAGGTGGTTGCTGATGGAGAAGGCTGGATCTGATCCTTCCAAGTGTCTCCGAAGTAGTAGGCAAGGTCCTGCTCTAAAGCCTCACGACGGTTGAGCTGCTCCATGGCAACAGGACCAACAATCGGGTGATCCATCAGCTTGCCGACTTCCTCCTCCATTGCTCCGTAAACGAAGTACAGGTCAGCCACGAGCTTGCGATAGCTGGCCTTGTCGACAACACCCTTGAGGAAGCAGCTGACGAAGCCGGTGTTCTCAGCCATCGTGTGAGCTTTTTTGGTGCCTTCACGAAGCTGAGCGGCCAGGGTTACGGACATTGGTGATCAAGTGACAACCTTTCGCAAAACCCTATAAGCAGTGGTCCATTCGACGGACAAAGCCGTTGCGAAGGGTTACGCCGCTGTATCGGACGTTT
>Ga0160423_10003726_pt1 | contig 12642 bp, 13 predicted proteins | sample CRUFie14St8metaG_FD_108191 | JGI IMG/M metagenome (GOLD analysis project Ga0160423, IMG submission 108191) | Marine microbial communities from the Costa Rica Dome - CRUD Field 142mm St8 metaG | ecosystem: Environmental > Aquatic > Marine > Oceanic > Photic zone | place: Costa Rica: the Eastern... | reverse complement strand
CAGCTGCGAAGAAAAAACCAGTAGTTAAAAAAAAAGCGAGCACTAGATCGTCTAGGCCTCTTTCTAAGTCTCCCTTTTCAACACCAGCTGCGTGGCCTTTCCCTGTATCAGGTAACAGGCCTAAGTAAAAAGACAAGTATACTAACCCTAGTACAATACATTACTAGGGTTAGGTACCTTCAAAAGTTAAATTTACTTCTATATCTATAAATAAATTCTTCAATTAGTTTTATTTTTTTTTTGAAAATAACTTCTGATATAGTCCTTTTCCAAATTTTGCTTAATGGCAAACCCTTGAATAAATGAAACATATGTCGAAAGATATTTTTTATCTGTGAATTTGGCTTACTTAAAGAATAGTCTAATACAGATTCAATCACGTCAAAGCGAGATGTAGTTAACTTGTCTTCTGAATGTATATCGTTGTGGAGATCTCTTATAAACCAAGGATTATCGTAAAAAGCCCTACCAAACATAAGACCATCAAAACTATTTTTACGAATAATATTAATATTATTTTTATTTAAACCACCATTTAGAATAAATTCAACTTTACTAAATTCTTTTTTTAAATCGTATACATATTCATAATTTAGTGGTGGTATATTTTGATTATCTTTTGTCGAAAATTTCTCTAAAATTGCATTTCTTGCATGAATATAAAATTTATTACAACCTGAATGTGATAAATAGGAAATAAAGTTATTTAAAAATTCAAAATTAAAATCATGACCAATCCCCAGTCTATTCTTAATAGAACAATTGATATCATTGACTGAATTTACAGCAGAAAAGCATTCGCTAACTAAAGGTGGATCAAGCATTAAAGAAACACCAAAGTTACCTTTTTGCACTTTAGGCGAAGGACATCCACAGTTTATATTTACTTCTTCAAAGCCAAGTTCTTTTGCTACATAAGTAGCCTTTAAAAAATCTTCAGGTTTTGAACCTCCCAGTTGCAAGATAACTTTGTTTGATTTAAATAATTCAGGCTTTAATAATCTTTTAGAATTATAAATGAGTGCTCCACAAGGGATCATCTCTGTAAATAAATAAAATTTCGTAGAAAGTAAGCTGTAAAAAAAACGACAGTAATGATCAGTACATTTCATCATGGGTGCAGAATAAATTGCTGTCAAATTAAATTACTTTCTGCTTTTGAGAACCAAGATTTTCAATACCTAGTTCCATAACATCACCTTTTTTTAAGAAAACAGGACTAGGTTTAAAGCCCATACCAACACCTGGAGGGGTACCGGTAGAGATAACATCACCAGGGTAGAGTGTAACAAAATAGCTCAAGTATGATATGAGTTGAGGTATATTGAAAATCATTTTACTGGTATTACCTTCTTGCATCATCTTTCCATTTAATTTAAGCCACAAATTTAAATTATGAGGATCTTTTATTTCATCTTTAGTAACAAAATAAGGACCTAAAGGAGCAAAAGTATCAAAACTTTTTCCTTTCGACCATTGAGTTCCATGTTCTAATTGCCATTCTCTTTCTGATACATCATTACAAATTGTGTACCCAGACACATAATCCATGGCTTCGGCTTCAGTTACATTTTTTGTTTTTTTACCTATGACAAATGCCAACTCAACTTCCCAATCGCTCTTTGAGGAATCCTTAGGTAATTCAACATCATCATTTGGTCCAGTTAGTGCACTAATTGATTTCATGAAAACAATAGGTTCTGTTGGAATAGCCATTCCTGCTTCTTCTGCATGATCAGAGTAATTTAAACCTATACAAATAAGCTTACTAATATTGTTAATTGGTACACCAAGTCTCACATCTGAGTCTACGACCGGAAGAGAGTTAATATCAATATTATTGAGTTTTTCAATTATTATTTGATCACCTATACTTTCATTATTTGATAAATCAAAAACTCCTTTTAAACTTCTAACTTTATTCTGATCATCAAGAAGCCCTAAGGTTTCTTGCATTTGCATTCCAAATCTTACAATTTTCATATTTTCTCCGATAAGTTTAAATAGTTATACCACCATCAATTGAAATTGATTGTCCTGTAATAAATTTTGATTCGTCAGAGCCTAGATAAACAGCTAAGTGAGCTATTTCTTCTGCTTTACCTAACCTTCCCATTGGTTGCCTTGAAACAAAATTATCAAAATGAACCTTAAAATCACCAAGTGCTCTAATCCTATCATGAAGACTTGGTGTTTCTACTGTTCCAGGACAAATACAATTAAATCTGACATTATTTTTTACGTAGTCACATGCTAGGGATTTTGTAAATCCAATAATTGCTGCTTTAGAACCAGCGTAAATATATCTATTGGGTAAGCCTTTGATAGAACTAACAACTGATGCTATGTTGATTACCGAACCCTCACTTTTTATTAAAAAAGGTAATAAGTATTTTGTAACTAAAAAATTACTTTTTACATTCAAATTGAAAGAAAAATCAAAATCGTCTTCATCAGCATTTTCAATATTACCTTGATGCACAAATCCTGCACAGTTAACAAGAATATCAAGATCATCTAAAGAGTTTACAATATTATCTAAGTCTTTTTTATTAGTAACATCAAACTTAACTTTTTTAAGATTAGGGTGGTTAACATCATTCAAGTTTTCAAGTTGAATATCGGTACCATAAACAATTGCACCTTCATTTAAGAAGGACTTTGTAATTTCTTTGCCAATACCTTGAGCAGAAGCAGTAACGAGTGCCACCTTGTTTTTTAGTCTTCCCATTTATTGTAGACATTTTTAAATATATAAATTATGATTATACAAAAAATAGTTACGGTATTTAAATGATTTCAGATTATTGTGTAAAGTTACATGAAAATGATGATGTTTATGTTGCAATAAAACAAATTCCAGAGGGTATTCTTTTGGATGAAAAAAATAATATTATAACGTCTAGTGTTATAAATCCTGGACATAAAATATCAACTAAAAATATTAATAAAGACGAACAAGTTAAAAAATATAATCAAACCATCGGATTTGCATCTAAACCTATCAAGAAAGGCGATCATATTCACACACATAATCTTTACATGAAAGATTTTGTAAGAGAATATAATTTCTGCAAAGATTATTTTGACGTTGATTACAAAAAGGTACCTCTTAATTTTGAGGGTATTGTTCGCAAAAATGGTAGCATAGCTACCAGAAATTATATTGCTGTTGTATCTAGTGTTAATTGCTCAGCACATGTTTGCAGACAAATTGCCAAATATTTTGATGAAGAAGTCCTTTCCGATTTTTCTAACATTGATGGTATAGTTCCAATTCACCATAGAACAGGATGTGGTATGGGTGCCACTGGTGAACCAATTGAATACATTCAAAGGGTATTATCTGGTTATATTACACATCCAAATTTTGGATATTCATTACTAATTGGATTAGGTTGTGAGGCCAATCAAATCAAAGACCTAGTCTCAAGTCAAGGCCTGAACAATTACGATAGTTTAAATTCATTTACTATTCAGGATACTGGAGGTACATCAAAAACAATTGAAAGAGGAATATCAATTATTAAAGAAATTTTGGCCGATCAAAATAAAATCCAAAGGGAAAAAGTTAGTATTAGTAATCTGACTTTGGGACTTCAATGTGGTGGATCAGACGGTTATTCTGGACTCACCGCAAATCCATCATTGGGTTATGCAGTAGACCTGCTTGTACAAAACGGTGGCACAGCTATTTTATCTGAAACTCCAGAAATATATGGAGCTGAACATTTACTCACTAAGAGAGCAGTTACTGAGGAGGTTGGAAAGAAATTAGTTGATAGAATTAAATGGTGGGAAAACTACACCACTATTTTGGGTGGTAAAATGGATAATAATCCTTCTCCAGGAAATAAGGCAGGTGGTCTAACCACCATTTTAGAAAAATCTCTAGGTGCGGTTGCAAAAGGAGGTACTCAACCACTGATGGATGTTTATAAGTATGCAGAAAAAATTACAAAAAAAGGTTTTGTTTTCATGGACTCACCAGGCTATGATCCAGTTTCAGTTACTGGACAAGTAGCCAGTGGTGCAAATATTGTTTGCTTCACTACTGGTAGAGGTTCAGCTTATGGTTGTAAACCTTCTCCATCAATCAAACTTGCCACTAATAATTTTTTATTTGAAAAACAAAACGAGGATATGGATATTAATTGTGGTGAAATAGTTTCTGGTGATAGCTCAATTCAAGAAAAAGGACAAGAAGTTTTAAAAAAGATTATCTCAACAGCCTCAGGGAAAAAATCAAAAAGTGAGATTCATCAATATGGAGAAGATGAATTTGCTCCTTGGGTTCTTGGTCCAACTATGTAGATAGTTTTATTTATTATTAGTTTTAACTTATTAATTTAAATTTTTTAAAGTAAAAATTGACAAAACTAAATAAATTTCTTATTCGGGATTCTGTTTGTAGCATTATAACTGAAATAATTATAGTCTTTACAGACAGCAAATAATTTGTGCGTTTTATCCATATAAGATAACTAGCTAAAATTTATGAATTCAAATTATCTTAATTATAACTACCTCAAAAGTAAGATAATCAATATGAAAGAGACCAAGAATAATTTCTCATTTTTTAAATACCAAAAAAAAATAAACATTAAAAAAGCCGCAGTTATTATATTAATAATAAACGATAACCAAAAACAAATTGTTTTCACAAAAAGAACGAATTTTTTAAAAAACCATCCGAATCAAATTTCTTTTCCTGGTGGCAAGTATGAAAAAAAAGATAAAACTCTTTTTGATACTGCTACAAGAGAAGTTGAAGAAGAAATAGGAGTTAAAATTGATCAAATAGAAATGGTCAAACAATTAAATCCGCAAGATGTACGAACGGGCTTTCAAATTTACCCATTTGTAGCTTTTATTCCAAGTGACTCTTATTTTCAAATTGATAAATACGAAGTTGATAAAATAATAAAAGTGCCAATTATCAAACTCCTTGATACAAGCTGCTATAAAATGATAAATATTAAAGAAGATAATTATGAATATACTTATCCAGAATTCTATTACAATGGTGAGAAAATTTGGGGTGCAACTGCAAGTATTTTATATAGGTTTATTTTTTCAATTAAATAGTTAATTCATGAAAATTATAATAATCATACTAGTCTACATTTATAAAATTAATTTTGATTTTATGAAAAAAATAAAATTAAACTTTTTATTTGATTTTATTGATAAATTCTTAAATAAAGTTAATATACAGTCAATTAACAATTATCAAGTTCTTCCTACCTTCTTATTTTCCAACTTCCTCATTATATTAATTAATTTTTTATTTTTCAAAATAAATTTTTTATTATTTTTTTTATTTAATTTGATTGTTCTTTTTGTATTAATCAATTTTGAAATTTTAGATGACTTTGTAAATTTTGAAGAAAAAATAGAATCCAAGGATATTGATAATCTTATAATAAACTGGCAAATTTTTGTCCTCGGACCAATTATTTGGTATCTCATCATTCCTGGAGTTATTGGTGCATTTTTTTATTTTTCTTCCTATTATCTTTCACATAAAACAGAAAACAACATCTCTCTTATAAAAAAGACATTTTATGTCCTTAATTGGCCATGTTCAAAGTGTGCTATCTTATTATTTGCTTTATTTGGTAGTTATCCAAAAGTTATGGCTGTAACAAAGTCTAAGATGTTTAATAAAAATGTTGAAGATCAAACCGAACTTGTGATTGACGCATGTAGGACCTCATTCGTTGATAATTCTGATAACCCAGGACTGATGAAAGATAATGTTAATGATTTATTGGCAAGCTCAACAACTGGATTTATAGTTATGATATTAATATCTTATTTAGTTTTCAAGTTTTTGATTTAAAAACTTTTCTATTGATTCGGCACATTTAATATCTCTTTCCGTAATTTTACCTAAATCATGCGTAAAGTAGGTTATTTTACAACTTGTATATCCATATAAAACCTCTGGATGATGGTCTTCATCAATAGAGAGTTCATTCAAAAATGTTATAAATTCCGCCAACTTTAAAAAGTTCGTAAATGATAGGTCTTTATTTAAAGTATTATTATGCAAATACCACGATTTATTTTTCTTCAAAAAATTAGTTAAATTCATTTAAAAATCTAATAATTTTCCAGGCGGTTTATCCTTTCATGTGCCGATGGATGAGAGTCATACCACATAGAATAAAACTTATCAGGTGTTAAGGTTGATGCATTATCCTTATAAAGTTTAACTAATGCATTGATCAACTGATTACTATCAGATTTTTCTGCAGCAAAAGCATCTGCCTCAAATTCATCCTTTCTTGATGATATTGAAAAAATAGGTTTAAGTATAAAGAAAAAAACAGGTATAACAGTAAAATATAAAGTCAATGCAACAGCATTATTAACTGATGTAGTAAAACCAAAAGAGTCTAAGATTATTCCATTAGTGTGAAAATAACCAAGAATATAGAAAAAAAAGAAAGATAACGCAAGCATTAAAAATAATCTTTTTTTAACATGATTTTTTTTGAAATGTCCAAGTTCGTGAGCAAGTACAGCTTCGATTTCAGGGTGCGATAATTTTGACAATAGAGTATCAAAGAAAACAATTCTTTTACTGGATCCGAAACCTGTAAAATATGCATTACCATGACTGGACCTTGTACTACCGTCCATTACAAACATGCCATTAGACCTAAAACCACACTTTGATAAAAGATTTTCCAATTTTGATTTTAATTCTAAATCTTCTATAGGTTTAAACTTATTGAAAATAGGTGCTATATATGTGGGTGCAATGAATTGGAGGAAGACAGCTGTAATTACAATTAAAACCCATGAATAGAGCCACCATAATGATGAAAGGTTTTCAAAGAAAAACAATAGTAAATACAAAATGGGTGTCATGAAAATCAAACCTATAATTGTCGATTTAACTAAATCAAAGCACCACAACTTAAATGTCATTTTATTAAATCCGTATTTATTCTCTAAAATAAACGTTTTATATAGTGAAAAAGGTAACTCTATAATGTTTGTGATTAAAATAACCACATAGATAAAAAATATTCCAACAAAAATAGGTGAAATTGAGAAGTTACTGACAAAATCTAAAATTAATTTAAAGCCATCTAAAAATAAAAAAGAAAATAATAAAGCAAAGTCAACAACTGAAGAAAATCTGGCAAGTCTTTGTTTTTCAATAGTATAGTTGGCTGCTTTTTGATGATCTGCTAAGTTTATTGAACCAGTGAACCTCTCTGGAACGCTATTACTTAGAGCTTTAACTGTTTTTGACTGCCGAAAAGATAAATAAATTTTTACTATTAGTGATAGTATAAAAAAAGTTAAAAATGCGTACTTGAATGTCATATTTTTAGCAAAAATTTAATTATACTTATATTTGCAGAATTTAATGAAAAAAAAAGATAATCTTATTTGGATAGATTTAGAAATGACTGGTTTGGATACTGAAAATGACAAAATAATTGAGATCGCAGTAATTGTTACTGATAAAAATTTAAGTGTTATTAAAGAATCAAAATCTATTGCCATTCATCAAGATAAAGTTATTTTAGATAAAATGGATGACTGGAATAAAAAAACACATAAAAAAACTGGCCTTATTGAAAGAGTTTTATCATCAGACCAAAACGAAAAAGATGCTGAAAAATATATCCTGAATTTTTTATCTGATGTTTGTTACGCAAATACTTCGCCAATGTGCGGAAATTCAATCTGTCAAGACAGAAGATTTCTATTTAAATCAATGCCAAATTTGGAGAAATTTTTCCACTATAGAAATCTTGATGTATCATCGTTTAAAGAAGTTTTTAAGAGATGGTCTCCAGAAAAACTAAAAAATTTTGAAAAAAAAGGGCGACATACTGCTATTGAAGATATTAAGGAGTCAATAGATGAGTTAAAATTTTATCGGCAAGAATTTTTTAATTTTTAGTATTTTTTAGAATCTCATTTAATAAGCTATTTGTTTTAGTTCCTTGTTTTTTTTCAATTATTTCTATATATTCGCTTGCAATCTTCTTTCCTTCTTCAACACCCCATTGATCAAACGCATTGATGTTTAAAAGGCAGCTTAAAGCAAAAACTTTATTTTCATAGAGACTAATTAATGAACCAAGATTTTTTGCCTTAAGATTTTTTAGAATAATAATAGAGTGACCTTTGCCACCAATAATTTTTTTAAAATTATTTTGCGAATTTAAATTTCCATTTATCATCGTATCTGATTGGGCCAAATAATTTGCTAACATGAACTTATCAAGACTATCTTTTTTATCATCATTATTAAGTGTTAGTATTAAATCAAAATTAGATCCGACATTTCCTTGGTGAACTTGTTGCATAAAGGCATGTTGACAATTTGTACCAATACCACCCCAAACAATTGGAGAAGTCTTATATTTAGAGATTATATTGGACCTTTGATAACTTTTGCCTAGACTTTCCATTTCTAATTGTTGTAAATAAGGTATAAAATCTTCCAAATAATTCGAATAAATTAAATAACCATGTGAAAGATTTTTCAAAAAATTAATATGGATAAATGATAACAATGCTAACAAAAAAGGTATATTTTTTTTGAACGGAGTAATTAAGAAATGGTTGTCAATTTCAGTAGCACCTTTTACCATTTCACGATAGATATTTGGACCAAAAATAATTATATTAATCAAAGAAATTGGAGACCACAAAGAAAATCTTCCACCTATACCAAGTGGTATTTCAAAAATTAGTTCTGGGTTAAAGCCTTGTTGAATTGCTATTTCTTTTTCACTGGTTATGCATATGAAGTTTTTTTTGATTATTTTATCTTTATTTTTCTCTTTTTTTAACAAGTTAATAATATATTTCGTGTTAACTAAAGTCTCTTGTGTTTTAAAACTTTTAGACGAAATTAAAAAAAGGGTTTTTTCTATTTCAATTTGAGATATTATTTTTCTTAATTTATTGCTATCTATATTAGATAAAAAGTATACATTTTTAATATCATTATTTTGTGGATAGTTTTCTTTTAAAAAATTAAAAACTGTTTTAGGTCCCAGATCACTTCCACCAATCCCTATGTTAATGATACAGTTAAATTTTTTTCCAGAACCAGATAAATAAGAACCATTTCTGAATTTTTTTGCAAAATCCATTGTCTTTTTTAAATAGTTTGTTCTTGAAAAATCATTATTTCTTAATGAAACATGCTGAACATTTCTATTCTCAGTAATATTGATCTTTTTTCCTGAGAATAATGCATTTATTTGATCTTTTAAGTGAATACTTTTAGAAATATTAGCAGCAATATTTAAAATTCTTTCGTTCAAAAAATTTCTTCTTAAGTCAATAATTAATTCTTTATTTGAAAAAAATAAATTTTTTGAGGGCTTATGGATATTAAATTCAAAACTGTCAAGTTGCTCATTAAGTTTTTTATATAATTGTGAATTTTTTTGCATTTTAAATGATGAATTAGTAAACTTTTTTTTCTATATCTCTACGAAATTTTTTTGTTGGTCTTCCTTTAACTAATGGATTACGATTTATATAGTTAGATTTTATTTGTTCCGCAATAATTTTACGTTCTTGAATAGAACTCTCATCTTCTTCATATATATTATTTAACAACTTAGCAGAAACTCTATTTTGGGGTATTGACATAATTGTAAATTTAAAGGTGTAAGGTGATACTTTTAAAATAATTTTATCACCACAGTTAATTATTTTAGACGGTTTTGCAATGCTATTATTTACCTCTACCCTTTTTAAAGAAATGTTTTTTGTAGCGATTGCTCGTGTTTTAAAAAATCTAGCGCACCACAACCATTTATCCAATCTCATATTAAAATATTTATTATTTCTTAGTGATTAAATATAGCCTAAAGATATTACTTTTATCTAACAATCTTGTCCCTGACCATAATAATCTTGTTTCGTTTTTAGTATTAGGGTACGAATTTAGAGTAAGTAAATAGTCACACTTTTTGTTAGTAGGAGTTATTGTTGTGTAGTATTTAACCATTGCAATTTCATTATGTCCTAAATTAAAAGTATTAAGACAGTTACTTTTATCATGCATTACATTTGATATTGAACTAGCAATCGGTTTATAACTCTTAATAACTTCGAGCTTATTGATAAAAAGAATATTAAAAGTTAACCAAATAATAATAATTCCAGAAGACCATAAAGTAATAGTTTTTTCTATTGATTTTTTAATTATAAGGTTCAGTACAATCCAGCTCAAATACAAAAGGAGTATTGTAATGTAACTAAAAATAGATGTGTGGATTAAACCAGGAATTTTAGTTAAAAAATGAAAATGATAGAATAGAATTACTATAACAAATCCAATTGATATAAATATAAGTGAAAAAAAGTAAGAAAGATTTTTAAAAGCCTTTGGTAGTTTGTCTAAACAAGACGCCGCCAATATTGAAAGAGTTATATTTAGGATCAGAATTATGTCAGTTGTTAGTGATTCAAAAAATACAAGATAAAGAATTGATGATGAAAAAAATGCAATTATTACTTGAAATTCTCGTTTTACAAAAAAACTAGCTCTGTGTATCCATAAACTCCACAATGCAAAAGGCCAAGATGGCCAGAGTGAATACACCATACTCTTAAAAAAATCATCAAAATCAAGAATATTTTCGTAAAATGATGAAACAATTTTAAAGGAAAAGAAAGAAGATGCATTCAAATTAAATTCACTGTTATAAATTTCTGCAAAAAATATTAGAAAGAGAAATTTAAGAATTAAGTAGAAGATGAATCCAAAGAAAATAAAATTAAAAAACCATTCAGACCTGTAGATTTGAGAAAAGCAAATGATGAAACAAACAAATAAAAATACAATAATAAAATTTTGTATGTTGACTAAACTGATAATAAATAAAGATATTCCAAAAAAAAAGTAGCTTAAGTTTTTTCTTCTGGGTGCCAGACAAAAACTATAAAAAAGTATTAAAAAGCCACAAAGAGTAATTAATTCTGAGTTAAATAAGTGAAATGGAATTAATATACCCAAAGAACTCACAAAAATAAGTTGGGAAAAATATTTCACAGATCTATTAAAGAGTTCTTTTGACGATAAACCTACAAAAATAATTATCAAAAAGTTCCAGAAAGTATTCGTTAATCGCATTAAATTATGCATTTCAAGATATTCAGAAAAGTAATTTAAAAGGATTAAACTTAAAAAGTGATATTGGTGACTAATAAATTCAATATAGTTTTGACTATAAAAAATGCTTTTAAGTGCACTAGCTTCAACTATCTCATGTGGTTTCCAGGGACTATGGGTGAAAATAGGACTTATCGCAGCTAGGAATAAAATAAAGAAATTTAGAGACGGAACAAATCCATCAAACTTCTTGTGATTTTTAAATCTAAGTTTTAATGTGGATAACAAAAAAACTATCTAGCGTATTTTTTCTTGAACTTCTCAACCCTGCCAGCGGTATCGACTAGTTTTTGTTTTCCAGAATAGAAAGGATGACATACAGAACAAATGTCGATAGAAAAATCCTTACAAAGGGTAGAACTAGTGGTAAATTTGTTTCCACAGCTACATGTAACATTGACTTCTGAATAATTAGGGTGTAGATCTTTTTTCATAATATTCGGATTATACAAAAGATTATTACTAAATTCAAATTTTATCTTTTCATTGAATCAAAGAATTCATCGTTATTCTTTGTGGATTTTAATTTATCAAGAAGAAATTCGGTCGCTTCAATTTCATCCATGGGATAAAGTAATTTTCGTAGTATCCATATTTTTTGTAAAAGGTCTTGCTTAATTAACAATTCTTCACGACGAGTTCCAGATTTATTGACATTGATAGAAGGATATATTCTTTTTTCAGCCATTCTCCTATCTAAATGTATTTCCATGTTCCCAGTACCTTTAAACTCCTCGTATATTACATCATCCATTCTAGAACCAGTATCAATTAATGCAGTAGCAATGATCGTTAATGATCCACCTTCTTCTATATTTCGAGCAGCACCAAAAAATCTTTTTGGTCTGTGCAATGCATTTGAGTCAACTCCACCAGTTAGAACCTTACCAGAAGCAGGAGCAACAGTATTGTAAGCTCTAGCAAGACGTGTAATGGAGTCAAGTAATATAACAACATCTTTTCTGTTTTCAACAAGTCTTTTTGCTTTTTCAATTACCATTTCGGCAACTTGAACATGTCTAGAGGCAGGTTCATCAAAAGTAGAGGAAACAACTTCACCCCTAACAGATCTCTGCATTTCAGTAACTTCCTCAGGACGTTCATCAATTAAAAGGACTATAAGATAAACATCGGGAAAATTAGAGGAAATAGAATGAGCAATATGTTGAAGCATAACAGTTTTACCACTTTTCGGACTCGCAACAAGCAATCCCCTTTGTCCTTTACCAATTGGTGCGATAATGTCAACAATTCTACCTGTTAAATTCTCTTCAGACTTAATATCCCTTTGCATAAATAAATGTTCAGTAGGAAAGAGTGGTGTAAGATTTTCAAAAAGAATTTTATGTTTAGTACCTTCAGGAGATTCATTATTAACTTTGTCAATCTTCACTAAGGCAAAATATCTTTCACCGTCTTTTGGAGTTCTAATTTCACCATCAATAGTGTCCCCGGTGTGGAGGTTAAAT
>Ga0160423_10003723_pt1 | contig 12648 bp, 15 predicted proteins | sample CRUFie14St8metaG_FD_108191 | JGI IMG/M metagenome (GOLD analysis project Ga0160423, IMG submission 108191) | Marine microbial communities from the Costa Rica Dome - CRUD Field 142mm St8 metaG | ecosystem: Environmental > Aquatic > Marine > Oceanic > Photic zone | place: Costa Rica: the Eastern... | reverse complement strand
GATTTAAGAGAATTATTCAATCAAGCAAACGACAACTATGCTGTTATGGTTGCTAAACACGATTACACACCAAAGTCTACACAAAAAATGGATGGTCGAACACAAACAGTTTATCCTAGAAAGAACTGGTCCTCGTGTATGCTTTGGAACTGTGAACATCCTTCTAACAAGTTATTAGATCTAAATGCACTGAACACAAATGATGGATTATGGCATCATAGATTTGTATGGTTGAAAGATGAAGAGATTGGTCAAATTAGTCATGAGTGGAATTGGCTCACTGATTGGTATGAAGAGCCAAACGATGGCAAACCTAAAATGCTACACTACACAGAAGGAGGTCCATGGTTCGAACATTTACAGGACGTGCCATATGCCCAACAGTGGAGAGAAGCGAGAGATGAGTATCAAGCCTCACTTGTTAAATCCGTAGATGATAAGATTGCTGAAGACGATGGTGGATGGTAATGCTAAACTATGATATTTGCACCTTTAGATATTCCAGCAATACCTAACAAAGAAAAAATAATTCAACAATTTTCGGGTAAAGAATATTATGCCTATACAAATGAACAAGGCGTAATTGAAATACAAAGTGCTAACAAAGACGACGCATTTTGTCATTGGGAAGAATTGACTTTACTAGACCATGACGGTAAATGGCAACCTAATGCAATAAAACTTTTTCCTGAATTACTGAAATGGATAGATGATAATTTTCCATTTGAACATAAACTGCACGTCAAATTAAGTAGAGCAAAAGGCAATGTATTACCGCACACTGACGCACACGACTTTGATAACGATAATTTTCAAGGATACTTTATTGTTGACGGGCAAAAGGTTAAGACACCACAAAAATTAAACATAACCAAATCCCAAGATATGTTACAACATCAACTAGACAACGAACCTTGTGGTTATAGATTTATTGTGAACGGCAGTAAAAATAGTTTGTATATGGTAAAGGAAGATACACAGGAAAAACATTTTTGCACTATTCCTGATGACACTGATGCTTGGGTGCTTAATAACTGCACACAACCACACGGTGTTGATCTACAACCACTTATCGACGATCAAAGAATTATTGGACAGATAACTGGAATAGTAAATGTAACAAAACACCAACAATTACTAGATAAAAGTAAACAAAGATATAAACAATTTGTAGTGGACAAATTATGACATTATTTTTACCATTGGATATTCCGCCCATACCAAAAAAGCAAGAATTGGTTGATAGATTTACAGGCAACAATCATATAGCAATGTATGATGAAAACGATAAGATGATCTTAGGTAAAACAGATAGTGAAGTTATTAAGAAAGCCAAACCTAAAGAAGTATTTTGTGAATGGAGAGAGGAAACACTATTGGGCGGTGAAGAAATAAACCAACAAGATGAAAAATACTATGAATGGAATGATCTAGCAAAAACAAAATACCCTGAATTAATCAAATGGATAGATGATTACTTTCCGTTAAGCAAAAAGTTTCACGTAAAATTGAGTCAAGCAAGTGGTGACGTATTGCCGCACACAGACAGTCACGAGAACAAAGACTATATGGCGGTTCCTGAAAATGAAATAGATTATTTTAAAAACAATCATTTTGGTATTGGTTACAGATTTATATTGAATGGATCAAAAGACAGTTTGTACTTCTGCAGAGAAGTAGACTTTAAAAAAGATTTGTCCGAACAACCCAAACACTTTTGTGAAATACCCGATGAAACAGATGCTTTTGCATTAGACAGTTATTTCCCACACGGTGTAGATGTACAACCGGGCATAGACGATAATCGAATACTTGCATTAATAGTTGGCAAGTTAGATGTTATAGCACATAAACAAATGATAAAAAATAGTAGAAGAAGATTCGGAAATTATGAAGTAACTGAAGAAGGATTAACTGTATGATAGATCCAAATTTAAATTTAGATCAAGCAATAGAAAAAATGGAGCATTGCTTGATTGTAAGACAAATGCTACACCCGTCCCATCAAGATAATCTTTTGCTTGAAGAATATATGAATATTGACGATGACACTCTCAGAGATGATATTGCATTCTTCAAACAATTAAAACTTGGTTGGGTAAAGATAGACAATCTATATACCTCACAGGCACAAATTGATCAGGCTTATGATCAAGCATACTTTGAACCAACAGGCAATGGCGATTACAGAGATATTCAAGGATATGCACAAGTTGAATGTCCTCAGTTTGTTGAAGATCAATTTGCCATCAAATTGTGGAAGAGTGTTGGATTCCTTAGATGCCTACCAAACAAAACTATACCTAAACACAAAGATATGGGTAGGGTGGCCGCATTGCTCATTCCTTGCAAAGGAGATCAACAAACTATCCCACTTACTTTTTGGAATGACCAAAATGAAAAAATTTCAGAAGTAATCGTAGATGGGCCAACGTTGATCAACACAACTATACAGCACTCTGTAGATGAAACGAGTGAAGAAGAAAGAACCAACTTTAACTTATGTTTTGATTTTCCTTTAACATTCGAATCTGTTGCAGATATATTAGTGCGTAGAGGAGGCATTAAATAAAATTATGCAAGGACAACATTTTCCAAAACAAGATACGGTATACTTAAAAAATGTTTTTTCGCCTGATGACTTGGATAGATTCAAAACAAATTTTGAATCAAAGAAAAATCTTTGTAATAAAGCATACGAAAATTCAGATCATTTAATTTTACCTATCGGTTATAATATCAATCAAGATGAATGTATCGATTATGTGTTAGAAAAACTAGAATTACCTGCAGAAAAATTAATAGGCGATAATTGGTATCTAACCGATCAAGGCTACGGTCCACACGCAGATGCACCCAAAGGTTCCATCGGCCAATATCTACACGTTGTAATTCCTATAGAAAAAAGTTTTTCTGAACCACACACACTAATAGTTTTTGATCAGGCAAGTAAAATAGGAACTTTGAGTTTCACTGGTAAATTAGAGCAGACAGAAGTTGCAGTTGCGGATGAAAATGTTGCAAAAAACATAGATAATCAACATCATAGATTCAGTGATTGTCAAAAAACTGGCGTTGCTAGATCAGAGTATGTCACCAATAGTACAAACGACCAAATAGATGAAGATTTTTATAAGAGATATTGTGACTGGGTTTATCCAAAAAATATGTTTTGGGGTTTAAGTGGGAAAGTTTATCCTTGGCAACCTGGTGATGTCATAATGTTTAACAGTTCCCAGATACACGCAACTGGAAGGATGCCTGAGAAAACTACAAAACTTGGAATATCAATGCTGTTTAAATTAGACAGCAGTGAGGAATGCAATAAATTTAAATTGAATTCTAACTATAATTTTGCTACAATATAAGAATGGAAATTAAAGCAGTCAAAGGATTTGGTAAATTGGGAGTTGCAGTCACCGACATAGCATACCCATTTATTGATAGTGAAATACAAGAACTTAGAAAATTAATGAGAGAAAATCTTGTTCTTGTAATGGAGAAAGTAAATTTTACTAAAGAACAGTTTTATGAAGTATCTGGATTACTAGGTACAATTTCTACACACGGCCAAAAGAAAGATAAGCCAACACAACACACCACTGGATATCTCGATGAAAACAGTTGCCCTATGTTTCCAGGAATGGATAAGGTCACGGCAAAAAAAACTGACGGAAAATATAATAGTGTTGCTCCAGGTTTGAGTAAAAGATTAAATTGGCATTGTGCAGAAGCAGAACGTGATAAAATTAATGGAATAGAAAGACCATTGCCGGAGTTTGTAGGATTACAGGGTGTAGAATATACCGAAGGCTCTATCACACAAGTCTGTCAAATGATAGATAGATTTGAATTAGAGTCTATTGAAAAACAAAATGAACTTCGTAATATTAAAATGCAATGGGCATATGTCGAGGGCGATGATGCTATTGTTCCTGATATACCAGATGAATTGAAAACAGCAGAAACGGGACACGAAGGTGACTTTATGGACAAAAAACAACCATTAGTCAAAACTGCTATTAATGGCAAGGACGGGTTACATTTTTCTCCTAGTCAAATTACAGGTATAGTCGGAAAAGATGAAGAAGAATTTATTAAACTGAAAAAATACATTATGCAAGAATACGTAACACCTGAATACATTTATGATCACGTATGGCAAGATGGAGATATATTATGGATGGACCAACACGTTACAATACACAGAAGAATTGGCACAGACGGCAGTGAGTCGATGCCTATAGAACAACTTGAAAAAAGATTGTTGCATAGAATAGAAGTACACGACGACTACACACTTAAAAAGGTAACCAACACTTTATAATATGTATTTGGCAATGTCACCTACAGATGTTTTAGATTCAGTAATACGTTTGAATCCTAGTGCAAAGACTGTTGTTGATGTTGGAGCATACTACTGTGGATGGTCAAAATATATGGCGGATCAATTACCAAGTGCAACAATTTATGCTGTGCAAACACCGGACCCTCACAAACTAAATCATATCATAGATACTGAAGAAGGAGAACTTTCTGAATTTGATATATTGGGTTGGAAAAAACATATGAAAGGTATGTTAGCAACAGAGTATCATCAATACTATGATTTTAATTTGTTTGCAAAAGAAGTAAACACAAGAACTAATATTACTGGCATACTTGCCACAAGTCCCAATTGGAATACAAATTATGATATATGTCTGATATCAATGACAAAAGATCCTAATGAAAATTTTAAACAGTATGTGCATTGGAGGAAATTTGGCAATAAAGGAAGTGTTTTATGCATTGCGGCATACAGTGAATTAGAAGGTGATGAGTTTGTAGGTCCACTACAAGGCAGATCAGACTTTGTTGATGCAGTGAAAAAAATAGATCCTAATATTATTGAATATGATCATGAACACTTGTTATTACACAATCTCTAAATAAATCTTTTACCGCGTTTATCACTCATTACGAAAAAGTTCAAAGTGATCCTATTGGTTGCTTGACTGCTTTCATAGGAATGCCAAGTCTTACCTTGTTGGCCACAAAATATAAATGTGCTGTTTGGAATCCATGGTGCTTCTTTAACAAAACTCGATTCATTATTTTTTGTATACATTTTTGTCCCAACATTTTTGTCAGGTGTAATATAAGTGACCGAACTCCAAATTTTTTCTAATCCTTCTTCGTGGATATGGAACTTGTATGGCAAAGGTGGTGTAATCGATAAATGTGCATACACTGTAAGTCCGTCATACCATCTTGGATTGGAATAAGTGCCTTTTGTAAGTTTTTCAACATTGTCATAAATTGTTTTACCTATATCATAGATTTCATCATACAACGTAATACCTCGATCTTTAAATTGATCGGGTGCTACAAGTTCTAGTTTACCATCAGTTGGATAATTCAAAAACTGTTGGCATTGTTCTTGCAAAGTTGCATACACATCATCGGTTAATGTTTGATTTACTATTTGATGCTCCCACGGCTCTTTTACCACCGGTGATTTCATTATTTGATTTAAGAAGTATTGTCCTATCATACATATATTTACAATGTGCGGAATATATGGTATTACAACAAGAGATCCTGAGTTCATTCAAGATTACATCAAAAAATGTTCTCACAGAGGTCCTGATGGTAATGATATTTGGCAAGATGACCACATAACATTAGGTCATAACTTACTTGCTATAACATCTGAACCTAATCAAGGCAAACAACCGTGGGAAAGCGAACACGGAGTATTGACCTATAATGGCGAAATATTCAATTATCCACAGTTGATTGCACAAAGTAATTGGACTCCTAAAACAACTTGCGATACAGAATATCTTTCATACGCACTTTCGATAATGCCATTCGATAAAGTGAATGACCAGATCGATTCAATGCACGCCTACGCATATTACAACAAGTCGAACAAACAATTGATACTGTCGCGAGATCACGCAGGCATCAAACCTTTGTATTATGCTGAAGTGCCGCAAGGTTTAGTCTTTGGCTCTGAGATAAAAGGATTGATTGATAAAGTTCCTGGTGGCAGATGTTTGGATGAGTTCGCATCAGCGGCTATGAGTTATTCGGGATTGAACGCCACAAGAAATACTTTGTTTAGAAATATAAGAAAAGTAATGCCAGGCGAAACACTAGTGTATGACGTTGCTGGAAAAAAATTTATAGGAACACATCAAAAAGTTATTACTCCTACAAGCAAAGGTATCTTAGATTTAGAAGAATTTAGGCACGAAGCACACGAGACAGTGAAAATGAGCACATTGGGTTTAAGAAAGTTCGGAGTATTCTTATCAGGTGGATTGGACAGCACCTTGGTAGCATATGAATTAAAAAAAATATTAGGTAGCCTTGATTCTTTCACAAACGAAATGGAACCAAATGTTATCATCGGAGAAAACTTTAATGACGATGCCAACTGTGCTAAAAGGTTCGCGGAAGATTTTGGGTTGAATCATCACAGAGTAAAAGTAACTCCAGAGAGTGTAAAAGAATCTTGGGAAGCATCGATGTACACGATGGAACAACCTATGTACAACATCAGTATTCCTATGTATTACCAGACCAACAAATATCTAAGTGACCAAGGTGTGGTTGTGACAATGGCGGGTGATATGGGTGACGAACTATTAGGAGGTTATCCTAAATATTGGAAACTACGTAATGATCCTCCAAAAAACTTTAGGGATATGATCTGGAAATGGATGCACAGAATAAAGAGACCAGTTCAATTAACAAGTAAAGTTAACCCTAGAGATATACAGGATGAACTGTGCAAAGTAATTCCTGAAAGTGTATGGAATCCGGAGGATCCTATTAACTCATATATGGCAGTTGATTGTATAACGCAGGTGTCTGAAGAGTTTTTTAGTAGGAATGATAAATTTGGTATGCAATTTTCAATGGAGGGTAGATTTCCTTTAGCAACTAAACGGTTTATGAACTATTGTATGAACATTCATTCTACACACAAAATAGGCAAAGATAAATCAGATACAAAGATGCCAACCAAACTTGCCTACAAAAATTATCTACCTGATTATATTATAAACAAAGAAAAAACAGGTTGGACAGTGCCATTAGTGTATTGGTTAGGCGATATGAAACATTTAAATGACTGGGCAATGAGTTATATGCTAAAAGAAGATTGTTTAAAAAATCAAATTTCTATGAAAAATTGGGACAATAAAAAAACAAGAGTAGTAAGTTGGATGATGCGATCCTGGGCACAAGTTTACAATGTTGGGTCGTAATCAAAAATTTCAAAGTCTTGCTTATAGTAATTGTAGATCCTTTGTTTCAATTGCTCACTTAATTTCCATCCGTAGCTAGACTTTTTTACAGTATCAGTTTTCTCTTCCCACTGCGGAATATATTTCTTTAAACTAAATTTTTCTAAACTTTCAAATTTTATTACATCATCAAATCTTTGATCGTGCCAATTTGATTGAGGAAGTGTATGAATTTTACTTGCACCATCTTCTATCCAACTCATCATATCTTCTACATTCTTTAGATTATGTCTTTCCGCAGTTTTTTGATAGTGTGTAAAATAAAGCCAAGCACTCATAAATCTTGTGTATGGATGTCTCACTGTTAAAAATTTATAATACGTGTTTAGATCAATACCTATTGTTTTTTCTTTTTCGTATAAGTTTTGTAACTTTGTGTGTCGTCCAAGATCAAGTTTTTCACCTTTGATACTGTACATTTCTCTACCAGATCCAACATAATTGTTTTCATAGTGCAGTATTTTATAACTTAACCAACTACCTCCAGTTCTAGGAACGTGGATGTATATAACTTTATGTTTGTGAGACAATATCATATGCGTATCCACTTTGAATTTCCGATAGTCTAAATTGACTGTATGCCAAATGATTAAGCCACGGTTCTCTATCTTTAAATTCTAAATTTTCTATGTCTTCTAATTTATTAGCGATTGGATAGGCGGCACATTCATTACCACAAATGACAGGAATGCCCATACAGGCGGCTTTGATTGCAACATTAGAGTTGAACGTTACCACACAGTAAGCATCTCGTAAATCATCTTCCAAAGATACTGCATCATTTCGTTTGTTAAAACCAATTAATTGAGTGATACCATTTTTGGTCGCAACTTGCGGATCCATAGGCTTGTCCCTCACCACAATTTCACGTGCTGTTTGCTGTTTTAACGCCTGTACAGTGGTGGTAAGCCAATTATGAGTATCATAGAACCATTCAATGGCTCCAGTGGGCGGACAGACTATTATTTTGCTGAATAAAGAATCTTTCCTCCATGGTAAAAGTTCTTGTTCGAAGTATTTTTTGTATCTGTCATCGCTTACTTTTTGTCTCAAGTTTGATGACACTAAATTGTTTTTGGTAATTCTATACCATGGATCAGGATGTTGATGTCCTGCTAAAAAATATGCGTGATCACAATAATAGTAGTCCCAATCATTTGCTATCGAACGTTTCAACATATCACCAGATCCACGTAAGATGCCAAAATAAAAATATTCATCCTGTGGCATTTCTTGATCATTGGAATAAGGATCTATAACACCGCAACCAGTACCTTTGGCCCAGGCGTTTGGAATCTTTTCCGTAAATGCTCTTTTTGTTTTTACTGCTCTCATTTTTTTAGAAATATACTATCACCTGCGTGCCTATCCACGTGTTCAAATCCGTAGTCATTTAACAAATCTATAGTTGGCCCGTAATTTTCTTTCAAGTTTTTACGTTTAAGTTCGATATTAATGACACACTTTTTCTGATTTGTAAGTGTTTCCCTTGCACCTCTCAGGACGTTGTATTCATATCCATCCACATCAATTTTGATGTAATCGATTGGAAAATCAAATCCCATACTATCTAGAGTTACACATTTAATATTGTTGTTTGTGCTCTGGAACATTACTTGCCCAACAGGATCCATACTTGTAAGTTCTTCTTGGTTACTCAATCCAAGTTGATGCAATTCTACTTTAGTCATATCAATATTCTTTTTATAACATTCAATAAAAATTGATTGTGGTTCAAAAGCAATTACACGTTTAAATTTTTTTGTAAAATCTCTGCTCCAGTGTCCAACATTTGCACCTATGTCTATGCACGTCCCCCAATTTTTGACATATTGAAAAGATTTATTTCTGTGATTTCTTTGTTTCACTTCACAACACAATTTTAGATTACCTTCTGCATCAGGACGATAAAAAAATGGATCATCAAGCATTGAAGATACCTCCATAAAGATTTTTGTACGTGTCAACAAACTTTCCCTGTGCTATTTCATTTGGTGTCCATTGGTGATAGGATAAGGTGTTGATCCACATTTGCCTTTCAGGGTGCTTAGGTTCCAATGAAAAGATATCTGTGTTAGACACAGGTGCACAGGCCGCCTGTGGTTCACAGAATGTAGGAATACCTTCTATGACTGATTCCACTCCAACTACAGAACAGGATGTAACAACATACTTCGCTTTGAGTAAATCTTGCTGTAATGGAACATCGGCAACGTGTGGACCAGAAGTTCCTTTACCTCTGGGCTTGTTTCTTATTTTGATAGGTAAATCTGTGATGCTTTTTAATTTAGATACAGTTTCTTCCAACCAATTTGTTTTATTAATGTATCTATGAATTGTTGGAGATGATGGAGCAACTAATATGTATTCGCCACTTTCTCTCCAATCTTTCAATTGTATATGCTTGGATCTGTCGTTTGGCAAATCAAAAATTTTGTTTATGTGTATTTCATTGACACACATACGCCAATTGTATTCTCCATTCGGTACTTGGGGATTGTATCGATTCCAATACGGCATATCAGTGAATAAAAAGTTTTTCGCTTTTGTTACTAGGTCATAATTACCAGATCCTAATCCCCACACTGTGTCTATACCTTCTGCACTTTCAAATTGTTCTAGTCCTTTCAAGACTTGCCAAGCTTTTGAATCTCGGCCGTGTGGCTTACTCAACTTCAATTTCATTTAACTTTGTTCCAGTAATCACTGTTGTGTTTGATGTATATGTCTGATGCTTTAGACTTACCTTGTTTCTTACGTGAGCCTTTGAGATGATCCATATACTTGCCCAACGGAGAATTAATGAACACGTGAATACCCGGTCTATGAGGATGTCCTTCTGAAATGTTAAAACTTTCTTTTACTAGATCGTGCCTTTGTAAAAGTTGCCAAAACAAATATGAATCATGATATTCTTCCAATTGAAATAATTCATCTTCATTATACAATTTTTTCCAATCATCCATAAACTGTTGATGTTTAGAATGTTCTGTGTTGTAAATTACAAATCCGCATTCAGGATAGATTTTTTGTCTTCCTAGATATGCAGTATAGAAATTTTCAGGTAAAAGACTCTCAACAAATTCATATGGTACAGCACTATGGGTAACAACATCTGCATCCAACCAGATTACTAAATCTGTCGAACTGTTGAGAGTCGCGTGTGATACACAAAACGATTTATGTGCGAAGCGAACTGCTTCCCATAAAAATGAACCCTTTTTGGTTATGTCACTACCAACCTTGTGCCCATTTGCGAATGGATTGTCCTTGTGTTTCTCTTTAAAAGCCACTAACTCAGGACAAGTATCGTGCAAATTGATCCATTCTATCTGTTTACTGTCGGGTGCATTGTCTGGTATTTCTCCTTCGTAGTATACTTTAAGTTTAATACTTCTTGGCCAATGCTCTACAAAGGTTTCAAGCATTGTTTTAGCATACTGCTCCCATTTATTCGGAGGAAATGTAGTGATAACCGAAATACTTCTATACATACTATTTTTTATTTAAATAAAGGTAGTAAAAAGGATCAAAATAGTGAAAGTTGAAATATTTAGAAATACAGTGAAAAGAAGAGGCAAAGGCGCATCATTCGAAATGATGAAAGCTTGGTTTGATGGAATCAAAGCAGGTGGTGATGAACCTATTTGGATCGAAGGCCAAGGTGATCCAGAAAGATGGATGGGAGATCCTAAAGAAAAAGTTTCCGTACACTTTGGATACGGACCAGATAATGCCGGTGATTTTTTGAAAGGCAATAGAAGAAAAATAAGGCAGTTCCAAGAAAAGAATGGCGGAGTAACAATCGTGTTCGATGGAGGGTTGTGGACATCTTTTGGTAACAGAGCTACTGATTGGAACAAGCATTACTTTAGATGTGGATTATGGTCTCCTATGCGTAACGGAAATTTTCTAAACAAGAATTGTCCATCGGATAGGTGGGAAAAAATCAAATCAACATTTAATATTCCAGAAAAAGAATGGAAAAATGATGGCAAATACATAATGCTTTTGACACAGCCAAAAGACAATTGGTCAATGGCACAAAAAGATCCTTATGTTTGGGTGGATGAAGTAGTCGAAAAATTAAAAGGAAACACAGATAAAACTTTGTTGCTTAGACCACATCCTAATCACGCAGACAAATGTGCAGAAGATATAAGAAAAAGACATCCACAAATCAAAATTGCAGATATGACAAGAGGCGGGGGTATGTTTCACGATTACAGATATACATTCATAGAGGAATTAGACGCATCAGATGTACACTGTGCAATCACACACAATTCAACAGCGGCAGTTGATGCCGCTACATATGGCGTTCCTGTATTCATGACTTCTGAATTATGTCTTGCTTGGGAGATAGGATTATCAGATTTAACCCAAGTTGAAAATCCTTTCAAACCCAACAGAGATCAATGGCTTCACAATTTAGCATATGCCAATTGGACATTAGAAGAAGTAAGGAACGGAACTGTGTGGAAAAGATTTAGACCACAAGTAGAGCAACTTATAAAATGAGCAACAAAATATGCTATCAAATGAACATCTAATACAGTTTGCTGGTTGGCATCTACCACCCAAAGAAAAACATTTTCAACGTTGGCTTAAAAACTGGAGAGAAACAGACTACCAGGAAAATGCATACAATAATAGTCTTGAATTTGTAAAACATAGTAAGATTGCTATCGACGTTGGTGCTAACATAGGTATGATGACCCGCAGGTATGCACAGAGATTTCAAGAGGTTCACGCATTCGAACCTGTGTCAGTAAACAATACTTGTCTAAGACATAATTGTGATGATCTCGACAATGTCAAAATCTATAACTGTGCATTAGGTGAGGATGAAGCAGAGATACAAATATACAACAAAGAACAATATGACAACTCAGGAGGATGGTCTATTAAAGACTATCAAAACAAAGATTGGATCCATTACAAAAATGACACCGACCTAATATCGGAAACTGTGAATGTTGTAAAATTAGATAGCCTCAATCTTTCTCCAGATTTTATAAAAGTGGACACACAGCATTTTGAATTGCCTGTACTAAAAGGTGCTGAAAAAACTATACGAGAAAATAAACCAATTCTCCAATTAGAATTAGACAAAGGTGAATTGGGTGATCCTATCCGCGATTATATAAAAAGCCTAGGATATAAAGTTTTAAAACAAATAAAAAAGGATTGGATTTTTGGACCATGAAAGCAATCTGTCTTTATCTCAAAGATGTTGAAGAATCTAAACAACTTGCACTGAGGTGTGTTGCCACTTGCAAACAATTTGATCTTGACGTAAAACTTTTCGAAGGTCATACACCGTCAATGGCCAAACAATGGATAG
>Ga0160423_10003722_pt1 | contig 12650 bp, 15 predicted proteins | sample CRUFie14St8metaG_FD_108191 | JGI IMG/M metagenome (GOLD analysis project Ga0160423, IMG submission 108191) | Marine microbial communities from the Costa Rica Dome - CRUD Field 142mm St8 metaG | ecosystem: Environmental > Aquatic > Marine > Oceanic > Photic zone | place: Costa Rica: the Eastern... | reverse complement strand
ATGAAATTGCTTTATGAAGATGAATTAGCAAGAGCACTATCGGAGGATGGATCAGCGGCAAGTACGTATATTACACCGAAAACCTATTATCCAAATGTATAATGGCACGATTTTCAAAAGGAACAAGAGCACTAGCAATATCAGATAGATCAGGTGCAGCATTTCCATACAATGAAATGGTTAAAGAGTGGACTGGAGCTTGGGTACATATTTCTGAGTTTGAACCTAAACAACCACAACTACAACCACATCCTGTAGGGGCAGACCCACAAGGTTTACAACATGCACGACCTGCAAGAACAGAATTTCCGGTAGAAGATATTTTACCAAATGATCCTTTTACAACAACAGCAGCGTCAGGAACATTAAGTGTGTCTTTTCCTAATAATGGTTTTAATGCTGGAACAACTTATGTAAGATTTAGAGAAGTAAAAGTTCCTGTAGGCGGTGTTGCTGTGTCAACATTAGAATTAGAAACAACATTAAATGGAAATATAAATGATTCTGTTGCTACAATAACTTTAACAGACGCTACTGAATTTCCAACTGCTGGTTTTATTATGATAGAAAAATTTGACAATACACCTAACACAGCAAATTATGGAAAATTTTTAAATGAAGTAATTCAATATACAGGTAAAGCTGGTAATAATTTAACTGGTTGTACACGTGGAACATCTGCGCCTTATAGAGGTGAAACACTAACTCCTACAACAGCAAGAAGCCATAACAGTGGAGCTAAAGTATTTGGATCTTATTTAGCTACAGCTGTAGCTACAACTATAGTTGTTGGTCCACAACCAACTCAAACAGAAACACAATATAATTCATTAACCGTGCCCCTTGTTTCAAACGCATCTAGCACGGCAACAGGAGGCGGTTTTCAGTGTACAATTGGACCGATAAATGATAGAGGTTAATTATGGCTGGATTCACATACGCAACACTAACAACAGCAATTAGAGATTATACGGAAGTAGACTCTAATGTTTTTACGGCAACTATTGTAGATCAATTCATTATGAATGCTGAATATAGAATTGCATACGATGTACCAATTGATGCTGACAGAAAACAATCTGCATCTCAATTTGCACAAGATAATAATTCTATAAATGTTCCTGCTGAGTGTTTGTTTGTAAGAGGCGTACAAGTTTTTAATTCAACTACATCAAATACAATTCAAGGTCAGTGGTTAGAAAAAAGAGATCAAACTTTCATACAAGAATATGTGGGAGAATTGACTGGAAATTCTGGAGGTCAGACAGGTCAAGATGTAACTGGACTTCCTAAATACTATGCAATGTTTGGTGGCGCAACTGGCGTTTCTAGTTCTACATCAGGAGCAATTTATATAGCTCCAACACCAGACGCTAATTATAAGTTTATAATTCATTGGAATAAGCTTCCACAAGCTTTATCAGGAAGCAATACAACAACTTATATAAGTCAATATTTTCCTCAAGGCCTATTATATGCATGTTTAGCAGAGGCATATTCTTTTTTAAAAGGGCCAACTGATATGTTGACATTATACGAAGGAAAGTATAAACAAGAGTTAGCCAAGTTTGCAGCAATGCAAGTTGGAAGACGAAGAAGAGATGACTATACAGATGGAACTGTCCGTATACCAATCGAATCACCGTCACCTTAAAGGGAGTAAAATATGACAATAACATCGGCAATTTGTAATAGTTTTAAAAAAGAAATTTTACAGGGCGGTCACAATTTAAATACAACTGGAGGGTCTCCAGCTGGTAACACTTTTAAACTAGCTTTATATTCAAGTAATTCTGCAACTTTAAGTAAGGCAACAACTCAATATACAGCACCTTCAGATGGTACAGCTGATCCAACAAACACTTACGAAGTAACTTCAACATCATCTGGATACACAACAGGTGGAAATACTTTAACTGTAACTGCTGATCCAGTTTTATCAACTGACACTGCATGTGTTAAATTTAACAATACATCATTTTCTTCTGCTTCTTTTACAGCAAGAGGATGTTTAATTTATAACACAACAGCTTCTACAGGTTTTACAACTAACAGATCTGTGTGTGTCGTAAACTTTGGTTCAGACAAAACTGTAACAAGCGGAACGTTTACAATAGAATTTCCAGCACAAACTGCAGGCAACGCGATCGTTCAGATAGCATAGGGAGTAAGTCCTTATGTCGGCAATCCGAACATTCACAGTAACGGTAATCAGCACCGGTTCAGGAAATAAATATGTTATTGATGGTGTTCAACAAGATACCTTAAATCTTGCTGAGGGTTACACTTATATATTTAATTATCCTTCCGCTCACCCATTTAGATTTTCTACAACATCAGACGGAACACATAATTCTGGAAGTGAGTATACTACCGGAGTAGTCGTAAACAGTGCAACACAAGTTCAAATAACTGTTGCTGCTTCAGCACCACAACTTTATTATTACTGCACAATCCATTCAGGAATGGGTGGACAAGCTAATACCGTAGACCCAGATACTTGGGGTGTTTTACAATGGGGTCAAAACAGATGGGGTAGTCAAGACTCTATTTCCGTTTCTTTAACAGGTTTATCTGCAACTACAAGCGTTGGGTCTGTAACTACTTTTCCTGAAACAGGTTGGGGTAGTGATACATGGGGTTTTGAAAATTGGGGTGAATCATCTATTGATGTAACTTTACCAGCGTTATCAGCAACAGCAAGTGTAAACCTACCTAGTGAAAAAATATCAATACAACCAGGTTGGGGCACATTATCTTGGGGTATTAATGGTTGGGGATCTGTTGAAGCTGCACAATTTACTTTACCTGGTTTATCCGTAACATCTAGTGTTGGAGCTCTTGATCCTGCTGATCAAACAATGGGTTTAACTGGATTAAGTGCTACGTCAACAATTGGTTCATTAACATCTAAATCGGATGCTACATTTACTTTATCAGGACTATCAGCTACATCTTCTGTAGGAACACTTACTGCGGCAGCTCAATTAGTTGGACTACCTGCTTTATCAGCTACTTCAACAGTTGGTTCTTTATCGCCAGCCGATGTCACGGGATTAACTGGTTTAAGTGCTACATCGACTCTAGGAAGTTTATCAATCTCATCTAATCCACTAATTCAGCCAACTGGTTTATCGGCTACCGCTTCTATAGGTCCATTAACAGTTGATTTTACTACAATTGGTGTTATGCCAGCTTTATCGGCAACAAGTTCTTTGGGGACACTAACAACTACCCAAGCAACCGTGGCTGATTTAGATGGTCTAGGATTAACAGCAACAACGACCTTAAATGATGACAAATTAATATTTAAATATTATGGAGATTTAAGTCCAAATACAAGCGCTTCTTATACAGACAAAACACCTAATACTTCAGCTACTTATGTTGATAAAACACCTGCATAATTATGTTTGACTTAAAACTAAATAAACAATATAAACTAACAAACTAGGAGATTTTAACAATGGCATCTACTTATACACCTCTTGGCGTAGAACTTATGGTAACCGGCGAAAATGCTGGTACTTGGGGTACAAAGACTAATACAAATTTACAGATTTTAGAACAGATCACTGGCGGTTATTCTGCAAAATCTATTGCAGGTAGCGCACAAACAACAGCTCTAACTGTTGTTGATGGTAACGTTACAGGAACTGCTCAATTTAGAATGATTGAGTTCACAGGTACAATTACAGGAAATCAAATTGTAACAATTCCTTTAGATATAGAAACTTTTTATTTTTTAAGAAACACAACTTCCGGAGCTCACACAGTACAATTTAAATATGTTTCTGGTTCTGATGGCGGAGTAACTTTTTCTGCTACAGATAAAGGCGATAAATTAGTAGTTGCAACTGCAAACGATGGAACTAATCCACAAATAAAAGAAATAGCTTTATCTTCACCTCCAGGTGGATCAAACACACAAATTCAATTTAACGATTCAGGATCATTTGGTGGATCTGCTAATTTAACTTTTGATGGAAGCAATGTTCAAATTGCAGCTCAAGGAGATTTAAGATTAGCTGATGCTGATAGTTCAAACTACGTAGCATTACAAGCACCAGCAACTGTAGGTACAAACGTAACTTTAACATTACCAACCAACGATGGAGATGCTGATCAAGCGTTAATCACTGATGGTTCTGGTAATTTATCTTTTTCAACTATTTCAGGCGGTGCTGCATGGCAAGCTGTTGTTACATCAGCTAGTAAAGCAGCAACTGCAGGAGAAGGTTATTTTCTTAACACTACATCAAATGCAATTACTTTAACTTTACCAGGATCTGCATCTATTGGAGATTTTGTTTCATTTGTAGATTATGCAGGTACATTCGATACTAATAATTTAACCATTGCAAGAAATGGCCACAAAATACAGGGGGCAACAGCAGATTTAGTTGTTTCTACAGAAAGAGCGGCGAACACACTGGTCTATGTAGATGCGACTCAAGGTTGGTTGTTGCAGACTAAATAATGGCTACCTATAAAGAAATTCAAGGAACGGCTGTTCAGTCGTTGGCCTCTAGTTCAGGTACGATTGAAGGACAAATTTGGTATGACACTCCTGCTGGTAATTTTAAATTACAAGCTGTTGCTACAGCAGCTTGGTCTAGTGGTGGAGCTTTACCTTCAGCAAGAAAAGCTATTAATGGAGCAGGCACACAAAATGCAAGTTTTGGTGCTGGTGGTAATACACCTTCAGGGCCTCCTTATTCTACTAATACAACTTTTGAATACGATGGAACTTCTTGGACATCAGGTGGAGCTTTAGGTGCAGTTGTTGAAAATATAGGAGCTGCAGGTACACTAACAGCAGGTTTAGCTTTCGGAGGAGGAAACTCTGCTGGACCACCCCCACTTTATAATACTACTCAACACTATGATGGAACAAGTTGGACTACTACTCCAGCAACTCTACCCGCTTCAATTAAAGCTATGGGTTGCGCAGGAATTCAAACTGCCGCTTTAAGTATAGGTGGAAATCCAATTACTGATGTAACTAATGAATATAATGGTTCTGCTTGGACAGCAGGTGGAAGTTTATCTGCAGCTACACAAACAAATGCTGGAGCAGGGACACAAACTGCAGGACTTTCTTTTGGTGGACAAAATCCATCTATTACAGGTGTAACTGAAGAATATGATGGTTCATCTTGGACAACTTCTAATCCTTTAAATACAGCAAGAGATCAATTAAATGGAGCAGGGGCTACACAAGATGCGGCAGTTGCTTTTGGTGGTGGACCTACTATTCCTGGTTTAGGAAATGAAACAGAACTTTATGATGGAACTTCTTGGTCAAATAGTGCTAATCTGTCGGTATCAAGAAAAGTTTTAGGTGGATCTGGAACACAAACAAATGCACTTGCATTTGGTGGATTTGGTAGTACACCATTACCTGGTAATGAATCTGATTCTACAGAAGAATTTCTTTCTGGGATACAAACAAAAACAATTACAACGAGTTAAAAAATTAAGGAGGACAAACTATGGCAAACTATCAATACTGTGTAGCAACAAACTGGGGCAAAGGTTTTATTACGCATGAGAATGCTCGTAAGCTTGAATTTAGATCTTATCCTGGTAATGTGTGGAGAACAAACGCAAATAACCAAGATGCTAATCAATGGGTTGCGGGTGTAGCTGGTGAAAGAAAAACTTTATCAGAAGCACAAGCAATTGTAGATGCAGAAATAACTGCTCAACAAAATGCTTGGGATGCATTACCTGCAGAAGAAAAAGCACCAGCAGCTGGTTTTGAAGATATGACAAGACCAGAAGCTATAACACTGGAGGAATAATAAGTGGCAACTTATTACGACATACACGGACAAAAGGTGAAAAACTATTCATCAGACCCTAGCCCGGTAACAGAGGGACAGGTTTGGTATAATACGACTTCTAACACAGCTAAGGTGCAAAGTGTTTCAACAGCAACTTGGGCTACAGGAGGAGCTTATCCTCAAAATATAGGAACAATTTCTACAATAGGAGCTGGAACACAAACAGCAGGTTTAATGGTAGGTGGTTATAGCGGTTCAGCACCAATACCCGCAGGAGGTGGTAGAACAAGTTTTGTCGGTGAATACGATGGAAGTTCTTGGTCTGCTGGAGGTGCATGGCCAACTTTTACAGATGCTGGAGGAATAGGTGGCATACAAACAGCTGCCATAACAGCTGGAGAATTTAGAAACGATGGATCAACTTATTACTATAGCACATCATTAGATTATAATGGTTCATCATGGACAGCTAATAATCCAATTCCAGCCGCTGCTTCTACAGTAAGTGTTTTAGGAACACAAACAGCAGCAATAGGTGCTGGAGGACAACTTGATAACCCTTATCCAGACAGATTTGCATATACTAAAACAATGGATTGGAATGGAACATGTTGGACAGACACAGGTGGTACCATGTCAAATGCAAGAATAAATAATGCAAGAGCAGGAACTGCAAGCGCGGCTATGATGATTTCTGGACAAGAATATGCAGAAGGTTCTTCACCAAGCGGAAAAATAACAGCGGTTGAAAATTATGATGGTAGTAGTTGGACATCAGGACCTGTTGTAAATACAGCTAGAACAGGTTTAGCTGGCGGAGGAACTCAAAGTTTAGCATATATTGCAGGAGGAAACGATGGAAGTTCTACTACTAAAACTGAAGAGTATGATGGATCAAGTTGGACAAATTCTACAAATATGAGCGTCGCTATGTCATGTTCTTCTGGTGCTGTTAGCACAAGAGCTGCAGGATGGGCTTGTGGTGGTGGTCCATTAAAAGCAATGGAAGAATTTACAGGAAGTGGTGCAGTAACAAAAACAATTACAACGAGTTAAAAAATTATGGCAGATTATATAGACATATTTGGAAACAACATACCAATAAGATCAGCAGATCCTAGTAATCCTATTGTAGGAGAACTTTGGTATAATACTACAACAAATAGTTTAAAAGGACAGATCTCAGCACCTACAGGTGCCTGGTCTACAGGAAATAATCTTAACACAGTTAGGTATAGTTTTGGAGGTGCAGGAACTACGACTGCAGGAGTAGTTTTTGCTGGAGGTACCCCGGGTACAAATACTCAGGCTACAGAAGAATACGATGGCACTAGTTGGACAGCTTCAAATAATATGGTAGGCACAGCAAGAAGATCGTTAGGTGGTTCAGGCACTCAAACAGATGCTATAACATGTGGTGGCTATGGATATCCTGCACCCCCACCCGGTGGTGGAAGTGATAACACTGAAGAATATAATGGTACCTCTTGGACAGCAAGTGGAGCCTTAAGTACAGGAAGATACGCTACATCAATATGTGCTATTTCTACCGCAGCAGGATTAAGTTCGGGCGGAACAGTTGTATCTACTGCTCCTGGTACTTATAATGAAGAATATAATGGGTCTACTTGGACAAGCACAGGTTCTTTTCCTATGGGTCTTAGATCAACACCCTCATTAGTAGGAAGTCAAACAGCAGCTTTATATGCTGGAGGAACGCAAGCATCAAATTCAGTTAGAAGTGCTGTTGTTGCTGACTATGATGGCAGCACTTGGACAGCAGCAACATCTTTACCTGCAACTAGAACCTCTTCTAGTCAAAGTGGAACTGCAACAAACGCTCTTGTAGCTTTTGGATCAAGTCCGGCCGTTCCTGGTCCTGGTCAATATACAAGTTCTTTAAATTATGATGGCACCTCTTGGTCGACACGACCTAGTTCAAATTTGACTGGTGATAGTGGAGGATATGCAAGTAACCAAGTAACATCATCTGCAACATGGGTTACAGGTCTTGGATCTCCTCAAATAGCAACAGAAGAGTTTAGTTCACCAGCAGTGGTTACAGTTACCGTTACCTCTTCTTAAACTTGACTTCATGTAGAGAAAGTATATATTAGTTAACGAAAGGAATTATATGACAGAAAAAAGAAATATATTAGAATTAATTGAAAAAGAATCACCTAATTTAAATAATTTATTAGATCCAAATGATGTTAGTAAATTTAAAGAACTAACTGGAGAACTAAGAGACACTTGGACTAAAAAACAAATATTTAGAACTGAGACTGAAATGAGGTTTTCTGTTTTAAATGATTACAAATACCCTACCAAAGCCTCAAAGTATTGGCAATGTGTTAGAGAACAAAATGTTTATCTAGAACAACTAATGCAACTTTCTTTTGAATATCGAAGAAATGATGCAAAAATTAAATTCTTAGAGAAAAAATTAGAAAAAGAAACAGATGAATATAAAAAAGAAATTCTTAAAATAGATTTAGATGAAAAAGTTTATGGAAGAGCAACTATGCAACTAACAGCTAGAGACCGTATGAGAGAAATTAAATTGTGGTCTCAACTTAAAAAAGAAAACGATGATGGTTCATTTGACACTCAAAATGTTAATACCCATCAATTAGATTCTTATCATAAAATAATGATTAATAGAAAAAACACTTTAACAGCTGGATCTAGTCAACCAGAAGTGTTTAATGTATTAGGTCAACTAGATAGTATTGAAAAGATTAAAAAAGAAAATGTACAACTTGAAAGCCAAAAAAGAGAAGCTATTTCTTCAGAACAGGGCCTTGGAGCAGAATCCAAATAATCAAAAACAATCTTCACTTTATAAAAAAGTAAGAAATCATATTAAAAAAATTGGAAAAATAATTAATCCATTGTTAGTTGTTAAGGAAGGAGAAAAATATAAAGTTGTATATGGCAATAATAGATATTTAGCTGGACTAGAATTAGGTTTTACAGAATTTCCTATTCAAGTATTGAAAGATAAAAATAAATATACTATAATAGAAGCAGCTAAAAGCTATAAAGAAATAAATATAGATGAAATTTAATTTTGTATTTTTAGGTCAATCGATCTTAAGGTATCAAATACCTTTTGATATATATAACATTATTAATGACGTTTATGAAAAAAACTTTCATATTTTAAAAACAGCCAATACACAATTAGTCGGTAAAATTAAAAATGAACATAGTTTATTTTATAATGGTAAAGATCAAATTCAAATGAAAACACATAATTTATTACCTTTAAATGTTTTAAAATGTTTTGAGGAATGCTACCGACATTATTTAGATTTTAATAAAATAAAAAATTATCAAATACATTTAAACTCTATTTGGGTAAATGAAATGAAAGAACATGAATATAATCCAATACACGTGCATCAAGGATCGATGTTTACAGGTTTATCTAGTGTTATGATTTTAAAACTACCTAAAAGTTTTGGTGTAGAATATTCAGCATCCAACCAACCACAGAACGGTAGACTACAAATACTAGGATCAACTTCTGGTATGTTTGCACATATGGATTATCAACCAAAAATTAAAGAAAGAGATTTTTATATTTTTCCGTATGACATAAGACATTGTGTTTATCCATTTAATGGATCAGGATATAGAAGAACTTTAGCTGCAAACTGTGATGTAGACTATAACCCAATTGAAAACAGAGGAGTAAGTTAATGTACGAAAATAGAAATATTACAGAACCTAAATGGAAGAGTTGGATAATACAAACAACTACACCATTGTTTACACCTGATCAGTGTAGACAAATTATAGAAGCAGGTAGACGTCGACCACCACAACAAGCGCAAGTTGGTATGGGTAAACCTGGAGGTGGGACAGATACAAAGAAAAGAGTGACTACAATTTCTTGGTTACCATTTAAAGAAATGGAACACATGTATCGTGATCTTAATAATTTTATACAAAAAGCAAATTTAAATCATTTTGGTTTTGATGATATACAAATTACGGAACACGCTCAATTTACAGAATATCCAGAGGGCGGATTTTATGATTGGCATATGGATTGTGACGTTAACATGGAACAAGAACCACCGGTGCGAAAAATATCAATGACATTATTATTGAATGACCCATCGGAGTTTGAAGGTGGAGATCTAGAACTAATGACACCAGGTAGATTTGCAGAATTAAAACAAGGACATGCTATTTGTTTTGCATCATTTTTAAATCACAGAGTTAATCCTGTAAAACGTGGTATTAGACAATCTCTTGTTGTTTGGTTTGGAGGTAAACCATTTAGATAATGATTAAAGAACAATTTTTTCCAACAATTATATATGGCAAAGATGTAAAATTAAATAATGAATTATTTGCTAATGAAATAATTGAATGGTCTAGAAAAGATCCTGGTGTTAAGAAAACAAATCGTAATGGTTGGCACTCTAGAACTAACATGCATAAAATACCTATATTTAAACCTTTAGTAGATGAATTGTTTAAAATGCAATTTGAAATATACGAAGAAGAATGGTTAAGTCGAGAACCTGTATTAGGAAATATGTGGGCTAATATAAATCCACCAGGTGGATACAATGCTCCTCACATACATCCCAATAGTTTATTTAGTGGTGTGTATTATGTAAAAGCTTCAAAAGACTCTGGTGATTTAGTTTGTAATGAACCAAGAACAGGAGCACAACTAAATATGCCGGAAAGAAAAGAAGGTATCCCACCAAAACATTTATGGAGATCAATACATTTTAAACCTTTAGATGGTAGAATAATTATGTTTCCACATTATCTTTGGCACTCTGTTGAACCAAATCAATCTAATGATATAAGAATATCCGTTTCGTTTAATTTTTTACAGAAAGGGTTTGATGTTTAATAAATATCACGTAATTAAAAATGCAATTAGTTATGAGTTAGCTAATTTTATATTTAATTATTTTTTACTTAAACGTGACGCGGTTAAGTATATGTACGATAAGAATATTATATACGATAATGGTATGTTGGGTACATGGAAAGACCCACAGATTCCACAAACTTATGCTCATTATGCTGATCCTGTTATGGAAACGCTGTTAGTTAAAATGTTACCTGTAATGAAACGAGAAACAAATTTAGATTTATTACCCACATATTCATACGCAAGAGCTTACAAAAAAGGTGATATTTTAGTAAGACACAAAGATAGACCTAGTTGTGAGATATCAACCACGATTAATTTAGGAGGTGATCCTTGGCCTATATTTATTGATGGAACAGGTGCTGATACTGTTATAGATATAAAAAATAATGTAGTAGAACCTAATCCGCCAAAAGGTGAAAAGGTATTGCTTGAAGTAGGGGATATGCTAGTATATAGTGGCTGTGATCTCGAACATTGGCGAGAGCCTTTTGACGGGAACATTTGCGGTCAAGTATTTCTACATTATAATCATGTAAATGGCCCATTTGCTGAAAAAAACAAATTTGATGGAAGACCTATGCTAGGTATACCAGGATTTGTAAAATAGTATTATAATGAGGTTATATGTTACAAAAATTAGGTTTTTTACCTGGATTCAATAAACAAGTTACAGCTACTGGTGCTGAGTCTCAATGGACTGGTGGTCAGAATGTTCGTTTTAGATATGGCACACCTGAAAAAATAGGTGGTTGGAATCAATTAGGAGAATCAAAACTTACTGGTGTTGCAAGAGGTTTACATCATTTTATTAATTCAGCCTCAACTAAATTTGCAGCTATAGGTACAAATAGAATTTTATATGTATATTCTGGAGGAGTTTACTATGATATACATCCTTTAACTAATCCATCAGGTACAGCAATTACTAATGCGTTTAGCACAACTAATAACGACAGAGAAGTAACAATAACTTTTCCTGGTTCTCACAATTTTCAAGCAGGAGACATAATATTGTTTGGTGATGCTTCTACATTTTCAGCTATTACTAACTCTAATTTTGGAGCTTCTGATTTTGCTGATAAAAAATTTATGGTAACAAGTGTACCAAGTTCTACTACTATAACTATTACAATGCCAACTGCTGAAACAGGAAGTGGAGCAACTACTTCTGGGGGAATTACTTATTATCAATATTACCATGTAGGACCTGCAGAACAAGTTGGAGCTTTTGGTTGGGGTATAGCATTGTGGGGTGGAAATGTTTTAGGATCAGCTACAACAACGTTAAATGGAGCGTTAGCTGATGACACCAATGGTAATAACGGATCAGCTACAGAAATAACTTTAAATAGTGTTACAGGTTTTCCAACCTCAGGAACTAATTATATTCAAGTAGGGTCAGAAGAAATATCTTACACTGGAATTACAGGTTCAAAATTAACAGGTATTACTAGAGCTGCAAGAGGCTCTACTAGGTCATCACACTCTAATGGAGCAACTGTAACCAATACATCTTCTTGGACTGGATGGGGATCACCTGCAGCTAACACCGATAAAGTAACAGACCCTGGTTTATGGTCATTGGACAATCTAGGTAGTACACTTATTGCATTAATACACAACGGAGAATGTTTTCAATGGGACGCAGATGCATCAAATGCAACAGCAACAAGAGCTACAATTATAACTGGTGCGCCAACTGCATCTAGAGATATGTTAGTATCAACACCCGATCGTCACTTAGTATTCTTTGGAACAGAAACAACTATAGGTGATAAATCTTCACAAGACGATATGTTTATTAGATTCTCAAACCAAGAGGATATAAATACTTACACACCAACAGCAACCAATAGTGCTGGCACACAAAGGCTGGCCGACGGATCACGGATCATGGGAGCTAAACTTGGTAGAAATGCAATTTATGTTTGGACAGACACGGCTTTATT
>Ga0160423_10003721_pt1 | contig 12654 bp, 15 predicted proteins | sample CRUFie14St8metaG_FD_108191 | JGI IMG/M metagenome (GOLD analysis project Ga0160423, IMG submission 108191) | Marine microbial communities from the Costa Rica Dome - CRUD Field 142mm St8 metaG | ecosystem: Environmental > Aquatic > Marine > Oceanic > Photic zone | place: Costa Rica: the Eastern... | reverse complement strand
TGATAAGACTGCTTTATACTTTCCTCCAACCCCCGAAAGAACATCTTTTCTAGTTGATTCATCTGTTTCTCCTATTAAACATATACTATCAGGAATTAAATCCTGTAAGTCTTTTAACATTTGTACTCTTTCACCCAAAATAAGAGGACATCGACCAGAGACTATCTGACTTTTGGCAAAATTAGCGATAGCTTTCAAGTAATCTTTGTTGCCGCAAAGTTTGTTCAACTGGCGCGACCAGTCTCTTTTGGGGTCAATTACAGGAAATCTAAAGTCTGTTCTTTTAATCATTACTACTGGCGTGGTCTGTTTTCTAGGATCTCTAGCAGTAACCATAAAAGGAGTAAAATAATCCACCAAATAGACATGTTTGCCGTCCTTTCTTTTTGGGGTAGCACTAATACCAATTTTAATTTTTGCATTAAGCGAATTAAGTGCTGTTGAGAACATCTCTGCAGGGCAAAGGTGTGCTTCATCAACTAGCACCATTGAAAAAAGCTCACTCATTTCGTCTCTACGATTATATACGGACTTGTAAATTCCAACAGTTATATCTTGAATATCAAAAAGACCATCACCAACTCTACCAATTTTAGCTGTCGGGATTTGCCTTTCTAATTCTTCTATCCATTGTCTAAACAAAAGTTTTGTGTGAACTAGTATTAAAGTTTTGGTTTGATTTCTTGAAATAATCTCACAACCTGTAAAAGTTTTTCCCCACCCACAGGGTGCTTGAAGAATACCTGATCTTGCTCTACCTCTACTAAAAAACTTGTCTACTACTTCTTTTTGTTCCCACCGTAGCTCTCCTACAAAAGATAAATCGTTATCTGTTGTTTCATAATTTCTTTGGTCATCTATTTCTTCCCACTCTAACTTGTGGTAAGAATTAGAAGGTACTACATAGTAATCTTCATCTTCTGAAATCGTTGTTAAAAACTCATCTCCGTTATCATACGTATATAAAGATATTAGCAAATCTTCATCATACACATCATCTTTTTTAATATATATTTTATCTGATAGGTATATTTTTCTAACCTTAGCTTTCTTCATATCTTTGTAATAACGCCCACCTATCTCCGTTTAAGGTATAAGGTTGATGTTTCTCCTCTGTTTTAAATTCCATTGTTAATCCAGTAAATGCTTTTACGTCTAATTCTTTAAATCTCATGCCACCGTTATTATTTAAAAACGTTACTTTATTTATTTTACCGCCACTATCATCGTGCATAGGATAATCTTCCCCTTCTTTCAGCAAAGTAATTATTCCCATTTCTGTTTTACAAAAGTTTCTTGGTGGAAAGTCACTTTTAGTCATGTTGTTTTTAGCGTGTTTAATAAGTTTGTTTGCAGATTTATAAATTGTCGGTGAAAAATACACTTTAATCATCTATTGTAACAAACCCGTTTTCTCTATCTAAAAATTTATATTTTACGTTATGTATGTCAAAATCCTTTAGTCTATGAATGACTGTATCAATACTAAACCCTTTACATGAGTAAACATCTAATTGTAATTTATAAGGCATTGTTGTTTCCCAGGTGTGTAGTACAATATGACTAGTTGTAATTATAGAAAATGCAGTTATACCTTCATTGTCTTTTGTGTTATCTCTAACCGCTTTAGGTTCTACTAAGGGAGTCATATTTAAATCTTCGATTAATCCTGACATCCATGTTTCGTACCATGAGGTTGAGAAAATATCTCTTAAAAAATCAGCAGAAACCATTAAGTGTTTATGTTCTAACATCATAACCTCGCATATACTGTTTTAATTGGGTCATAAGAAAATTCTTTTAAATACCATTCATCTTCAACTTTTACTATTGTACCAAAAATATCTTCATTAAGCTCTAGTTTTTCAAAGGTAGGAATTTCAAAGGGATAAGATATATTTTTTAACCAAACTAAATTTTCATTTACTTTTACAACTTTAGCGCAACGAGTTGTAGCAACTAAAGGCTGCGATAAATCATAAGGGTTAGCTTCACTATCCATTCCCCATTTACATCCACTAAATATTACTTCTTGAAGATTTTTACAAGTATAATCAAACTTTAGTCTTTTATCCATTTGTGCCAGTCTTGCAAAGTAATCTCCTTTTAAAGATTTATCATCAACAGTTTCGTAATGACCTGTGAATGTTTTTTGCAACTGTATCTTAGTCTTATCAAAATAGACATTCCATGGTTTATGTTTTATTCCAAAAAAAGGATAAATTATTCCTGTATACTTATTCATTATTGCTCTGTTAGTTCACCCCAGCTCGGACCTATTTCAAAATCAACTTTGATTGGGCAATTTGGGATAGACAAGCCTCTATCTGTTTGAATACATTTTTTAGCATTTTCAATATACTCATCAACTAAATCTTCTCTGACTTCAGATACGATAGAGTCATGTACAACGGTAAATGGTTTAATATCGTCTGTATACCCTTTACGCTCAATCCACTTAACTAAATCAATAACTCCAAGAACATTTATGTCTGACGCAACAGATTGCACTAGAAAGTTAACTCCAGAACGAATTGCGTGTTGAGCTACACCTCTATTTGGTGATTTAGCTTCAGGTAGTCTACGTTTTCTACCAAAGAATGAATATATAAAAGCATGGTTTTCAATTTGTTGGTTTGAAGCATCAATAAACTTTTTTAGAGACCGTGCTTCGTTAAAATACTTTTGAATAAACTGTTTTGACTGAGGAGTGCTAATTTCTTCTCCTGGTTTTGCATCTTTATTGACAGTTTCAGCTATCTTCGCAGGCCCCGCTTGATACATGATTCCGAAGGTAATTGCTTTTGCATACTGCCTTTCGTTTGGGTGGTATTTTTTGACTTCGTTAACTTCACAAGATAAATTGAACATTTGCTTTGCAACATACGAGTGAAAGTCCAACTTGTCGATAAATGCTTTTTGAAGAAACTCATCACCGCTGAGCATAGCTGCATAGTATACTTCGGCAGTGCCAAGGTCACACTGTATAATTTTGTACCCAGGTCTTGCTTTAAATAACTTCTTAATGTCCTTATTGTCTCTTGGTATGTTTTGGTAGTTGAGATTACCGCTACTGCTAAGCCGACCACTGGTGGTCCCATGAATATTAAAACCGCTTCTAAGCCTTCCATCTTTATCTACTCCATTTTTAATATTTGATATATAAGTGCCAGCCATCTTAGATTTTTCTCTAAGTTCTAACACTGCTTCTGACAGAGGATGTCCAAGATTTGTTAGAACTTCTTTGTCCACAGACCAGGCACCTGTTTCTGTTTTTTTCGTTGGTTTTAGTTTGATTATATTAAAAAACAATTCTCTCAACTGCATAGTAGAGTTTGGGTTAAAAGTTTTTTCATGTACCCTTTCAAATCTTTTTACTGCCTCGTGATTATTTATCTCTTCAATACACTCTTCTACGTCTATCTGATATTGTTCAGCTAACCAATTAACCTGCTCAATGTTAATAGGTCCGCCATTCTTCTCAAGTGTTTTCATGGCATGAGTTGCAGGTAATAATATAGTATTATATAGTTTATGAAATTCCTCACTTTTTTCTACAAGAGGCTTAAACTTACCATATAGTTGAAAAGTTGCATCCGCATCTTTACAAGCATACGGCGCTAGAATATCACTCGGTAACATACCATAGTTGAAGTCAGCTAGTTTAACTTTATTTTTTCTTGCCCATGACTTTTTATACTCATCTAATTCTCTTTCATAATCACCTAAGTCAGTGAATCTTAGGGCTAAAGGTTTTAGTCCATGTGTTCCTACTGCCTCTTCTAAGCAATAATGTAATAACATAGTATCTTCATATTGAGGAAATACAAAACCCATCTCAGTTTCCATATAATTTGTATCAAACTTTGAATTATGAAAGATACAGAGTTTTTCCATGAATAAATTATGAAACCATTGTCTATGATTATTAACAATATCTACCGACACATAAATACCTTGATGAGGTCTAGTTGATAGAGCAATACCTAGAATCGTTCCAGTATGAGGAGATACAGAAGTAGTTTCAATATCAACAACTAATTTCTCTGCATCTTCTAACTGATCTTTGTACTGATTGAATTGTTCTTCAGTTTCTACAAAACAATAATCTTTTTCTGCTTGTTTTCCAATATCTTCGCCTTGTAAAAGTTTAGGAATCTGCGAGAATGCACGCTTTATATCGTCTTGTAGTTGAGGTTTGATAATAGTTATATTTGGGTGCATGATTGGTAAGTATTTTTTCTCCAAAAACACACCGTTGTACTTTTGTATACCTGTCATCCCTGCTACGTATTTTAGTGCGTCTGCACCGATTGGAGCTAAAATTTTGTAATTGTCTAATTCGGACATTTCTAAATCAATATCTTTCTTTAGAATTTTTTCTTTTCTACCAGAGTGTAAATACTTCACATCGTAGTCTACATCTTTTAAATACTTATCAATTATTTTATTTGCATCTTTTTCTATCGCACTTGCAAATACAAAACATACATCACTCATTTATTATCTCCGTTATTTGTTTAGCTGTATACGCACTTAGTGTCCACCCTAAATGTCCATGTCCTGTATTATACCAAACATTAGGGTACTTGCCAACTTTAACTATCGGCATCATGTTAGGAGTCATAGGACGTAAACCAGCCCAGGACTTGTAGTCGCGTAACTCTAATTTTGGAAAATACTTTCTAACCCAGTTCATTAAAGGTGTAATTCTGTCAATTCTTATATCTCTATTCTGTCCATCAAACTCAGCAGTTCCTGCCACTCTTAATTTATCTCCGAGAGTTGATGTAACTATTTTTGCATCGTCATCTAATAAAGAAACTTTAGGTGCGTGTTCTTCTTGACCTTTTATATCAATGCTAACTGAATAACCTTTTACAGGATATATCGGTATATAGTCCCCTAATTCTCTTCCTATTTTTCTTGAATAAACACCTGCGCAAACTACTATTCCTTCATAGTGTAAATCATTTTTGTTTCTGTCTGTAAGTTTCCATCTTTTAAAACTTCGACTTAAGCCTATACACGCTTTTTGATACCAGTCAATTCTTGTATCATATCTAAACTTAACACCCATAGTCTCACATTTTTTTGCTAAGTTAACACAAAACTTATGTATGTCTCCAACACCATCATAACCAGTCCACATTCCTCCAATACAGTCATCTGAGTTTATTTTAGGCTCTTTTAATTTAATCATATTAGGATTTATTTCTGTACGATGTAAACCGCCCTCTTTATAAAGTTTATTAATTTCTATGGCATGATTTAAATCTTTTTGGTTTTTATATATGTGCATTATACCACAGTCGCTTTGATCATACTCGATATCAGCAAATTCCGTTCTCATAATTTGAATTGATTCCATTGCCATTTTTGTGGTTTTAATTGTATTCTTTTTTGCGTGTTTTATATTAGCCATAAATTGAATTAACCATTTATACTTTTTAAAATCAAAATCATATCTTAATTTTAAAGGGGCATCTCTTTTAAAAGACCACTTAATTCCTTTGTACACGTTAGACCATGAGTTCCATACCTCTGCATTAGAAGAAGATAACTGTCCTCCGTTAGCATGAGATGTTAACATGGCTGGATAAGGATTAGCGTCTATTACAGTAACTTCATGCCCTGCTTTTTTTAAAAAATATGCAGTTGTTACTCCTGTAACTCCTGCACCTATAACCACTAATTTCATCTAATATATTCCTTTGCTTGTATGACATTTAGATCACCTGGATCAATACCTATTGGTAATTTGATGTTTCTTGAAACAATATTTCTTGTATCTAAAAGTCCTGCAATTTTACTTGCTGCCATCTGCCCTGGAGCATCAGGATCCATTAGAATGTCAACTCTGGTTACTCCGATTCTATCTAACACCTCTAACTTATGTTTTCCAAAGTTAGCTGCACCAAATATACACATGGTGTTTTTATAACCTAGTTGCCACATATTTAACATATCAAATATCCCTTCAACTAGAATTACATAATTTGTATTTTTAATCTTATCTAAGGGAAATAAAATATTACCTACTCGACCATTTTTAGGTTGTCTGTAATATTTTGACTTTCCTGTTACTGATTTCATTAATCTACCTTCTATAAATTTTAGTTTACCAAATTGATAAACGGGAAAGCAAATATAATCTTGAAACCCCATCTGCTCAGTTGTAAACGCTTGAAATTCTTTCATTGTTCTTGCGTCTATATTTTTAAACTCTCCAACGTACATACGACGCTCAGTAGGAATCTTAATGTCATCTGCATCTATGATGTTTCTAATTTTATCTCGTAATTTTTTAATTTTATAAGGTTGTTTACTGTCCACATCAAGTATTACTGTTTCTCCTATAGATTTCATAAATTTAGTTATTCCACCACTAAAACCACAACTCCAACAATGAAAAACATTTTTCTCAAGGTTATAGGACAAACTAGGAGACTTATCAGTATGCTCTCCACTAGTACATGAAACTAATATTTCTGTAGGGTTATTAGTTTTTTTATACTCAATTCCTCTTGTGTTTAATAATTCTACTAAATCCATTTCCTATTTCCAAGTAATACTCTTTTAGTTTTATCCATAAATATTTGTTGAGGCCTATCTAACATAGAAGTATATCGTAAAAGTTTTAAATACTTATCCCACGCGGCTTGGGCAACAACTTTATCTTTTATATGCTGGTTAGTTTGTAGTAGTTCTAACAAATACTTAATGTCTTTTTGTATTATATTCATTATGTACCCTCGCTTCCTAGTGGTTTACATATATACTCAACTGAGTCCCAGTCTCCGTCTGGGGGTATATCAATATATTCTATTAACATTTTATCACATTCTATTTTGCTTTCAAACCATTGAACATCTTGTACTAAGCACTCTGATCCTGCACAAACTGTTAATAATATATGCCAAATTACTTCTTCTAATACGTTCATAAATCTTGTGACCCCTCTTGTTTATCTGAACCAAATTTCACTGCATTGTGTGGTTTTTCATTAATTACACTTGATGTATTTGGATTAATTTTTACACAACTCCAATCCATTAATACATCAAAACTCATGTGTTTACCGTTTCTCATTTTTGTTGTGTGTATAGATATTTTGCTTTCTAACTCTCTGTCCTCTCCTTCAGCTGGAGGAAAGAAGTTAAAACTCCTATCAGCAGAATCTAAAATACCTTTAGCAAATCTTGCCTCTCCAGTTGCATCTATTTGATAAGGAGAAATCATAGTTAAATCATACTTTCTTGATAAGGACTTTAAATTATCTGCGATGGTAATTTGCGTTTTCCAGTCTTTTTGATCATCGTGTTTTACTATATTTATATAATCTACAACTGCCATATTATAGTCTGGGTACTTAGACGAAAACATATTACAATAGTGATCGATTCTATTAAGTGTTAAAGATTCATCATCAATCATAAATAATCTATGGTCTTTTAATTCTGGTCGTTCTATTTTTATTCGTTTTTCAAAATTTTTAAAATCTTTTGTATACTCTAATTCCTTTAACATTTCAGTAATCTTATCTGATGGTTTATAAAAATTATCAAACTTTGCTTTAGCCATTTGTATCTTTTGTTTATCGTTTAACTGATTCCTAAAAATATCTAAAAAAGGAACACCAGAAATAATAGATAGCACTCTGTCATAAACTTCTTTGTATCTCATTTCTATTGTAAAAAATGCTACAGTGTTACCTTGTAGAAATCTATTTAATGCTAAGTTCAAGGATATAATTGATTTACCAGACCCTCTACGACCGCCTAGTAATACTAGTTCTTGTGTCGCAAACCCACCATTTATAGCATCAAATTCATTAGAAAGCCCTGAAGGATATATTCTAAAATCTTCTTCACTAGGGAAAAAATCAAGTTCTGCAACATCATATAATTCGTCATCATGGGGAATAGCTTGATTTAAATGTAGTAAATGATTTTGAAACTTATCAACAATCTCAACTTTTTCTAAATCTTCTAATTGATCAACAAATTTATCCATGAAATTAATTGTCTCATCACGAATATAGAAATCTTGTAACTGTGCAACCAAAAATTCATCTTGTATTTGATCGTTTTCATTATCTTCCGCACAAATTTGATTTTCTATGTACTCTTGCAATCCTGTATCTTTTCTTAGAGCTAGTATTTCATCTGTTGAAGGTAACCTAGTATTTGCTTTGTAAAATGACTTAATTTTATCAAAGAGTACAGAATTTATACCAGAAAAATACTGATTCAGTAATTTAGAATAAAGGTCATTGCTCTGCGTATCAAGTAATCTACGCAGAGTGAGTTTTTGTAAATCTATTGCCATTAAGCCGCCTTGACGGGAAATAATTGATCACGAATAGCACTAACATAACCTCCATGATCGCCTTGTCTGTATAGTAGGTAAGATTCCCTACCTGTCTCTTCTATTATTTTACTAACTTTATTGCGTTTGTGCAAGAAAGCATTGAGTTTTCTTGTGGGCATAGTTTCTCCCTCAAGCATCCAATAGATTTCGTAGTGTATACCTTCTTGTGGCTCTGAATACTTTCCTGCTAATCCTGTTCTAGGATCTGGTTTAAACCTGTAACATTCTACATATTTTTGAAAACCATTTTCATGTTTTTCTAACCACTCTTCGTCGTATACTTCTTGTACTATTGCAAATACATTTTCTTTAGCTAGAAAAACTTTATCACCAATTTTAAATCGTACTTCAAGATCTTGCACTACGTGGTCAACGGTTGCTGCTTTGCCCTTACCTCTAGCACGTATAGGTACGTTCATCTCTATTAAAATATTTTTAATTCTTTGAGGTGATACGTAAAATTGTTTTGCGAGACCTGATTGCGTATCTCCATTAAGATAAGAATCTGCAATACCTTTTTTCTCCTCTAAAGTAAACTTCTTTAGACGAGCTTTCTTTTTAAGCTCAGCTTCTCTTTCGATATTGTTATGAAATTCTTGAATGATGTTATCAAGTCTTTTGGTATTGTATGCTATGCCTAGATGCTCACAAACTTGTTTCTTAGTCTTTTTTGCTTTTAACATCCAAATAGCTTGTCGGATTTTGGCTTCCGAAATGCCTATTGCTTTTGCCATGAATACTCCTGTGATTTTCTTTATTATAAAAAATGTCAAGCAGTTTGGCAATAACTATCTTAGTGAGTTATGAGGTCATCGTCTGTGTAATATAAATCTGACCATACGTTTCTTATTAAACCTGTTTGAGTATATACTATAACAAATTTTTCATTAAAAAACCTATTAGACCTATACATTTTTTCAACATAAAAAGAACTCACGTAACTTTCTAATACGTTTTTAAATTGATCTGATTTTTCGTCTATTTTAGGATAGAATTTTTTAACGAGTTTCGTGAAATAAAGAGTCTTTGCTTCAGGGTGCAAGCCTAAGATATGATCTAAAGTTGCATCGTCTATATTCTCTAAAATAAGTTGTTCAGTCATTAGGTTTACCTTTTGTACTTATCCTATAACTACCGTCTCTTTTGTAATGCTTTGCATTAAACCAGCAATCAAAAATACTTCTAAAATACCCATACTTAGGTGCTTGTTTTTTGTACCACCATTTGTAATCTTCAATAAAGGTTTTAAATGTCACTTTAACACATCTGCAACACAAGCGTACGCAATATTAGGTTCGCTTAATTTTTCTTGTTTTATTTTAGCTGTGTAACAATTTTGCTTTGTTAAGTAATAATTAAAACTATTCCCTATTACATTTCCTTTTACGTCAATTGCTATGGCTACTAAAATATACCCAACTATTATCATTTATTTTCTCCCACTACTTTTCTATAATATTCATTTGTCCAACGGTCATAATAAGAAGTAGACCGTAAGTGTTTTCTCGCGGCTAACAAATCTTTTTTAGATTGAATTAAAAATAATACATATTTTCCATTACCTGTATATTCTCCATCTATATATCCTGGGTCATCTGGATGGTCTAGTAAAGTTATTGTATCCTTCGCTATTCTATTGCATGAGTGTTCTATCGCTTTTGCATCATGTACAGTCATCCACCAATTTGTAGGTTTACATAAAATTAAATCATATTCATTTGTCCAAAACGAAGCGTGTTGTAAGATTGTCATCCTATCTTCGCTTGTATATATTTTATACTTTGCTTGTCTAGCATATGGACATATTTGATAACCGTCTTTTGGTGTCGTAATTCTTTCAATCCATTTTTTTATGTCGGAGTAGATATCGTCCACGAGTTCCCTCTCTTTTTAAATCCGCTGTAAGGCAATGCCATCCAGCATCCCAAAAATATCTATGTCTAAAATTACAGATTATAGGTTCTATTTTATGTTTTTTAAAAAAAGTAAACATTCTCTCGTTGTAATTAGATACAACTACATGATGTTCATCTAATGAAAAGACGTTTATATCAAATACTGTTTCATTAGCATATCCCAACCAATTTTGAAACCAATCTGTTATTACTGTATTAAAAGCGGCATCGTCAAATTCGTTTCCCATATGAGCATAAGAAAAACCTACCCTACGATTTTCGTGCCATCTTGAGATAAGATCCTTATTCGAGTCTCTTCCAACTGTGCAACCATCCCACCCTATAAATATTTCTCTTGTATACATTATTGCTTTTGGGTGCGTTATTAAAACACCAGGTTTAAGAAGAGCTAAACAACTGTCTCCATGACTAACCCCATCAAAGAATTTAAAATTATGATATGGAGTATATATAATATTATACCCTAAAGGCTCTAACCAGTTAGACAAAAAAGAAACTCCTTTGCGAGTATTACTTCTTTGATATTTTTGTTTATCTACTATTATATCTTTACCTAATCTGACTATTGAAGAGGTTTTTAAATTATCGTTTATAGTATATTCATTCCATATTACTTCATCATCAAGACATTTAGTATAATCATTTTTTATTGTCTCGTCTGAGTTAACACATATTATTTTATTATCTAAAGCAATTAAATTATTTCTAGGAATTAATAGATATGGATATGCCTTAAAAAATACATCTTTTATTTCTTTTTTACCAAAAGCTGCTTGATCCTTTGTATCAAAGTCTTGATGAGAGTAATCAGGTCTTACAACTTCAGCTCCAAATGTTTTACATATATCAACAAATTTAAGTAAATCTTCTTCTGTTTCATCTAATAATTTTTTTAGCAAACTTTCAGAAGAACTACTTAGTCCTTCTATATTAATATCGTCAGAAGAATGAGCCCTACCTATCATAACTTTTTTTAATTTATGAAACTCTGTGTATGAAGACATTAGTCTAAATATCTTTCTCTGTTACCTTTTCTACGAATATCTAAAGAGATACAGTGTATTCCTCCATCCCAAAACCATCTGTGTCTAAAAGGACTTACAATTGGATTAATTTTATACTTTTCTAGTTTCTTAAAAAGTTCTTTATTTTCTTGAGAAAAGACTACATTTTCTTCGTCTAGTACTAAGCAATTAATATCCCATACAGTTTCTTGTGAATAGCCAACCCATTCACTTAACCAATCACTTACATATTTGTTAAACTCATCATCGTCATATCTTCCGTGGTCAAAAGCATAAATTCCGTTTCTACTATGTAATCTAAGTTTTTCAGGCTTAATCCACTTTTTATTGAACTGTCTCCAGCCTCTTTCAACTTCAAGTATGTCCCAACCTTTATATACATCTTTATATAAATGTTCTCTTTTCTCTGTTAAAATTAGTCCAGGTTTTAAAATTGCAAAATACGAATCACTGTGGGTCGTGCCCATCATTGGTTTTACATCACCAGTTAATCTTCGAAAATTAAATCTGTAGTCTGGAAATAAGTTTTTTAAGTATTCATAATGTTCAGGGGTGACTGCATCAGGTTTAACATCTACCATAATATCTTCTCCTAATCTTACAATTGAAGGACAAGTTAATAAATGTAAATTTTTTCTATCGATATGAAAATAATCTTTGTACTTAGCTAAAGCCTTACCTATAGCCATTATGTGGTGCGTATCTGCATTACCAAAAATTATTTTATTATCTATAACAATATTTATATCACGCGGCTGATTTAAATAGGGATACTGCCCTACAGGATATTCTTTTAAATTCATCGTTCTGTAATTATAGTCTGGTCTTACTACTTTTGCGCCATATGTTTTACAGATTTTAATTAAGGACTGAAAATCTTCTTCTGTTTCATCAAACAACTGTTTTAAAAGAGATTTTACATTAGGTGAGCATTGTTGAAAACTATCAACTAATGATGAGTCAAAGTTTCTTCCTATTAATACTTCTTCTAGTGGTTGGAATTCTGTGTATGCTTGTGGTTTCATAATTACCTCTCTAGTCAAAAACCTGACAAAAAATACCGTCAAAATATTGACAATGTCATTTTATTGACGCTGACACAAGTGTCAAAAATTTGACAACCTCATTGTATCGATTATAATAGCTATAGGAGATGCGTCATGTTCATTTATCTTTTTTACTTATTAGTATTCTTAATACTTTACTTCTATTTTTAATTATAAAAAAAGGGCGACAGGAGAGCCTGTCACCCTTATTATCCCCCCAAGGATTCGATTACTCGTTTGATGCTTTAGGAGTGTAATCAGCACAAGCAAGACCACGTCTTGTAAGTACAGTCT
>Ga0160423_10003720_pt1 | contig 12656 bp, 14 predicted proteins | sample CRUFie14St8metaG_FD_108191 | JGI IMG/M metagenome (GOLD analysis project Ga0160423, IMG submission 108191) | Marine microbial communities from the Costa Rica Dome - CRUD Field 142mm St8 metaG | ecosystem: Environmental > Aquatic > Marine > Oceanic > Photic zone | place: Costa Rica: the Eastern... | reverse complement strand
TGACCACTATTACTACTATCTGATTGGTCAAACTTATAGGTACGACCTGGTGTAAGAGTTAAAAATGGTGCTTCCTTACCATCAATCTTATAGCCATTACTTGAGCCACTTCCGTTATATCTATGGGCTGCTGTTTTACTTGCAACTGTAACTGTGAAAGTTTTTACCGATCCAGTATATGTAGCATGGGTAGAAGCAAATCCTCTAACATTACCATCATCAGTAAGAGTTAACGTACCTGTAAAATTAGGATCTGCATTCTGACCAGGTTCTACCCAACTAAGAACTCCAGAAGCATTACTGGATAAGACGTAACCACTTACTGAAGAATCCGCAGAAGGCAAAGTCCAAACAACATTAGAAGAGACTGTAGCTGGCGATTTAAAACCTACATAATGAGATGAGTCAGAATCTAAATATCTAAACTCTTTCTGCCCAGATACAGATATATGCTCGCTACTTGTCCATGAATCTGTTGAATTAACCCAATTAAATGTTTTATCTGTCGCTCCCTTAAGTGTTAATCCACCTCCATCAGCAGTTGTATCGCTAGGAGTTGATACTTTTCCAAGCGTAATATTTTTATCTTCAACATCAAGATTAGTTGTGTTAATTGTGGTTGTTGTACCACTTACCGTTAAGTCACCTGGTATGCTTACAAGACCAGCAGAACTAATTGTCATTCTGCCTACACCAGCAGTACTGAAAGTTAAAGTATCTGAGCCACCACTTATTCCTGAGTTATTGTCTGAATTAAAACTAAAAGATGGTGCAGAAGCAGATCCATCAGGTGCTTTGCTGAGTAAATTAGCGTATGTGATTTTATTATTAGAACCTGTACCAGCACCACTGACATCAACAATAGGCAATATGTCAGTACTTGCTGGTGCTGTTAATGCTGTTAATTCTGATATTTTTTGATTTGTCATAATTAAAACTTAATTACATACATTAGAGCATAGTTTTTAACACGAACTTCATTACCACCATCATTAGCATTAGAAACACTAATCCCAGTTGTTTCATCTGAAGTTTTACCTACATCTGATTCACTTGATTGAGCAGTTATATTATATGCCTCATTTAAGTTACCAGCACCAGTACCAGATGAAGGAAAGTTACTACTCGTTAAATTACTGCTAGTTCGTAGCTCTCCAGCATTCCCTGATCTAAATGAATGGTGGAAGTGGCCTGAATCTGTAACGCTTGCTGTGTGATTGTGTGATTTATTCTGGTCTGATTGACTTGAGGCAAATGATCTGCCACTATCAACTCCAGCACTATTATCCCAACCTCTTACAAATTGACCTCTAAGATCAGGAAGATTAAAAGTAGAAGATCCATCTCCAGATCCCCATGTTGTTGAAATAGCTGCAAATAAACTAGCGTATGTTGACCTACTTACAGCAGCACCATTACATTCTAAAAATCCAGTAGGGACAGTAGTTGTAGCTAAATTAAAGACAGAGCCAATAGGAACACCATTAGCAAGTTCTCCCCAAGCTGATCCGTTATATCCTTCAAAAGAAGTTGTAGCGTTGTTAAATCTTATTTGACCTGTGGCTGCTGTTGGTCTTTGAGCAGTTGTACCACTTGGTAGTTTTAAAGCTCCTGTACCACCCATCACAATATCACCAGCAGAATCTACTGTGCCTGTAAAATCTGGAGATGCTTTTGTTGCTAATCCAAAATTATTAGTATGTGCAGCATCCGTTAGACTCCCTAAAACCAACCAACCATTATTAGCAGAATTTCTAATTTTTAATAGATTATTTGCAGTATCAGCCCAAATTTTATAGGCAACAGTAGTAGAAGGATCAGAAGAACCACTATTTAATGATTGAATATCTCCAAGACAAGTATTTAAATCTGATCTGAAGGTTTGGCCTACCGCATTTCCGATATCATAATCATGTGTATTGCTCATTTATGTAACCTCCTTACCAAAACCTGATGCAGCCCATACAAAAGATCTAGCGACTGAAGAACTTCCATTTTTAAATGTGACTTGAAAACCTGTTCTAGTTATATTAGCAAGTTCGTGGAAATCCCCAGATTGTTGATTAGTCGGAGTCACTACTACAGTCGGTGTTTGTTTGAATGGATTAGTAAAAGAAACAGTATATTGTGATGATCCAGTAGTAACTGGAGTTGAAATACTTTCTGTCCTTCCTTGTAATTCTAGTGTAGCTCCTAATTGAGTTACAGCTATGTTTTGGTTTGTGTCATTACTTGTCAATAATGCCTTAAATTGAAAAGCCCTGCCAGTAATTAAAACATTACTAAATTCTTTATAAGCACTCCAAGTAGGAGAGCCAGAAGGATTGTCATTAGTTGATCTAACGTAAACAGCAGCATTACAAGCTGTAGCTTCGGTTAATCCACCAACTGCATCAATATATCCCCAAGTATCAATCAAATCTGTTCTATCATCCCATAAACTATTTAAAATAAAATTACTTCCTTTTAAAATTTTTCTAAGGTTAACATCATACGCTTGTGTTAAATCTATTGAATTACTAAATAAATATTCTCCTGATGTTGCTGATGCATTATTAGTGACTGTTAATTTTAAAGCATCTAAAGCTGAATCATAAACAGTATTTGTTTTAGATCCTGTAAAGTTAGCAGTATGCTCATCAATAGTTCCTACTAATAACCTTTCTTGTGGTGCTGGTAAATTTGTTGTAACCCTTGTATTATTCCAATCAGAATCTTGTGAGCCAGGTGCAGGTGATTGTCTTCCCCCATCGTCTTCAAACTTTATAAGATAAGTTCCCTCAAGTAACGGAACTATTTTTTGTGTTTGACTACCTGCTGCTGCGACAACAATTTCTTGTGAATCTTTCCATTGCGCTGCTGATGTTAAAGAAGAATGTCTGATAAGCGTCTTACCCCCTAATAAAACGTCAAGCTCTGTAGCACGATTCCAACTTAAAATTGCACTTGACTCGTCTATAGGTAACAAGCTTACACCACTCACATTTGCAGGTAATGCTGTTTTTCCTACAGCAACAAAAGGATTTAAGGAGTTAGGAAGTGTAGACCTCAAACCAGAAGAACTTACGCTATAAACCTCAATCGTATAATTTCCTTCAATAGTGTCTGGTATCTCATAACTTTTTGCACCTTCTACTATTCTTGATGTGTAATTACCTTGTTCATATCTCCATCTAACGTATGCGTTATCAGTAGATGTTGTCCAACTTACAATTATTTTTACCCTTGCAATTCCTGTGTCTTCATAAATAACTTCTTCTGCCGTCACTCCAGAGGGTGCTGATGGTGGTATATCTAAATCAGTAATATCTCTCGTTGGTAAAGTTATACCGCTTTCAATATGATTATATTTACCTGAGTTATACTCACTTGCTGTCACGGTATAAAAAGCTCTATCCTTTTCTTCTATTGATAAAACTCTCCAAGTACTTGTGAGAATATTAGTTGTTTGATAAACCCAAATGCTATTAGCATTAGGAGCACTTGAATAATGCTGACCTAAATTAATAACATTTCCTGAAATTGATGAGACTGTTTTATTTTCAACGCTACCATCAGGTAGTATTACGGATAAAGTAGCTCCAACAGAATAAGTTAAACTTGTTGAATCATCTACTGTTACAGAGTTTGTAGTAGCAGATTGAATACGACCACCTCTTCTTTCTCCTGCTTTTAGTGGGTCTGCGATTTCAATAATTTGACCTGGCCTTACTAAAACACCTGCATCAATAGCGCAACTAAATGTCACAACTTCACGTTCTACGTTGCTCATGTAAAGCATCCATTTTGCTAAACGTGATGCTTGTCCACGACTTGTACAAGCAAAAGCATCTATGTTTTTAACAATCGAACCATATCTAGCTTGGTTTGCAGTATCTATTTGCTCGACATAGTTTATATCTCTTAGTTCTAAATCTAAATATTTAGCAATAACAACAGTAGGTCTTTGTTTCTGACTTACATCTGAATAGCTAAAACCAGGTTCTAATACGTTTGCAAGAGTAAATAAATAGCTTGAATCTTTTGGAGAATCTTGTGTGATTGTAAAAGCACCTGCACTCCAAAAAGGCATTGACCTAAATACAGAACACATTTGATTAATGACGTTATAAGCTTCTTGTTGGTTTTGTATTGCTACATTGCAACTAAATCTTGGTTCTGTATTACCTGTTCCAGTTCCATCATCTATAAGTTCAGAAGAATATACAGAAGCTTGATAGAAACTAAATTTATCTAAAGCAGATTCTTGTAAATGAGAACCTAAACCATATCTTTCAGAAGTCAAAAGATCGTATAAGCACCAGGCCGGATCGTTTGTATATTGAGCAGCGCCTAAAGTACCATTAAATGTTCCAGAATAAGACAAACTACCATCGGCTCTTACTGTTGCATTATGTGGAATTTTTACTTTTATCCCTTTTACTAAATATTTTCTTGAAGGTATAGAAGAAAATTGTTCAGCATCTACTTTTAAGCCTATAAGTGCTGAGTTAGGGTATGTTCTTTGGTCATATTTTATTTCTACATAAGTATTAAATTGAAAAGCGTTTACTAATTTTGAAGATGAGCTATCTGCTGTAATTCTTGTTACTTTAATATTTACAGGAAAAGCACCATCTAAATTAATTAAATAATCACGCAAATAAACATCAGGAGTTCGACCTGTAATCTTTCCTTGATTTCCAGATACAACATTTTGATATGAACCACCACTATATTGAACAGCAATTTCTAATTGTATTTCTGTACCAAAAATATCTCCTTTATCACTAAACTGTTGTAGTTGCGGTACTGTTATTTGTACAGAAACTGCATCAACATTTGAATCTGTAATTTGTATAACTTTTGGTGTCGCTTGTGGAACTGTAGAAAAACCAGTTGATTTAGTAGTAGCAACATCTCTTGTTATAGGAATTGTTGTTTGATTAGAAGTTCCTGTTCTTGCCTCAAAAGTTACATCTTTAAAATTAAAAGTACCATCAGCAGCTTGTAGTGGAGTGTTATTAAAAAATATAGACTTAGCACCATCATCAAGTCCTTCTATCTCACCTTCTCCTATAAGATCTAAAACTCTTGCAAAGCTTTTTGAATCTAAATTATCTTTTGCTTCGGTAGGTGTGCCACCACCACCACCACCACCTTTTCCTCCGCCACCGCCAGATCCAATTATCTTACTCATACTTCCACCTGCTCGTTTGTGATATTAGCTGACACCACTACAGATCCAGTCATCGTGCGGCCATAAATTACAGGAACGGCAACTCCGGCTTTTGTTGTATTTTGTATACCACTAAAATTAAAAGATCTTCTTGGATCTTGATTTTCTTCTGGGATTGTTTCTACAGGTGCAAGCATAGTTGCAATACCATTAAGCACTAAAGATGCACCAATTACAGAAGTTATAGTTCCTACCTTTGTCAAAAAGCCACCAGCCACCGCTTCTCCAGCCCCAAATAAACCAGTATGTCCAAACATTCCAGCACCAGGAAACATAAAACTTGCCCCTATTAATGCAGCACCTAATAATACCTGTCCAAATTCCCCTCCTGCACCTCCAACAACAGGCACTATTTTTATATCATTTGCTCCACTTGGATAATGAAGTTCTTTTTCATCGACTTCCCATTTGTCAACTAATACTCTGTAATATCTATCAGCCATATGTTTTTCTAATTTAGGAAAATTAACGACTAAAAATCTTATTGCCTGTGCAGCATTATTAACATCTGCTTCTAAATTTTTCTCACCCAAAAACTTAGCGAGTTCTCCGTATAGCTTAATTTTACGCAGCATAACGAATCCTTTTACCTGTGCATTTTAGCAGCCATTCATCTAATAGATCACGACTTGATAATCTATTTTGCAAATGATGCAAGAGAGTCTGCTGTCCTAAGTAAACACCAATATGATTTAATCCGCTACTACTTATAGACATTAATAATAAATCTCCATATCTTAAATCTTCTGTTGGCAATAATTCTCTGAAACCTGTATCTTCATAACATTGATTAAACATAGGATTTTTAATAAATTCGTCAGGGTCGTTTGGTCGTACCCAATCCCTTAACTCTATGCCTAAATCTTCTTTGTAAAAATCACGAACTAAAGACCAACAATCATTTACTCCCCATACCCATTGTCTTCCTATTAATGGTGCTTTGTATCCACAAGGCTCACAAAAACCCCATTGCTTTAAATTAGGTTGAACAATCCACCATTTTAAATTTGATTTTTCACAAGCAACTCTATCTGCATCACTAGGATGTGGACTTGTAACTGGATGACTATGAACTACAGCTACAACTTCTCCTTGGTCTTCTGCTTTTACCCAATCATCAGCATCTAAAATAAATTGATCTGTAGGTTTAGCAGCCAAATTTTTACAAGGAAAATAAACTTCTTTTCCTTTTTTAATAATTAATAAACCACATGACTCTCTTGGGTTTTCTTCAACTGCGTGTTCAAGTGCTTGATCTTGCCACATTATGAGAAAAACGTACCAATACCAGGAAAATCATCAGGCAAGACTTGACGTTTTGGAAGCCTTACTCCATGCACATCAGAACTCGCTGCAAGCTCAAATACAACTTCTGCTCTATTTTCTGCTTGTTTACGATCAATTAAAAATATTTGTTCATCAAATGTTGCTGTTGGATCTGGAGTACCAAATGGATTTATACCTGATTCCATATCTATTGCACTACCATTTTCAAGCAATAAATTTGAACCATTTTCTAATAATATTTCACCCCCAGTAAAATTTACATTATCAATATATCTCATCAAAGTTCTTATTCGGGTAACTTTTGCACCTTCTAATCCTTGTGGAAGAGTTAATAATATAGTTGTTATCGTTCCTAAAATATTAGATATTTTTAATGTAGGTCTTGGTGTTTGCTTGCCATTATATTCAAAACCCTCTGCCTCTATAGGCATCCTTGTGTATTCATTATTATCAAAAATTATATTACTATTGTTATTTGTATTTGTTCCATTATGAAAATAATAAATTTGAGAAATACTATGCATTGTTGTATTTAACTCAAGTTGAAAAAGCTCAACAATATTACTTGGACTAGGTTTTTGTAGTTCAGAAACAGGTATTGCCATTATGGTTCGAATACTTCGTTAAAAGTAACTTCTATTGTTGCTAAGTTAGGATAATTAATAATCTTTTTTCTTGGTAAAGCGCGATATTTTGATGTTGATGATTCATCAGGCGCTTGCCAATTAAAATAGTCTCCATCTGCAATACGAGCATCCAAAAAAGCCTCAATAGTGTCACTTTCTGCTTCAGTAATATTTTCAAATATCAAACTATAACTTTTTGGATTTATATTTAATCCAAACTTTACGACTTGCTCATATCCATCTTGAAATCTAGTCCTTGTAATAGAAGGATTTACATTTTTTTCAACTCCATATACAGGGTCAATTGATGGAAATGTTTCAGCCATTACGAAAGTAAACCTCCTGGTCGTTGTTGTTTGATAAGTTCTGCTTGAATTACAGAACCAAGCATTTTCCCAAGTTGTGCTGATTGTGTCTCATTTGCTTGAACGGCAGATCCCGAGGCATCTACGTTTACAACTATATTACCAATACCTCCACCTTGCGCTATAACCCCAAGTTTTCCATCTTTTCCACGTTTTAAAGGCATTATAGCTTCTGGATAACCAGCTTCTGCCATCAAACCAACACCACCATTTGCCATAGGAAATATTGATGGCTTTCGAACTACTGTTCCACCCATTGCATATGGAACAATTTTGCTCTTAGCAAAGACATTACCCTTTGCATTATCATCAACCTGTAATAATGCATCAATACGTGAACGGCCAGGTGTGCCTAGAAGTGTATTTCCTTTGGTTACTTTGTCTGAGATTGATTCATCTATACTTGATCCAAAACTAAATATTTTTTGAAAACCAGTTAATGCATTAAATATTTGTTGTCTAATTATCATTCTTGTAATGTCAGCAATTATTGATCTTGCAAAATCAGCAAAATTTAATTTACCTGTCATAACAAAATTTACAAGCGCATCCTCCATGTTTTTAAAAGCGTTAACAGTAGCATCAGCAATTTGTTTATTCATATTTTTAATAGATTCTAAATATTGTTTTACACCATCTCCCATAGATCTAAAAGCGTTTACTGAGGTATCTTTAAGTTGATTTGTTTTGTTTTTACCTTCCTCAAGTTTAATATTCATTCTTTCTAAATTATTTTCTATAACGGCAATCTCTATATTTGTTTGATTAAGATCACTCTCAAGAAATCTTATTTTTCTAGGAAGCTCAATTGGTTTGTTTTGATTCTCTGCTCCTAATCTAATTTCTTCTCTTGTAAGTTTTATTCCAGCAGCTTGTTTTTCTCTGATCGGTTTTAAAATAGCTTCCGCTTCAGCTAAAATCCCTTTATATTTTTTTATTTGTTCTTCTTGTTCTTTTCTTTTAACTATAAGCGCATCTAATTTTTCTTTTTCAAATTTCTCACCTATTTTCAAAAAGTTTTTTAGTCCTACAACAGCTTTATCTATTACATTTACAATTACAGTAAAAGTATTTTGAAATCCAGCACCTATAGGTTGAAGAATTTGTCCTAAATTATCTTTTAACCTAGACATTGCAGTTTTTAACCTATCACCAGCAGCAGCAGGGCTATCTGCAAGAAGCTTTGCATTGTCTCCATACTTTTGAGTAAGTAGTGTAGTAAAGTTCATGAAATCATCGAGCGTAACTTTACCTTGCTCTAATGCTTTATCTAACTCTGCTGGAGTTTTATTCATAGACTCAGCAAATAAAGTAAACGCACCAGGCAATCTTTCCCCGAGTTGTTGCCTTAGCTCTTCAGCACTTACTTTACCTTTCGAGAACACCTGACTAGTTGCTCTCATAGCTGCTTTCATATCTTCGAGAGATCCACCAGTACCTCTAATACCAGCAGCTATCGCCTCAAATGCATTTTCAGCATCAGTAACAGATAAACCAGCACCAACCACAGAAGCGGTTAATGATGTAAATTGTCTGGTAATAACATCTTGAGGTATTGCTAAATCATCAGATACCTGTGTTAAAAAAGCTTGAGCCTCGGCAAATTTATTAGTATCTCCAATAACAAGAGCTAAAGCTTCCCTTTGTAATCTTAACTTAGCAGAATAATCTGCGGTAGTAGCTATTTGCTCTCTTATAATACCTAGTTGTGAACCAATTACACCACCAGCTACTGCACCTGGCGTGCCTCCAATTATGCCACCGATTGCAGCACCAGCAGCACCCTCAAACCCACCAAAAATACCAGCTGCTCCAATCGCACCACCAATCTTTGCAACGTTTTTTAATTTACCCTTAAAACCTGTTGTTCCGACAGAAGCTTGACGCATCTTTGCATCTAATTTTGCAATGTCAGCCGTGAGTTGTTTAAATTCTGCACCTGTCACATCTGCCATGTTACGCAAACCTTCTAACGCGGTTTTTTGCGCTTGCATACTATTAATGCTAGTTCCTGTTGCCTTGTTAAAGCCTAATAACTGCTCTTTTACTTTTTTTATCGATTTATCACTTAAACTACCAAAATCTCTTTTTAATACTGAAACTTCTTTACCTAAATTACCAAAAGCTTTCTTAATTTTTGTATCACCAAAAGCTTCAAAACTTATACCAATTTTTGTAACTGTATCTGCCATGTTATTTCTTTACCTTATTTATTTCTTTCAAAGCAGTGGTTTCCATAACTTGTAGTTCTTCTAGAATTTTACGCCTATCTACTATATTGTAAAGGTCAAACATACCACCTTGCATTAAAAGCACTTCATATCTTAATCCTACAAAGCCACCAAACGATGTACTCCATTGTGTCTGCATATTACAAAAAATCATAACAGCGTCCCAATTATCAGGTAAAACTTCAAAATCTTTTTTTTCTTCTTTTGATTTTTCTTTTGGCAGTTCTATACCTAATGCTTCTGCGTCTTTTTGTGTTTCATCAATTTCTTGATCACCTAATCCAAGCCAATAAAGAACTGCCTCTTTTAGTTTTTTACTTTTTCATCCATCAAAGACTTAGTGTAAGCATCTGAAACTGCCCTTAACCAATAGGCATCCTCCATCATATCTTTTAAATTTTGATTATTAAAGGGTATATCCTCACCATTCTCCTCCTTCATATTTTCCCATCCCTGTAACATCATTTTTAACAATTCAAATTCTGATTTATTATCCGCTGCATTTTGATATTCACTTACTTTTAATCTTTTAAAAATAGCGATAAATTCATTTTCCTCATAAACACCAGCATCAGTCTCGCTAGGTTCACGAACAAGAACAGGCCATTTAAATGTTTTGTTCTTTTTTCTTACAAAAGCCATAAAGTGTAGAAATAAATATACTTCTACACTTTAGCTTAAGAGTCAATATTTAGTAACTATTTATGTGTAGACAATCGATATCTCGTCATTTGCTGCTGATGGCACAAGTGTATATGGTATGTCTAACATTTGTATTCCATCCATATCTGAATAAGCAACATCGCCAATATCAGCTTTAGTTGATGTTACTTGAACTTTATTTCCAGCAGTAGTCCCATGCAAGAAAGTAAGATTACCAGTAGTTTCTGCAACTGCAGCAGCAAAATAATCCTTTGTACCAAGCGCCATAGCCTCTATTTGAACTGTACCTGAGATACCTCTATTTGTTATTAGAGTTTCTTTTGTTCCTCCAACAAGCTCACGATAAACTAATTCGTTACCTATGTCTAAAGATATACTTTGTAAAGCAGCACTATGAGATAAAAGCTCAAAGCCACTAGTATTACCATTTTTGAATATTAATGGTGTTGCCTGATTACCATAAGTAACTGTAGGTAATGCTGTATCTGTTGGAGCGTTGTATATACCGGTAAAATTAAAATCTATTGTAGGAATTTCGCCAACAGATCCGTTAATCGTAAAACTTCCGCGACAGCCAGTAATAATATGTCTAACACCATCTGTGTTGTAGTGTATTGATACTGAAGAAAAACTACTTGATACTGGAGCATAGGTAACAGATGTATTAGAAGCTATTGTCTCTGAAAATCCACAGGCTTTGAGAGCATCTCCATATCTAGGCGCTGTTCCAGCCGTTCCAGAACCAGCAAGTTCAACGCTGAAAGTAACCTCAACTCTTGTATTTGCAAGAAGCTGCTGAAAAGCACCTAAGAATGGCCTTACAACATCTCTACTTACAACATCACTTGTTTGTGGTGTGATTGTTAAATCTCTCACAAGAACAACTGTTGAAGCAGCCATAGTTGGATCTGTTCCGTATGAACTTTCTGATTCAATCAGAATTACTCTTTTCCTTGTCAGTTGTGCCATTTTTAGTTACCTCAATAGGGGGTTCAGCTTGTGAAGTTTGTTGTACTAGCTTTACTTTGCCAGTTTTAGGGTTCAGAATGTAAGTTCCACCCTCGTTTGGGATTTCATACTCCATAATAAACAATCAGGGTTGATAGGCTTGAGGATACAACAAAATTATGTACTCAAACTATTATATAAAGTTCGATATTCAATATCAAACTCACAAGAAATAATCCCTGCTGGTTCATCTGCTTCTAAAACCTCAAAGGATGTTGTAGATGGTCTTATATCAATAGTAAGTCCGCCTACAGTAGGATCTGTGAGCATTTTCGTATGTAAACTTTCAATTGTAGGATCTGCAACATTATCTGGTACTGCACCTCTAACAATTACAGAAATACGGATTCTAAACTCCCATGTTATTGAGTTGTTAAAACTAGTTGTATCCTGTGGAGTATCACTTATTGGCTCAAGAACAATTGCTGGGGTTTCTGCCTTACTAAATGCTTCTGGTCTGGATCTATAAATCCTAGAGCCAACACCAGTAGTATTTGCAAGATTTGTTTTTAAAGCGGCTAAAATTTGTTCTCTTTTTGTAGCCATGTTATACCTTCATTAGAAAGACAACACACAATGTGCCATCGTCAATTTTTTTTACATTACGAACTTTATAATTAACAGAATTTACTGTTACTGTTGCATCAAAAACTAAAGAGCCTAAATCACTTGTTCTTGCTGTAAGTTGATAATCTGTTGTTACTACAAGACCATCGGCAATCATCTCATCAGGTTGATCTAATATACCTTCATAGGTTGTAGAGTTATAAACAACAGTATCTTTAAAATCAGCGAAAAAAGTGTCTATATCCTCAGTAAAAGCCATAATTAAAAGCCCTCTATAAGAGGGCTATATTTTTATCCGTACTTTTTAAGACCAACTAAGTTGATGCTAAAAGTAAATGTTGGTGATGAGCCACCGATTGTTTGAACAATTTTGATGAAGCGCTTGCTCTCATCTTTGTTGATTGCAAGAGTTTGCATTGAAGCAGAACCTGTTACTTGTGTAAAAGTAGCGCCAGATAAATCTGTGTATGTACCACCTGAAGCATCAGATTCAGTAATTTTAATATCTAATGTTGGAGAAGAACCGCCACCAGCAGCACTATCCAAAATTAGCATTACATCTCCATCGTATTCGAGAAGATCTATTGCACTTGATGTAGCTGTGCTTGTTACAGCAGCAGTAGCAACACCAGCAACAACAGTTAGTTTTTCTAAGTTCTGTTGAATAACAGACATTTTAAGATTCCTCCTG
>Ga0160423_10003719_pt1 | contig 12663 bp, 5 predicted proteins | sample CRUFie14St8metaG_FD_108191 | JGI IMG/M metagenome (GOLD analysis project Ga0160423, IMG submission 108191) | Marine microbial communities from the Costa Rica Dome - CRUD Field 142mm St8 metaG | ecosystem: Environmental > Aquatic > Marine > Oceanic > Photic zone | place: Costa Rica: the Eastern... | reverse complement strand
TTATGTTACCAAACAAGAAGTAAAAGATGATATGAATGTCCTTATGGATAGATTAGAAAAATTACATGAAAAGGTTGACAAACTCTTTGAGGTAAAGTAAAATGGCAAAGAAACAAAAGAAAAAAAGAAATAAAAAATATAGACAAAAATATACTACAGGTGGTAGATTAGATATGCGTACTGGTGGTAGAGTAAGTTATCAACTTGGTAAAATGGTTGAAGACCCTAGAGAAGAAGAAATGTCTATACAAAGACAAGATGAACCTAAACCTGCAATTCCTCCTGTACAAAATAATCAACCTGTACTATCAGGAGACATGAAAGATTTAACAGCAGGAGGTCAACAAGTACCTGCATTAGATAAAATGCCAGTTGACCAACAACAAAGACCTGACAGAAGTAATATGGTTTTTGCTGACAATATCGACAGAGCATCTACGACAGTAGATGATGCTATGGATGGCAGAGAAAGAGGAAGAAGAGGAGATGTTGGTGGTAGAAGAGATGAACCTAAACCACCTCCAAATGGTCAAGCTACAATAACAGGTAGTAATGGTTTTATATATTCATGGGATGGTTTTAAATATGTAAACACAGGACAAAAAGCAGGTGGTACTACAACAACAGATACTACTACAGAACAAGATGAATTTGCTGGAATGACAGATAAACAAAAACAAGATAAGTTTGAATCTGAAAGAGGTAAAAGAGTAATAGAAACAGGAAGAACTGCACAAGATATAGCAGCAGGAAATTTACCAGAAGGAATGATACCTGAACAAGAATTAGTAAATGTTGGTCAGGGAGAAGAATACGAGGCAGGTGTAATTGAATTAGCTGAAAGAAAAGGAGTTACTCCTGAGTATATAAAAGAAGTTGGACCAGAAGTTGTTCAACAAATGGAAGATATTTCTACAGTAAAAACTCCAGAACCTCCTGTTACTTCTACAATGAATGCAAAAACTGTAGGTGAAGATGTTGTTGTAGAATCTGCTAAAGGAGAAGTACGAGATGAAGCATTAGCAAAAGCTACAGGGGTAGATAAAGTTGACCCAATAGAAGGTACACAAATTGAAATAGAACCCGGTGCTTTAGCAGAAAGAGTAGTAGGAGAATTAAGTCCTGAAGCAAAAGCAAGTGCTGCACAAGTAGCTGGTACATCTTTAGCTAGAATAACAAGAGCTAAAAAACAATTAAGAAATGCAGGATTATCAGAAGAAGATATAACAGAGCTTGGTAATGACCCAGAAGAATTAGAAGCTAAATTAACTGAATTTACTGAAGAACAAAGAGGTATGATAGCAGGATTACCTAAAGAAGCTTTAGTTTCTAATCAAATAGATAGTTTATTAAGTGGTATGGAAAATGGTGAAATACCAGCATGGGCAAGACCTGCTGTTGCTAGTGTAGAATCTATGTTAGCCAGAAGAGGATTAAGTGCTTCTAGTGTTGGTAGAGATAATTTATTTAATGCTATTATTCAAAGTGCTGTACCTATAGCTCAAAGTAATGCACAAGCTATTCAACAAAGTATAAGTCAACAAAAAAGTATTGAAGCACAAACAAATATTGAAAATGCTAAACTTAGACAACAAACAGCTTTAAGTAATGCTGACAAAGTATTTAATCTTGACATGGCTCAGTTTAATGCTGACCAACAAACAGAGTTATCTAATAGTAAATTTTTACAAACAGTAAGTATAGTAGAAGCTAATAATGAACAAAAAGCTGCTATACAAAATGCTGTTCTTATGTCTCAAGCTAATCTTTTAGAAGCTAATATAGAAGGACAAAGACAAATACAAAATGCTAAAAACTTTTTAGCTATGGATATGCAAAATTTATCTAATGAACAACAATCTATTATGGTTCAATCTCAACAAGAGCAACAAAGACTTTTAAGTAACCAAGCTGCAGAAAATGCTGCAAGACAATTTAATGCTACAAGTCAAAACCAAATGATGCAATTTATGGCTAACTTAAATACACAGATATCACAGTTTAATTCTCAACAACTAAATGCTTCAAAACAATTTAATGCACAACAAGCAAATGCTGCAGAAGCTAGAAGAGCAGGAAGAGAAGCTGATTTAAACAAAGCAAATGCTGCTATAGTAAATCAAACAAGACAGTTTAATGAACAAATGGATTTTAATAGAGACCAATTTAATACACAAAATGCATTAGCAATTCAACAATCAAATGTAGAATGGAGAAGAAGAGCAAACTTAGCTGATACTGCAGCACAAAATGCTATTAATCAAGAAAATGCTAAAATGGCATATGGTATGACTACAGCAGCTCAAGCATTTTTGTGGCAAGAATTAAGAGACCAAGCAGATTATAACTTTAGATGGGCTAATGATACTGCTACAAGAAAAGTACAAGCTATGATAGCTGCTGCTGGTGCTGAAGGAGATGTTGCTAAAAACTGGCAAAGTAATTTTAATAATATATCAAGTGTAATAGATAGAGTATTTCCACAATCATCGTAATTAGGAGTAATAAATGGGATTTATAAGAAAGACAGTAAAAAAAATAGGCAAAGCAATTAAGAAAGTTGTTAAAAAAGTTGGTGCAGCTTTTGGTAAACTTGGTGTTGTTGGTCAAATAGGATTGATGATGTTCATGCCTCAACTTGCTGGAAGTCTTTGGGGTAAGCTAGGAAGCTTTGCACAAAAAGGAACTTCTTTATTTCATAAAGCTGTAGGAGCTGTGTACAATGCTGGAAGTGCTATAGGTAATGCTTATAAAACTGTAACACAAGCTATAAACAATGGATTTGATAGAGCTGGTAATTTTTTAAAAGGAGAAGGATTTACTTTAACAGACCCTAGTAAAGGTTTTTTTGGAGCTGAAGCAGAGTATGCTAAATTAACAGATGGTGATACTTTGTTTGATGTTGCTCCAGAAAAAATTAAAATTGGAGATACTGGTATAACTCTTGATAAAACAGGAGTAGATTTAATGAAACCTGATGCAACAAATATACAAACTTTTGATGATGAACTAAGTTTATTAGCTAAAGGAAAAGACAAAGTTAGTGAGTTTATAGCAAAAAGTGTGGAAGGAGCTAAAGATGCTTTTGCTAATCCCGGAGAGTTAGTAAAAGATAGTATACAATCTGGTGCTAAAAGTGGTCTTTCTAATAAAATTGCTTCACAAATAGCAGGAGAACCTCCAATACAAAGAGTTGTAAGAACTAATTTTGATGTAATGAATATGAACTCTTATAGTCAAGGTGGAATAATAAATCAAGTAGACTTTACAGCAGGTAATAATGCATATCAATCAATGGGAAGTTCTTGGGGAGCTGTTAATAGTGTTGCTGCTCCTTATTTAACTAAAGAAATTTTTAGTGGTGGAGATATACAATACGCTAATAGAGTAAGTAAATTACGATTTGGGAGTGGAATTTAAAAATGAGAGAAGAATATAATCAAGCAGGAATAGATGCATTAGCTAATGCAGGTAGACCTATACCCGGACAATCTTTAACAAATGACCCAGACCAAAGATATGCTTGGGAAGGTCCACCAGAATTTACAGAGTTTAGACCAGCTTTAAATTTTATAGCTGATAAATTATTAGATAAAGAAGTATATATTCCTCTTATGAAAGGAATAGGAGATGGTATTCCTTTAACAGATATAACACTACAAATGTTACAAGAGGGATTTCAACAAGGTAAATGGAATCCTGATTTGTTAATGATGTTAGTAGAACCTACTATTTATACATTAATGGCTTTAGCTGAAAAAGCAAATATTAAATATCGTATAAATGGAGATGAAGAAGATGATATAGATGCTGATGATGAAGATGAAATTGCAGAAATGAGAAGAAATAATTTAAAAAAATTAGCATCAAATAAAATGAAAAATCAAACTAAAATACCTTCGGGAGCAATACCCTCAGAAATATTAGAAAGAGTTAATGATATTGAAATATCTGATAGTTTATTAGATAAACAAGAAAGTCAACCAGAAGAAAGTTTGTTGGCTAGAGGAGAAAGATAATGGCAATGTATGAAGATGGTGGTGTAACTTTTGCACAAGAACAATTTGATAAATCTAGAAAAAGAAGAGATAAACAAGCTAAAGATGAAGACAAATTTAGTAAAAGATTATTAATAGCACTTGGAGCAGTAAATGCTGTAACTTCAAATTTAAATAACAAAGCAAATTTATTAGAGCAAGAAAATCTTTTTGAAAAAAGTCATTACTTTAGTTTAAATCAAAATGCTCAAATTTTTAATAAAGCTTATCAAACATATGTGGACCAAGGATATACTAATCAAGAAATATTAGAACTTGAAACAATAAACAAACTTAATAGTTATGTTACTCAAACATATGGAGAAGGTTATAAATCAGATGCAGTACGACAAATAGCTAAAGACTTTGCTGCTAATCCAGATAATTTACAATCTTACAACGACATGATTGAAGCCTATTCAAAAATACCAAACATGACTAGGGAAGAACTTACAAATTATATTAAAACAAAAGATGCACCTCCTAGAAATATAGGAGAGTGGTTTGGTAGTAAAATTAAAAAAATACATAAGTCTTATGATGAAGAAACTTTAACTGAAGAAGATGAACAAGCAGCAAGAAGACAAATTGGTGGTATTCTTGGTGCAGATTTTGAAAATGTTAGAACAGCTTTAACTGATTGGAAAACTAAAGATAATGCTGTTAGCGAATTAGCAAAAGTAATAATAGCTAATAAAGATGACCCAAATTTTATTCCTTACAAAAATCTTAAACAGTCATTTGAAACAAGAGATGTTACTGATAGTAATGGAATCAAAAGAAAAGTAACATATGCTATTAGTTCTGGACTAGGTTCAAATAATCAAAATATTGTATTTGATAGTACACCAGTAATAGATACTGTAGCAGAAATATCAGAAGAAGAATTTACTGTTGACCCTCAATCTTTACCTATGATAAATAATAGAGTTCAAGGAATAATAAGTAGTATTGGAGCTAAAAATATAGGAGCTAAAAATTATTGGGATTTAATTACAGAAAATAAAACAAACCTTTCAAAAGTAAAAGACACAGGACAATTAAATGGTGCTGCAATTAATATTGCATACACTATGGATAATTTAAAAAAATATAAATTAAATGAAGCTACATCATTTGCAATAGCTACTGAGTTTGTACTACAGCAACAAGCAAATGCTTATATAGATACTACTCCAACTTTATTTGAAATAGATAAATTAAGAGGACAAGCTGATAATGAAAAAGTTGATAGTTATGTTTTAGATATATTAGAACATAATAAGTTAAATAAATCAGAAAAAGATGAAGCATTAACAAGTATGCAAGAAGAAATAGTACAAGCTATTAATGCTACAAATTCATCTCAAGATGAAAAAGAACAAGCTTTAATAGCATTAGATAATATTTACAAATCTATTGGTTATCCTACCTATGAAGAAGCACAAGAACAAAAAAATGACAATACTCCTTCTCCACCCGATGAACCAGAAGAGAAAGAAATTGATTATAAATCTAGAGCTTATAGAAGAAAACAAAATTCAATTTTTAAAACTATAGATAAAAATAGAAAAAATATACCTTTTTTATATAGTCAAACTAATAAAAATGGAACTAACCTAGAAGCAGTTTTAAAAGACTTATATAATATAGAAAATGATAAAACAAATTATAAAGGTATTTATACCAAAACCTTTTCAGTTGAAAATATGGTAAGAGAATATTATTTATCCTTACCAGAAAATAAAGGTAAAACTAAAAATGATTATTATACTTTAGCAAATAATAATGAAGAATACAAAAAACTTTTTAACGATTATTATCAAACTTTAAGAAGTCAAATACTAAATTTAGGTTATGACATATCTTATTTAGATAATTATTCACTTACTCAATAATGAAACTTAATTTCAATAATCAAAATAATTTTGAAACACTACCCTACAAGTATACTTTAGATGACCTTGAAAATAATGAGCAATTTCAAATTGTTGCTGAAAGATTTCTTACATCTATTGGAGAACAATCAGATGATGTATTTGAATATCTAAGAGATGCTGATTTTAATTTGTTTTCAGGTTTTAAAAGAATGAGTGAAACTAAAAATTTTACTGAGCAACAAAAAGAAGACTACGCTTATCTTCGTAGAACTTTTGATGGTGCAGATATGGGAAGTTTAAAACAATATGTAGAACTTGTTAAAGATGCTGGATGGGATATGGTAAGAGACCCAACTATGTTAGCATCAGTTTTACTAACTCCCGTAACTGGAGGAACTTCATTAGCTGCACGAATGACTGCAGCAACTGCAGCTAAAGTTGGTTTAAAAGGTCTTGCTAAATCTGCTGCTAAACCTAGTAAAATTACAGCAAAAGGAAGTACTGGATATTTTGCTGCTGAAGCTGGTACTTGGAGTGGTACACATAACCATTTTAAACAACAAGCAGAGTTAAACACAAACATGAGAAAATTTTATTCTAATCCAGAGTTAGCTCAGTCTATAGGTTTAGGTGCTTTAACAGGTGGTGTCTTTGGAGGTCTTGCAAATAAAAATGAATTTTTTAAACAAAGAATGGAAAGACTGTATACTAATGATGGTTATAGAAAAGATGCAGGTAGCGATGCTATGTTTAAAGCTAGAAGATTTAAAGATAGAGTTATAGGTAAATTTTTGTTTGGTTCTGCTGCACATCCACTTAAAACTTTTGCAGAATATTCTCCAACTGCTAGATTACTTGGTCAAAAATTTAATTCTGAATTTAACAAAGATTTAACTAGAAGGTCTAAGCAAAGAATAGGATATTCTTATGCAGAAGATATACAATTTAGAAGAGGAAATTATAAAGAAGGGTACGAACTTGCTATAGCTCCTCTTTACAAAACAGGTCGTATGTCTCCAGAATTAGGTGAGCAAGTTGTAACTTTATTAAGAGGTGGTAGAGTTCCTAATGCTTCTAAAGAAGTAGTACAAACTGCTAAAAATTTAAGAAAGTTTTTTGATAGTGTAAGACAAGATGCTGTTGAAGTTGGTATAGATGTTACAAATCTTAAAAATTATTTCCCTCGTAGTTGGAATAGAGATGCAATACAACAAAATCCTGACAAGTTTAAAAAGATGTTATCAAGACTTAGAACAGATAAAAATGGAAATAAATTTAGAATTGTTGAAGTAGATAAAGTAGATGATGTTGTTGATGGAATGCTAAGTAAACAAAATGAACTTTATAGTTCTCATTCTAATTTATTAACACATGGTAGAGTATTTGAAAATTTAGATGATAATTTATTTAGAGAATTTTTAACAAATGATTTACATAGTGTTACTACTGATTATTGGATGAATGCTGCTAGAGCTATAGAACATAAAAAACATTTTTTAGGAAAAGGTAAAAATGTAAAAGCTATTCCTACAGAAGAAGGTAATGTAGTGTTATTTAAACAAACTAATGAAGAACAGTTTATAAAGAAATTTATTGACCCTATAAATAAAGAGTTAAAAGAATATGGTAGTAATAGACAATTAAGAGCTAAAGATAAAAGAGAAATTTTAAATATTTATAAATCTATTACGGGTCAAGTAGATTATTTTACAAGTGAGTTTGGTCAAGGTATATATGATTTTACTAAACTAGCAAATGCTATGGCTTATCTTCCTTTAGCTACTGTATCTTCATTGTCAGAAGCATTTATAACATTAGGTAAAGCTCCTACAAAATCTGCAATTAAAGGTATGCAAGATGCTATAAAAAATGGAGGACACATATTTCAAAGAGATATGGGTCAAATTTTAAAAGAAAAACATCAACTAACTGACAATGAAATAGTAAAAGAAATGAACAAAGTTTTTCTGGCTGTAGATGAAGCTGTTGCAGATTTAACAAATCGTTTAGATGGTGAAGGACTACAAAACGAAACACTTAAAAGAGCATCAAGAGGTTTTTATAGACTTAATATGCTTATACCTTGGACAAAAACAGTACAATTATCTGCCTTTTCTACAGGTAAAGATATGATAATGACTAACTTACAACAACTTTCAAGTGGTAAAAATCTTTTCGGTAAAAAATTAACTAAAAATTCTAGAACAAGACTTGAAGAAGAATTATTTGATTTAGGAGTAGACATAAATAAAGGATTAAAATGGCACAAAAAATTTGGTGATGATATAAATATAAATGCTATAAATGATGATTTTTATCAAAATGATATTATAAGAGGAGCAGGAAGATTTACAAATAGTGTTATATTACAAACAGGTAGAGAGTTTGCTAATGTTCCTAGATACATGACAAATCCTAAATGGGATATTTTAACACAGTTTTTAAGATATCCTACAGTATTTGGTAATACAGTACTAAGAAATTTTGCAAGAAGTACTATAAAAGATACGACAGTTAATGCTCCTAAACTTGCAGCTTTTGTAGCTATATCTACTAATGTTGCTAAAGCTACTAACTATTGGAGAAGTAGTGAAGAACAAAGAAGATATATAGATGAAGAAGATGATTGGAGAACTACTTTAAAAGCTTATCAGCGTGTTGGATTATTAGGTCCAACTGAATATCTTTATAGAGGAGCTGAAGGAATATCTTACGGACAAAATCCTTTAATAGCTGCTGTAGGAACAGGAGGACCTATACTAGGAGATTTAATTGGAATAGGATTATACGATAGAGGATTTACAGAAACAGTAGCTCGTAAACTTCCTTTAAGAGGAACTAAAAATATAATGGATAGATATCTTGGTGATACTATAGAAGGGTATTTTGATGTTAGAGAACCTTATACACCTATAGAACAAGCAGCTAGAAATTTAGATAAAAAAATGGGAGGAGGATTAAATGTTCTTGGTAGATATATAGCACCTCCATTAGAGTATGAACAAGAAAAAATAAAAGGATTACCTGATTATGAGAAAGGACTACCTGATTATGGTAGAGAACAAAAAAATATTGGTGGTCAAATAGGTAGATTTTTAAGTAAAAAAGTTCCAAATATTTTTTCTAAAGTTGGTGATGATATGGGTGGTGGAACTAGTAAACCTATTAAAGATATTGTAGATAAAGAAGAAGAAGATATGCTAAAAGCTTTGTATATGGATGACTATGGTAACTATTCTCCTACTATTAAAACTTTAGTACTAGATGCTCCTGATGATATAACTGGTCCTAAATTAAGTAAATGGTTAAAAAAACAAAGAAGTACTAAAGGTATTAAGCAAAAAGAATTAGATTATTTAGAAGTAGAAAATTATATAAAAAATCAACCATATGCTACAGGAAGAGAAGTAGGAGAAGCATTATCACCACAAAGATTAAAAATTATCTCTAATATAAGAAAACAAAGCTTTGACCCAGATGACATCCGAACAGAATCCTATACGGGTGGTATAGATTCACCAGAAGCTAATCAAAGATTTTTAGAACGAATAGAAGAAGATATAAAATTTTCTACTAAAGTTATTAAGTATGATGAATTAACAGATACTTTAAGTGATAAAATAAATAAAGAAGATATGAAATTTTATGAATCAGCAGAAAAAGCTTTACGAAGTCGTATACCAAGTTTTCTTAAAGAAAAAAATAGAATACCAAATGAAATATATGAAAGACACGATGACTTATATTTTCCAAATGACCCTCAAAATATAGCAGGAATACAGGATAAAATTGTATATGATACAAATCCTTTTGAAAGAATAGATTTTACAATTAGCAAGACTAATCCAATGAGAACGGACTATATGTACCCCGGTAAAGATATAGAAGGATTTATTTTTGGTAATACTGAAGTTGGTTATAAATATTATTTTCCTAAATTAGAAGAAGAAAACATAATAAGTAAAAGTGAAATTTTAGATTATTTTGATGTATTTAATACTCCTTTTAATCCTACTGAAGCTAAAATACAACTAAAAAGATTTTTAGAACAACTTAATTTTTTAAAGAAACCAAGAGAAACTGAACCTATACTTAAAGAGTTTATTGATGAAACTTCTCCGGGTGGAGCTAATTATAGAAACATGATTTTTGGAGTATCAGGTCCTAAGACAAGACAGCTTAATCTTGAAGATATGGAATATATGCATTTTACAAGTAGAGTAGAAGCAGAACAAAAACAATTTGGTCATGTTGTTACTAAAGATAGAGTCTTAATGCCTCTTTCAGAAGCTGTGTTAGCAAAAAGAGGATTACCTACAAGTAATAAGTTAACTACTATACATGGTGAAGAAGTACAAAGTGATTATATTACTAATGTATATGATTTTGGAATAAAGACTAAAAAAAATGTAAAATTAGTTAAGGAAATAAATGATGAGGCTAATTCATTAATTGAAAACTTAAACAAAAAAACAGACATTCTTGAAGAATTAGTAGAAAATTTAGTAAAAAATAGAAAAGACCCTGCAGCAGAAATATTTGCACAAGACAGTTATGCAAAAAGATATTCTACTCCTAAAAGTCCTTTAAATTATATCTATCTCGACAAAGTAGGAGATGTTGAATTTCGAGATTGGTTAACTGAATCATTTGGATATTATGGTGGCAGATACACAGAATCTGATTTAAAAATACTAAATAAATATGTAAACAAATATAATAAATTTGTTGAAAATGATAAAAATTTTACTTCACTAGATAAAATAAATGATATTGCAAATAAAAGAGAAGGAAAAACTAGAAAAATAAATTCTGGTTTACTAGATATTGTCCAAGATAGGCAAATAAATTTTGGTAAAAAACTGGAATTGACAAGTAAGAAAAAAGAAAGAATTGATGATAACTATACTAATACATATATTATTGAAGAATACCGAAAAGAGGTAGGTAGTGATGTTGATTTTCCAGCTTATTATAAAGATGCTTTAGACATTTATACACAAACTAGTATAAATGCACCCTTACCTGTTGGTTCAAATACTGTAGCACATGTTATTCCAACAAAAATATTTCAAATAGTAGCACAAATGAATTATATAAAAAAAGAGCTTTATGAAATGATGACAAAATATGGAGAAATTTCTAAACTTGTACCAGAAAATCCTATACAAGATAAAGAAGCTATAAAAAGAGCAGTAGATAGAGTAATGTTACAAGCTGTAAAAGAAAATAAAGAAGCTGTATCTTTTGCTAAATCAGATATTATAAAACAAAGATATCCCGGTCAGGACGGTCAATATTATGAATATATATATGATAAAATAGTTCCAAAACATTTAGAAAAATTAGCTAAAGAATATGATATTAAATTTGCTGAACTTGAAATAGACCCTTATGATTTAGATAAATCTGGAAAATTTGAATATTTTGATACTTACGCTAGTGATACAATAGATGACTCACCTTACAACAAAGAAAATTTACATAAAACTAATGCTTTAATATTTGATGAAAAATTTAAAGACAGAATAATAAAAGAAGGAGTTAAAACTTTTGCTAAAGGTGGATTAGTAACAGGTACATTTGATGTTCCTAATACTAAAGAAGACTCTGCAGATAGAAAAGACCCTAATACAGGATTACCTTACTCTGACCAATACTCTGACCAATTAGATAGACTTGGATTATCTCAAGGTGGTCCGTTAACTCCAGAAAAACTAATAAAGTTTGGATTATCTGGAACTACTCCATCTTATTTAGCTAAAGATTTAACAGACCCATCTAAAATAAAAGCAGAACAAGATTTAAAAAATATAGATAAATTATTTCATGGTGCTAAAAATGAAGATTTTGTTACTATAGATAGTATTTTGTTACCAGAATATAATCGTTTATCACAAGACCCTAGATTTAAAGAGTTAGCAGCAGAAACTACATATGAACAAGCTAAAGAAAATATTATAGAAATTTTACTAAAGACAACAAAAAAAATAGAAAGCAGTAATAGAAATGCACCTAGAGGTTCAAATAAGTTAGGTAGTACTGCATCAGGATATTATCAATATGTAAGGAAAAGTGTACCTACTGCTTTCAATAGAGTAGAAAGATATTTTCCTAGAAAAGAAGCAGAAAAAATATTTGGTAAAATTTTAGTAGATAATGATACAAGTGTATTAACAGAAAACAAACAAGATGTGTTCTTTTTAGCTGATATGTTTCAAAGAACTGGAACTGATAATTTTTTAGCTCCAATATTTTTTATGGATGAAACTAACTATGATAGTATAGATAAAGCAAAACAAGGTGCATTTGATTTATTTCTAAAAGAACATCATACTATGTCTAGTAAAAAGAAAGAGTATAATGAAGAAACTATAAAATTAGCTAAAAAAGAATGGAGAAGAAAATAAATGGGTTTTCCATTTGAAATAATAACTATGTTAGCATCAACTGTGCTTGGTGGATTAATGAGTATCTGGGCTGAAAGTAGAAAAGCTAAAATGGAAAATGAAAAACTACTTATAACTAGAGGCGAGTTTAATTTAAAAGCAACTAAAGCAGCTAGAAATCATGGATTAAAAGATAAAGGATTTGCTTGGACTAGAAGAATTATAGCTTTAAGTTCTGTATTTGCTATTGTTGTGTTTCCTAAATTAGTTGCTGTATATTATCCAGAAGTTGCAGTTACTGTTGGTTATACACAATGGAATCCCGGAGGACTGTTTAGAAGTGGTAGAGAAGTATTTGATTGGATAACCTTTCAAGGT
>Ga0160423_10003717_pt1 | contig 12667 bp, 13 predicted proteins | sample CRUFie14St8metaG_FD_108191 | JGI IMG/M metagenome (GOLD analysis project Ga0160423, IMG submission 108191) | Marine microbial communities from the Costa Rica Dome - CRUD Field 142mm St8 metaG | ecosystem: Environmental > Aquatic > Marine > Oceanic > Photic zone | place: Costa Rica: the Eastern... | reverse complement strand
TTTTTTTCCTTTTTGAGTTTCCTCCCAAGACAAATCAATCCAATCCTCTGGATTTACAGCATTTTCATCATCTGGAAGATCTCGAATATGACCCAAACAAGCTGCAACTTCCCATTGTTGATCAGGGAAATTTTTGTCTAGATATTCTGTAATTTTAGTAGCTTTTGCTCCAGACTCTACAATTACCAAATTTTTCATCTTTTTTTAATATGGGGCATTTTTTACAGTTTTGTCAAGAAGATGAGACTTTTAGAGCTTCCTCCAAAAGAGAATTTCCGTAATAAATGTATCCAGTGTAGAGCTGAACTAAATCAGCAGAATTACTTAATCTCTCTTGAACATTCTCAGCGCTCATTACTCCACCAGAGGCTATCAACAGAGAGCTTTCTCGTTTCAGACTAGCTACTTTTTTTTGAAGACTTTGTGCTTTTTCACTTAGACCAGAACCGCTCATGCCTCCTTTTTTTGGGTAATAATGTTTGGTGGTGGTATTGGAACATATGAATCCATCTAGATTATTTCTTTCAGAAATTTCTATTATTCTTTCTAAATTAGAGTCTGTTTCATCAGGTGATAGTTTTAAAAAAATTGAAGTGTGTTTCTCATGCATTTTTTCTAATTGAATTTTTTTTTGAGAAATTTTTTTTAATAAAAATTCAAGATTTTCGTCCGAAGATAGCTCTCTTAAATTTTCAGTATTTGGTGAAGAAATATTTATAGCTAAGTAATCTGCAACAACGAAGAAATAGTCCATGAGATGAAGATAATCCTGCCAAGCATTTTTAGTTTTTGTATTTTTACTTTTCCCAATACTAACGCCAAGGATTCCATCAAACTTGTTTTTATTTTTTTTGATGTTTGCCAAGGCTTTCACTGAGCCAGAGTTATTAAACCCAAGAGAATTTACGAGTGTTTTGTCATGTGGGAATCTAAATATTCTTGGCTTAGGGTTACCTTTTTGAGGCTCTAAGGTAATTGTACCTACTTCAATAAAGCCAAATCCTAGTGAACCGAATATATGGAAATACTCTGCATTCTTATCTAAGCCTCCTGCAATTCCAATTCTATTTTTAAAAAATAAATTTCCTAAAACAATTCCATTTGAATTTGAATCTTGTTGAACAGAAAAAAACTTAATAAGTCTTAAGTGATAGAGAAGCTTGAGAGATTTTAAAGTAATATTTTTAGAAAATTCTGCTGGGAAAAATCTAATGAAAACTAAAAAAAATTTTTCAATTAATTTTCTAAAGTTATTCAATTTAAAAATTTAAAAAAATTATTTAACAATTGGCAGACCCCAATACAGCTTAGACCTACAAGCATCAAAATAGTCATAGTCAGAAGGATGAATTAAATTGTATCTTGTGGAGCTATTTTTTATCTTTAAAGAATCTCCAGAATCTAGATCAAATTCATTGTGTCCATCTAAAATTACCTTCGCTTTATCGTTATGCTCATATTTCAACTCTAATTCACCCTCTGCGGGAATGATTAATGGTCTTGTGGATGAACTATGAGAAAACATTGGCATAATTGCAAATACGTCTAAAGTTGGATACAAGACAGGTCCGCCTCCTGAATACATGTAGGCAGTCGATCCGGTTGCAGAGGAAACAATCAAACCATCTGATTTGTGATTCGCAACAAGATTGTTATCTTTAAATAGGCTAAAACTTGTCATTTTTGCAAGCTCTCCAGAATGCATTACCACTTCATTAACAACTAGAAAGGATTTTTTGCTGTTGGAGATTTCCAAGAGATTTCTTGATTCTTCTTGATACTTACCTTCAAGAATCTTTGGTAATTCAATCTCTAGAGAACCTAACTGAAGGTCAGTTAAAAAACCTAAGTTTCCTATGTTCACTCCTAAGAAAGGTACATTAAGATGACATAGATCTCTAATAGCTCCAATCATAGTTCCATCTCCTCCAATGACTAGTACAAGATCATTGGAAGAGTCTAATTTTTTTAAGTCCTTGATCGATTTATTTGCAACGATGTGATTAATTACAATATCTTTTTCTAGAATGGTTTTTTTGCATCTGTCTAGGGTTTCTTTGTAATCCCTTGTTGATGAATGAACTATGCTGATTGAGGAGATTTTATCCATTAGTTGTTTGCAAATCTTTTGGATTAAAGTTTCTCACGAAATATATGAAAATTGTATCTACAATTGCTATAAAAAACTTAAAAACATACTTAGTCAAAGCTATTCCCAAAGCTACTTTAAAGGACATTTGTCCAGCCAAAACCCAGACAAAAGTATAAATGAAAGTATCAAGTGCCTGAGAACTTAAAGTTGAAACATTATTCCTTAACCAAAGATATTTGCCTCCGGTTAAAGTTTTTATCTTATGAAATATCCATACATCAAAAGTTTGGCTGATTAAATAAGCTGTTATGGAGCCAATAACAAAAATTGGAGAGTATAAGGCTAACGTTGAGATAGCTTGATGAACGTCATTTGCGGAAGATGCTACTCCAGAGGGAAGATAGTAAGTACTCAGAACAAGAGTAAACATAATAATTACATTTGCTACAGCTCCAATAATAACTGCCCTATTTGCTTCGGCTCTCCCATACTTTTCATTCAAAAGATCTGTTGCAAAATATATACCCGAGTACATTATTGCTCCCATGCTAACAACAAATGTATTTCCTAAAATAGTTAGCTCACTTACTTTTCCGCCCTGTAAATTAGCAAGGATAATTCCTAAAATTACAGCTGTGTAGAGACCATTTTTACCAAAGAAATAAAATAGAATTATTGCAAGGGTAAGGTCATAAAAAACGGTGAATATCCATAATAATTCGGGGTTTTGAATAAAAAAATCTAAGATCATGGCTGATTATTAATTAAAAATTGCTACAATTAGACACTTTTAAAACTAAAAAATCACTTATATTAGGAAATTATGGAAAATTTAGAACAATTTAGAGAAGAAACTAAAACTTGGTTAGAAAAAAATTGCCCTCCTGAAATGAGGAAACCAATGGGCCCTGGAGATGTAGTTTGGGGAGGAAGAAACTGTAAGTTTCCTCATCCAGACGCAAAACTGTGGTTAGAAAGGATGGGAGAAAAAGGTTGGACATGTCCAACTTGGCCTAAAGAATATGGCGGAGGCGGACTAAGTTTTGATGAAAACAAAATCCTCCAAGAAGAATTAATGGCAATCAGAGCTCGACCTGCCCTTTCAAGCTTTGGGATCTGGATGCTAGGACCTGCATTACTTGAATTTGCTTCTGAAGAGCAAAAAAAGAAATATATTCCCGAAATCGTAAAAGGAGAAATAAGATGGTGTCAGGGTTACAGTGAACCTGGGTCTGGATCAGATTTAGCAAGTCTAAAAACAAAAGCAGAAGATAATGGAGACCATTTTGTTGTAAACGGACAAAAGGTCTGGACTTCTTATGCAGACGATTGTGACATGATTTTTACTTTAGTTAGAACAGGGCCTCAGGAGCCCAAACATGATGGTATCAGTTTTTTGCTTATTGATATGGATCAACCCGGTGTGACAACGAAACCAATAAAATTGATTTCTGGTAAATCTCCGTTTTGTGAGACTTTTTTTGATAATGCAATAGTTCCTAAAGAAAACTTAGTAAGTGAGCTTAACAAAGGTTGGGATGTTGCTAAAAGACTTCTTCAACACGAGAGGAATATGATTGCTGGCATGGGTCTTGGAGGCGGAGGTTCTGCCAAAAAGAAAAAAGATCAGGTGATCACCTCTGGAATGGCTACTATGGCAAAAACTTATGCTGGAGAAAGAAACGGTAAATTAGCAGATCCTGCTTTGAGACAAAAAATAGCGTCTTTCGATATAAACTCTCATGCTTTTTCTCTAACAATGAAAAGGGCAAGTGAAGAGAGTAAATCCTCAAACTCCGGTCCGAGTCCCGCATCTTCAATGTTTAAATACTATGGTAGCGAAAGCAACAAGCTTAGATATGAATTGATGCTTGAGGCGATGGGAACTAAAGCACTTGGTTGGGAAGGAGAAGGTTTTGGTCCTGCAGAGCTTGCAATTACAAGAGAATGGTTAAGAACTAAGGCAAACTCTATAGAAGGTGGAACATCTGAGGTTCAACTAAATATTATCGCCAAAAGAGTTCTGGACCTGCCTCAATAGTTAGATTAGTTGGGAGAAAAATATGTCATTAATTTTAAATGAGGAGCAAATCTTTTTAAAAGATAGTGCTAAAAAATTTGCTCTAGAAAAAACTCCTACAACCCATTTTCGTGAAGTAAGAGATAGCGAACTAGAAGACTGCTATGACGAAAAAATCTGGCAAGAAATGGTATCTCTAGGGTGGAGTGGTATCTTAGTTCCAGAAGAATATGGAGGCTCAAATTTTGGTGTTGCTGGAATTTCTTCAATTTTAGAAGAACTTGGAAGAACGCTTACTCCCTCTCCTTTATTTTCTACCGCTGTAGTAGGAGTTAGTTTGATCAAACATGCAAATGATGACGTAAAGAAAGAGATTCTTCCTAAGGTCGTTTCTGAAGGACTAAGAATTTGTTTTGCTTTGGAAGAAAGTAATCATCATGACCCTCTAAAAACATCTTGCAAGGCTGAGAAAAATGGAAAGACTTATAAAATTTCTGGCGAAAAGACCTTTGTTATTGACGGTGGATTTTCAGATAAAATTGTAATAGCTTGTAGAACTTCTGGCGAAGAGGGAAGCAAGGAAGGTCTTTCACTTTTTATTTTAGATTCAGGATCAGAAGGTTTGACTGTCATGTCCACTAAAATGGTTGATTCTCGTAATGCTGCAAATATGAAATTTGATAACGTAACAGTATCAGAAGAAATGTTAATCGGTGAGGAAGGAAATGCTTATGAGATAATTGACTCTGTTTTGGATATATCAAGGGCAGCTATCTCAGCAGAGATGCTTGGCAGTGCACTTCAAGCATATGAAATTACCCTGGATTACTTGAAAGAAAGAGAGCAATTTGGATCAAAAATTGGATCCTTTCAAGCTCTACAACACAGGGCAGCCGTAATGTTTTCTGAATTAGAACTTTGCAAATCTTGTGTTATTGAATCTATTACTTCCTTTGATGAGGGTGGAAATGATTCTGAAAGATTAGCAAGTTTATCAAAAGCAAAAATTGGAGAGGTTTTTCACCTGGTTTCAAATGAATCTGTCCAAATGCATGGGGGAATTGGTGTTACAGACGAATACGATATTGGACTTTATTTAAAGCGAGCAAGAGTAGCCGAGCAAATTTTTGGAAATTCTGATTTTCATAAAAATAGATATGCTGAATTAACGGGTTATTAACCTTTTATTGTGGATGTAAATAAAACTGAGAAGCTTTATAAAATTGTTTCACAACTTAGGGACCCTTCTTCAGGTTGTGAATGGACTAAATCTCAAACCTCAAAAACGCTCTTGCCATTTATTTTAGAAGAAGCTGAGGAGTTATTAAATGCCTTTGAAAACAAAGATACTCAGAATTTCAAAGAAGAGTTAGGAGATTTACTGCTACAGATAGTTCTACAAAGTAAAATCGCAGAAGAAAACGACCTATTTTCTTTAGATGACGTTATTGATAACTTATGTGAAAAATTAATAAGAAGACACCCTTATGTTTTTAAAGAAAAAAGAAGTCACACAATTGAAGAACAAAGAGAAGCTTATTTTAGAATAAAGGACTTAGAGAAATTAAAGTGAAATATTTTATCGAGAATTTAATTGGAGTAGTTTCAATCACAATTCTGGTTTTAAACACTCTCTTTTTATCTTGCTTATTGATCCCCTTGGGATTAATTAAATTTTTGATACCCATTACGAACTTAAAGGTTTTATTTACAAAATTTATAATTAGTATTGGCGAATTATGGATTTTCACCAATAAGATTTGGGTTAAAGCTTTACACAAGCCAAGATGGCAAATTGTTGGAAAGGAAAACATTAAATCCAATGGGTGGACAATAGCAACTTCTAACCATCAATCATTTGCCGATATATTTCTTCTTCAAGATATAACTAATATGAAAATGCCCATGCTTAAATTTTTTATGAAGTATGTCTTGATTTATGTTCCTGTCATTGGCCTTTCTTGGTGGGCTTTGGATATGCCTTTTTTAAAAAGATATACAAAAAAACAATTGGAAAAAAATCCTAAACTTGCTGGAAAAGATATAAGGGAAATGAAAAGAGCATTAAAACATTATTCTCTCTATCCTGTGACTGTCTTTAGTTTTGCCGAAGGTACAAGATTTACTTCAAAAAAACACCAAAAACAAAATAGTCCTTTTGAAAACCTTTTAAAACCAAAAGAAGGTGGTCTTGCAACAGCATTGAGTCTAGTAAACAAAATCGATGCGCTAATAGATTTTACAATCCAATTTGATTCAAAAAAAAGAAGCTTTTGGGACTATCTTTGTGGAAGAATGAATTCCGCAAAAATTATTATCAAAGAAATTAAGATTCCAAAAAAATTTCTTAATGAAGACTTGTTGAATAACCAATCCTTAAGATCAGAATTTAAGGAATGGGTTAATTCATTGTGGATAGAAAAAGATCTCCTATTGGGAGGAAAAAATTTAAATTATGATTAAAACTATTTATAAATTAATTTTCTTTCTTGTATCTCTCTCGTTTTCCTTAGGTCTTTTTGGAAATGATCCTTTAGGTCCCAAGGAAGAATATAAATTAGCAGTAAGCGAAATCATTCAAATTCTTAATCAAAATCACTTTAAAAAAAATATCGAAATTTCTAATCAGAAAGTTATAGATAACTTCTTGAATACTTTAGATAAAGAAAAAATTGTATTTACAGCTAATGAGTATGATTCATATTCTTCTAACTTCAGAAGTATCTTTGATTTGAAAGAAATATTTATGATTTATGAAGATTTCTCTAAACGTTCAATTGAACTAATTAATCACCAAATCAAAGTCGTTAATAATTTGGAAAGCTTAGAGGAATTGAATACTACAGATTTCATTGATAAGACTCGAGAGAACGAAACAAGATTTGAATCCTTGGCAGATATTAAGATTTATCACGCTCTGTTAATAAAAAATGAATTCATAAATATTATTTTATCAAGTGAAGAATTTGTGAGTTCAAAGTCAAAACTATTGAAAAGGCTTAAAAATAGATTAAAAAGCTTAAAAAGAGTTAAGTCAGACGATATCTTTTCACTCTTTGCAAATGCAATTACATCCCTTTATGATCCTCATACAAACTATTTGTCTCCCAAGTCACAAGAAGATTTTGAAATAAATATGAGCCTTTCTCTTGAAGGTATTGGTGCCATTTTGTCTACTGAGGATGGAATCACAAAAATAGTAAGATTGATTCCAGGAGGACCTGCGGATAAATCTGGTCTCTTAAAAGTAAATGATAAAATTGTTGGAGTAGCCTCTTTACCAGAAAATGAATTAGAAGATGTAAGAGATTGGCGAATTGATGAAGTAGTAAGACTTATAAGAGGTCCAAAAAATACTAAAGTAAAGCTTGAAGTAATCCCAAATTCTGCTCCAGATGATGTTTTAGGTAGGGTTATCGAAATAACAAGAGGATTAGTAAAACTCGAAGATCAAGCAGCTAAGAAAAAGAACATAGAAATTTATAAATTGAATAAGTCTTATAACATTGGAGTTATCGACTTGCCTGCTTTTTATATGGATTTTGATGCATTTAGTAGGAATCAATTTAATTATAAGAGCAGTTCAAAAGATGTCAGAAATCTTTTGAGGGAATTAGAAGAAGAACAAGTCGATGGTGTCATTCTTGATTTGAGAGGAAACTCTGGAGGTTCATTATATGAAGCATATTCTTTAGCCAAACTATTTATCGGGAAAGGAAGTGTTGTTCAGGTTATGGAATCCAATGGTTCTATTCAGCCATTAGGTCATACAAGAGGCAGTCAAAATTATGAAGGTCCCGTTATGATTTTGGTAGACAAACTAAGTGCGTCCGCTTCAGAAATTCTTGCTGGTGCTTTTCAAGACTACAAACGTGGATTAATTGTAGGATCGAATACTTTTGGCAAAGGTACTGTGCAACGCTTAGAAAATCTTAATTATGGACAGCTAAAATTTACAGAACAAAAATTCTATAGAGTTTCCGGTAAGAGTACTCAAAATTTAGGAGTAGCGCCCGATATTACTTTGCCCTATGTCTTTGACAGTGAAGATATTGGAGAAATGTCTCTAGAAAATTCTCTTCCGTATGATGATATCTCGTCTCTTGAGTATAAGACTTTTAATTCAACTTCAAATATTGAAATGATCCAAAATTTTTCAGAAAAAAGAGTATCTGATTCAAATTTAAACGAATATATTAAAGATCAAAAAAATCAAAACTTGAACGAAATAAATAAAAAACTTATTCCAGTAAATTTTCTTGTTAGAAAGTCAGAAAAAAAAGCTCAAGAAGAAAAAAGGCTATTTATTGAAAATAGATTTAGAATTTCTGTAGGGTTAAAACCCTTCTTGAATTTCCAAGAATTTTTAGACTCCGACCCTGAAGAATTTAATGAGCTTTCTGAAAAAATCGTCCTTGAGGAAGCAGCAAGAATTTTAATTGATCAGATTAACTTTAATAAACCAAAGAGACTCTCTAGTTCTTATTTTAGATGAAAATTTTTTCTTTCAATGTAAACGGCTTAAGAGCAAGACTCCATCAATTGAGCAAGCTAATTGATAAGCATTCGCCAGAAATAATTTGTCTTCAGGAGACAAAAGTTGATAACGAAAACTTTCCCATGGAAAGCATTAATGAATTAGGTTACAAAGCTCTTATAAATGGTCAAAAAGGACATTATGGGGTTTCAACCCTCTATAAATCTGAGCCTATAAAATTTCAAATTGGCTTTCCTTCAGATAAAGATGATGCCCAATGCAGATTGATATCATCAACCCATCAATTTGTTGATAAGGAAGTAACAATTATAAATGGTTATTTTCCCCAAGGAGAAAGTAGAGATCACCCCAAGAAATTTCCATACAAGGAAAAATTTTTTAAAGATTTAATGCTTTATTTAAATAAAAACTTTGTTCCTGAAGATAACATCATAATACTGGGTGATTTGAATATTTCTCCTGAAGATATTGATATAGGTATAGGTGAAAACAACAGAAAAAGATGGCTTGCTACAGGCAAATGTAGTTTCTTGCCAGAGGAGAGGGAGTGGCTTGAGAAAATTAAATCTTGGGGATTTTTTGATTCTTACAGGAAATTTTTTCCTAAATCCAATGATAAATTTAGTTGGTTTGACTACCGCAGCAGAGGCTTTGATGACAATCCAAAAAGAGGTTTAAGAATTGATCATTTGTGGGTTACAACGCCTCTATTAAATTTGGCAAGTGAATCTGATATTGATTACGAAATTAGGGGGATGGAAAAACCATCTGATCATGCTCCAGTTTGGACTGAATTTGATTTCTAAACTCTTCTGTCTTGAAAAAATTTTTTTAGTAGCTCAGAGCTTTCTTGGGCCAGTATTCCGCTTGAGATAGAGATTTTATGATTGAAAAATTTTTCATCCTTGAGGTTTAGGTTGTTAACAATTACTCCTGATTTCGGATCCTCTGTAGCAAAAATTAACCTATCTATTCTTGCATGTATACATGCTCCAAAACACATTAGACACGGTTCTAAAGTTACATAAAGGCTGCTCCCATTAAGTCTGTAATTATTCATTTTTTTTGCTGCGTCTCTTAAGACATTCATTTCTGCATGTCCTGAAGGATCTTTCTTAGAGATTGATTGGTTATATGATCTAGAGATTATTTTATTTTCTCTAACTAAAATTGCTCCCACGGGGACTTCCTGGTTTAAAAAAGCTGTTTTTGCTTCTTCAAGAGCCAAGTTCATATAAAAAAAATCTTTTTCTGTTTGGATTTTATTCAAGAATCTTTTGTATCATCTCTATTGAAGACTCCATTCCATCTTTTATTAATTTTTCAAACTTATCTGGCTTAATTTCAGATACCCAAATTAACTTAGAAAAATTCTTATCTTCCAGAATTGTAACTTTTGCTAGATGATGATCTAAGGGAACTGGAGATTGTACTACTTTATATGTGAGAGATTTTTCAGAATGATTTATCTCTATTATTTTTTCCTTAATTTCTCCCACTCCCTCCATAACAAAAGTTCTTACACCATCTTCATATAAAATTTTGTTTGCAAAGGGCACCCAATCGGATCTAGTTACATCAGAAAACAGTTCCCACAGAGAATCAACAGTACACTCAATTTGCTTTTCAATTTTAATTTTTACCATCAAATTCTTTTTTTAAGTAGTTGGATACATGATTGTTTATATAAAAATCACTATCGAGGGGCATAATTTCACTATGTATTAGTTTTTTTGCGACTCTAATCATTATTACGGAAAATTTAAAAAGACATAAGATTCTATAGTAGAAGAAATTTTCAGCTGAAAATCCAGTACTTTTCTCCCATATTTTTATTGCTTCATCATTGGAAATTGTTCCCAATAGCTTTTCTATGTTTAATCCATGGCTGCTCACATCATCAGTAGTGAGCCCCCAAGCTAAGTCACATAAAGGATCACCTATTGTAGCCATTTCCCAGTCTAATAAGCTTGCTACCTTAAAATCTCTAAATAAAACATTTCCGATTCTTGAATCTCCCCAACAAAGTTTTTTTGCATTGTGATTTGAAGGTATATTTTCCATTAACCAATGAAGAACCTCTTTCAAAAAAGGATTTTCTTCTCCATCCATGCCCCAGTCCATGAATGATTTATAGTAATTGAGATCTTCTTTAAGATGACAAACCTCATGATTTCTATTTCTTAAAAGACTTAAATCTAGCTCTTCATAATTTATCCTATGCAAGGAAGCTAAGTTTTCAAGCCAACCAAGCCAAATAGATCTTATTTGTTTATGAGACGCTTTTCCCATCATGCCTTCAGGATCCATATGATATGGAGGGTTATCCGATGGAGCCTCTCCAGAAACATATTTCATTACATAAAATTCTGATCCAAGAGTGTCTTCATTAAGTTCTGAGAAAAGAATTTCAGGTACTGGAAGATTGAATTTTTTTAACTCGTTCATGATTTCAACTTGCAACCCAAGATCATAATCAGGAAATACCTGAAAACCTGTTGGCTTTATTCTCAGAACAATATCTTCACGAATGTTTTTTCCCAAAACGGTACAAGAAAAAGTTTCGTTAGAAAACCCGCTTGCTTCAGATGATTTGTGTGGCGAAACGCTTATATCCTCACCACTATAGCGTTCCTTATTTTTAAGCCAGTCATTAAAAATCAATAACTTCTCTTGAAAGTTTTCTTCTGAAGAAACAGGCATTTCTAGGGTTTGTCAAAAAGATCTTTAAATCCGCTAGGTTCATGAGGGCCCAAAAATAATTGTTCTAGGACTCCTCTTCCTTCAATTTCTCTTTCAGGCATCTTCAAAATGACTTTACACAATGATTGCACATGCAGAAATGGAGGATCTTGAGGATCTTCATTTAAATCATATGTGTCATATTGAGTTTCAGACTCGCCTTTGAATTGACCATGGCCCCAATCAGGGTGCATATACCCCAAACCACACATAAACATATTTACTTCCGGAAGAATTTGAAATTCAAAAGAATCATTTTGTGAAGTACTTAGATTCAAGCTTAATGACTCAACTCTTCTTGTTTTAGGCCTATAGGAAATCTTCTTTTGGTGGGAAATAAAGTTAGTTTGTTCTTTACCATCATTGTATTGAATTTTTGCAAATGAATTATCTGCTTCTCCTTTCTCATTATCGATATAGTAGATGTGAGTTGCTAGCTCATCAAAATGTACTGGTGCCCAAAGCCAAAAAAATTGAGGCATTTCGAAAGGTACCATAGGTTGGCTGTCTCCAGCTCCAACCGGCCTTACTCCCCATGACCTATCTCGAGTTCCAACAAATATCTCAGGAGAAATTTTAATTTTTTTATCTTTTATTTTTATTTCTCCAGACCAAGTTCCATGTTGTGTAAGCCTACACGTATCCATTATTTTTCTAGGACCATTAAAAAGAGTCATATTTGGTTCTTGCATAGGCTCAAATCTTTTGGTGAATTCTAACTTTGCAGTAATATCGGAATCATTTTTTGAAAGGCCTACTGATAGCTTTTCTAAAGGTTCTATAACTTTGACTTCTATTGGACCTACCTTTGTGTCAAGTCTTTCAAGACCTAGAATTCTTGAAGCCCTTATATTATGCTGAATACCATCTATAGCAAGAGTGAAAGAAGCATCCATAACATTTAAATTTGGATATAGGCAAAGGACCGCGGCAAAATAAAAATTATCTTCTTTTGAATATCCATTAAAAAAATATCTATCGTAGAAATTTCTTTCAGTTCCAACTTCAGAAACAGGATGAGGTAATTGATGAATCGGATAATCGTCAGCTTTAGTTATCATTTTTACTTTAAAAATTATTTAGAAAATTTCATCAGAGCTAAATCAATGTCCATGTCAAAATCTCTTCCAGATGCCTCGACACCAATAAATTTTATTTTTTTAGGATTAAGGTTTCTCTTTTTGGGAGAGTTATTACTGTATCTGACGAATTCTGTAAACTCAATTTCAAAATCCTGCCAATCATCTGTAACCTCAAACTCTCCAAGATATCTTACCCAAGGAAAAATTGAGCCTCTAGTTTTGATGTGTATGAA
>Ga0160423_10003716_pt1 | contig 12669 bp, 15 predicted proteins | sample CRUFie14St8metaG_FD_108191 | JGI IMG/M metagenome (GOLD analysis project Ga0160423, IMG submission 108191) | Marine microbial communities from the Costa Rica Dome - CRUD Field 142mm St8 metaG | ecosystem: Environmental > Aquatic > Marine > Oceanic > Photic zone | place: Costa Rica: the Eastern... | reverse complement strand
TGACGTGTCGCCGATTACCGCCGGAGGGAAACTAATCGGTGCCTTCACTGCCATCATGGGCGTTTGTACAGTGGCACTCCTGACCGGCATCGTGGGAGCAGGCTTTTCCAAACAAATGTCTAAACAATACGCGGAATTTGAGCACAAAGTCCGGGAAGCACTGGAAGATGGCATCATCTCGAACGAGGAGGCGGAGGAAATCGAGGAGCTAAGGGAACGAATGGGGCTGTCAAAAACTCAGGCCGAAGAGCTCGCCCACCATCTCATAGAAGCAAAAAGAAACGGCGGTGCGGTGTAATGCCGACCGAGCGCGCGGAAGAACACCTGCGAGAAACGGTTAGCTGTGATCTCTAAAACGGAACATTACTGGCATCAACTGATAGTCGGGTTGATCATCAAGGTACTTCTGCTCCATTTCCGTCCATCGGTTGGTGCCAATACGCCACCTTAAATGGTCATCGAAGCCCGCTTCAGACTGCCAATAGGACATGGCGACGACGGTGCTTTCCTCCAAATCTTCTGCGACATAAATCCAGTCACAGGCAGGGGCCGCCATTGTCGCCTGTGCAACAACAGAGAAATCAGCGAGAAATGATGCTTTTTGCTCCTCTCGGACCCGGTAAGTTGTTTTTACTATCAAAGCCATTGGTCACACAACCCGCTCACAGTGTTATAAAAGTGTAGCGGTGGATTCACTGTGTCTCAAGCGCGAGCAAAAACTTAGTTAAACGCTACAGACGAATTTGACGAGTCGTCTAGTAGACCGCTACTGCAATAGACAGCTGACATGCGTCATTGACGCGCAAGGCTTCACGCAGAACAGTCATTGTCCGGGCGCTTGACTCTTTATCACCTCGAGCATTGTCATCATCCGCTCGTGCACCTTATTAACCGCCTTTAGCGGACGCACCATCACCTTGAATTCAACGATAAGGTTGTCTTTGACTTGAATCAGGTCGATCCCGTTGACGTGCACGCCATCCATAGTGCACTCGAACTCCAACATGGCGTTATCCCCATCGCGTACTTCGCGCACGTAACGGAAGTCAGCGTCAAATACTTGCCCTGCGGCGCTCAAATACAAAAAGGTAACGTCACGGCCCTGTTGAGGAGTGTGAACAACTGGTGACCAAAATACGCAATCGGGATGGAGCAGATCATATACCCCGTCGGTCGTACCCCGAGCCATCATGTCATGCCAGCGATCAATTGCATGCGGCGTATTAACTCTCATTACTGTCTCCCCTGGGGCGCCTTGTCATGCTGGTCCGTTGGTCGCATATCGGCTGGCTGATCCGTATGAAGGTCTTGCTGGGCGGCCAGTCGTAGCTCGTAGGCTCTCTGGCCGCGCAAGCGGTCGGCCTTCCGCACCTGCATATGATATTTCCGCCGCTTATGCGTAGCGATCAGTCGCTGGAATCGTTCGCTGTCCTGCTCTCCCGATAGCCAGGCCTCGACCTGTGCAATATCGATGCCTAGGCGATAGGCGATTCGCGAGGGGCGGATTCTGTGAACATGGAACTCAGCCACCAGATCAATTTGCTGATCTGTCGTCAGCGAACACTCGCGGGCATACCCCATCGGCGGGTTGGGGCTTCTATTATCTGCAACTTGCATCGTCTCTTCCGGTAGCCAGTCATCACTTTGGGTGCAGATTCACTCAAGAAGGTATGGGTATTGTGACATAGCACTTGTCACCATGATCCTGAGATACTTGAAAGATCGATCGACAGGATTTTTCATGTCACGTTGCTTTCAATGACACAGACGTTGGCATCAAGTGCCATGGTAGCAAAGGAAGACTCAGTTCGGTGACCCAACAACAGCTTCAGAACGCGCACTCGCTTCGCAGAACCAAAATCGTCGCGACGATTGGACCTGCCAGTCAGAGTCAGCACATGATCGGGCGCCTTCTGAGCGTGGGTGTGGACGTGTTCAGGCTGAATTTCAGTCATGGCGCACAAGCTGATCACGCACAGGTTGCGCGACACATCCGACGTCAAGCAGGGCACCACGGAAGGTACGTAGGCATTTTAGCGGACCTGCAAGGCCCCAAGATTCGTATCGGCGGCTTCTCTGAGGGCGCCGTGATACTGCAGGCCGGCGACCCCTTCCAGCTCAGTCTTAGCATCGCGTCCGATGCCGGTGATCAGCGCGGCGTGTCCGTTGAGTACGAGGCTCTCCCCGCCAGCGTGGCGCAAGACGACGTGTTGCTCCTCGATGACGGCAAACTGCGACTCCGAGTTGATGATGTCAATGACACGGAGGTTGACTGCACCGTGATCGTTGGCGGCAGGCTCAGTTCCCGCAAAGGCGTGAACAAGCTCGGTGGCGGTCTCGCTGCACCTGCGCTCACCGAGAAAGACCTCGATGACATCAGAGCGATGTCCAGCATCCAGCCTGACTTTGTCGCGGTGTCTTTTGTGTCGAGCGCAGACGACATCACCTACGCACGACAGCTTTTGGCTGACCAGGGACTCAATCCGGCCATTATTGCGAAGATCGAGCGTGCGGAAGTAGTGGCCGATACGGAACTGTTGAACAGCATTATCGATGCCAGCGATGGCGTGATGGTGGCGCGCGGTGACCTTGGTGTAGAGGTAGGCGATGCGCAGCTGATCGGCATCCAGAAGAATCTGATATCGACGACCCGCAAACGGGACCGCATGGTGATCACCGCCACGCAGATGATGGAGTCTATGATCAACAATTCGATGCCAACACGGGCTGAGGTCTTCGATGTCGCGAACGCCGTGCTGGACGGCACCGACGCCGTGATGTTGTCGGCAGAGACGGCTGTTGGTGAATTCCCGGTAGAAGTGGTGACAGCGATGGCGGATGCAGCACTCGGCGCTGAGCAACATCCGGTGGCGCGGACATCGAAATATCGACTCGACAGGGAATTTTCCTCGGCGCAAGAGACGATTGCACTGTCGGCAATGTACGGCGCGAATCACTTTCCAAACATGCGCGGTATCGCCTGCTTAACCGAACGGGGCACCACGCCTACGATGATGTCGCGGCTCAGCTCGGGGCTGCCTATTTTTGCGCTGAGCCGCCGCGCTGACACTCTGCAGCGGCTTGCTCTGTGCCGCGGCGTTATTCCCCTATTTTTTGATTTCACGGCTTTTTACTCAGAGGACCTTGAAGCCCGAACGCTGGAATTCCTCATTGATGGCGGCTTCTTGTCACGGGGCGACTTCTTATTGCTCACCATGGCTTGCGCTCCAGGCCAGACAGGTAAGACGGATATGCTGAAGATCCTGCCCGTCGACTGATTGCCGAGTCTATTTTTCAGCTGGCAGACGACACAAAAAATTCATCAGCACACCGTCCCGAGAGTGCTACACTGCGGTAGCCGGGTATGCCGGCACGCTTTTGAAGAGCCACTGTAGTCTAAAGTCTGCGGTCTTGTTCCCATTAAGCGCAGCTGCCCGATAGGGCATAAAACTTTTGTAAATACAGGTAGTAAAAAACATGTCAACAGTTACGGGCACCGTAAAGTGGTTTAATGAAACCAAAGGGTACGGCTTTATCGCTCAAGAAGATGGGCCGGACGTCTTTGTCCACTTCAGCGCAATCCAGGGTGATGGCTTCAAAACCCTGACCGACGGCCAGAAGGTCGAGTTCACGGTCACAGATGGCCAGAAAGGTCCGCAAGCCGAGAACGTCGTCCCTCAGTAAGCTTTTCCTGCCGGGGGCCAAGTGCCCCCGGGCACTCCGCCCGCTTACTTCTCTGCAACCCGGCATTCGCTGGGTTGTCGTGCTACACGCGATTGACCTGCGCAATAGGCTCGCGCCGGTTTTATTTATGAGAGCCCCTTTTGCATGGCGACGCGTGGCGACACATCCTGATTAACCAACACATATCCGAACCCTGGCCAGCTGATTAATGGCAGTGCCTGGCGCTTGAAAACCCCTGACACAGCAACATGAACCACTGCGCACTGCTCTGCGGTGGCGAGCAGTGGCTTCACATAGTGATGTTAATGCCAACAAAAGAGCGTCACTCGGGACATTACTCCAAACCGCGGGCAACAAAAAAGGGCCATTGGCCCTCTCTAAATTGCGCGCTCAACTTAGACTAGAACAAGTCTTTCTCCAGCTCCCGCTGACGCTCCTCCTCGCTCGTGACGTAAGCAATCCACTGCTTCGCATATTTCTCCGAGCGCTCATCCTTGCCTGCATCGCGGAAAGCTTTACGTGCCTTGTTGTACTCGCCAAGATTGAAGTACGCCATACCCAGCACGAGCCGAGCCTGATCAGGGCGCTTAACCCCACCCTTTTTCAACCCCTTGGTCACCGAATCGGCGGCCTTGGTAAATTGATCGCCATCCAGATAGACATTACCAAGTCGCACGTACAGCTCGCCCTCGTCTGACTTCGCAGCGGCCTTTTCCATCATCGGAATCGACTTCTCGACCTCTCGCGCCTGTGCCCAGGCACTGCCGCCCAGTTCGTAGTTCTTGGACTTATCATCCACGAGCTCATCTTCGAAGCCTTTCTCAATAACGGATCCCGCGTAATAGGGCACTTCTGCGTTGAGATAGAGGTATGCCATTGTGACGAGCTCACTAGATCGATCGAGGAACCCCTGCTCATAGGCTGCTTCCATCAACGCCAGTTGTTTTTCGTCTTCCTTCTTTTCACCGTAAAGATGCGAAGCCTGCACCCAGTACTGCTTCTTTGGGTAATAGATGATAAGTGTGTTCAGTACGTCGAGCGCGGAGTCAAAATCCTCTTTATCGAAATACAGAAATCGAGCTAGGTTGTACCACTGCTCCTTTGGGAGCTTGCCCTCGGTTTCGTGCATCGAGATCGCGGTCTCAACGTTATCCAAGGCCAGGTCGTAACGCTTAACTTGATAATAGCCCTGAGCCAGCAATACGTAGGCACCAGCATTGGGCTTCTCATTCAGATCGAACCAGACCAGCATGGCATCGATGCCCTGCTGCCACTGTTCTTGAACAAAGTACAACTGCGCGATCGTAAAGCGCGTATTAATTTCCATCGCAAGCGGAATGTCTGGCTGGGCAATAACCTGCTGGTAGTAACGGAGAGACTGCGGGTAATCCTCTGTCGCGTAGGCAAGAAAAGCGAATAGATTGTAGACGTTGGCAAGCTCATAGCTGTTCAGTGCGCGCTTGCCGTCCTCAGCGATCATTTCATTGAGAATCGCACCGGCGCCGGCATAGTCCTTCGCCTCAGCTAGAGTCTGTGCCTCAGCCAGCTTCTCATACACTTTGTTACGTAAGGCCGGCGTGCGACGGGTCTCACGCTTGTCTTTTTTGGGCTTGTCGTCCTGGGCGACCGCTTCAGCTGTGAGATCAGCGGGCACCATGGGATCAAACGCGACGGAGCCACATAGCACGTCGGCCGCGACTGTCGTTGTGCGACACATAGCACCCACTAAATCAAGCAGACTGGTCACTGCACGACTCATCTCAGTTCTCCAGTTCATAAGTAAACTTGTTCTGCACGCCCGCCACCTCAATGGGCTCGCCATCTACGACGCGCGGCTTATACTTGAACTTCTCAGACGCCTTCAATGAGGCACGCTCAAAGATACCCTTCGGTTGGCAATCCACTGCGAAAGGATCCCTAATCGAACCGGTCTTGGTCACCGTGTACTCAACGATGCAGTAGCCGGAAATACCTCGGGTCTGTGCGCGACGTGGGTAGATCGGTGCCACCTTCACAATAGGCAGATACTCGCCGTCTCCCGAGGACATACCAGACGCATTGAGATTCAGGTTGATACCGGTAGTCGGCGCCGTATTGGCAACATTCATATCGAGCTGGGTATCGAACTGAATGGGCTCCAATTCGGGTGGCGGCTCTTCCGGGTCATCCGGCTTTTCGGGCTTGACCTCATTGAGATTGGTTTCGATGGTCTTGTCGGGCACCACAATGTCAGCGATTTTTCGCCCCTTCACATCTTCTTGCTTGAAGTCCCGGCTAACCAGACTATGCATGACAAAAAACAACGCGATTGCGACGGGCACCGCAAGTGCGGCACTGACAGCAACTCGAGCCGAACTACCCATAACCATTAAGCCTCTTCATCCGTCGATATGCACGGTGGCGACGTCAAAATCGGTCGCACGATATCAATCAGGTCTTCCACGATATACGCCGGAGTTTCGCGATCCACCTGCACCACAATATTCGCCTGTGGGGCTTCTTTTTTGGCCGCCTCAGCAGTGCGTAACGCACGGTCGAGGGGCAGCTTATTCTTGTTGTAGAAAATGTCGCCATTGGCATCAACGGCGAAGATAATCGTGCCACGCTCGCAGGCTTCCTGCGTCTTGGCCTGAGGCTTCATGAGCTCGACCCCAGGCTCTTTGACAAAAGAAGAGGTCACGATGAAAAAGATCAGCATGATGAAGACGACGTCGAGCATCGGCGTCAAATCGATCTGATTTCCTTCTTCTGCGGCGGCCGATCTGACCTGATCGCGCATACTCATATCTCTACCTCTTACCGATCCGAGGCCCAATTCACTGAGGCCACACCTGATTCACGCGCCGCGTCGGCAACATCAACCACGACACCAGCCTCAGCACCCTTCTCGACCTTAATCGTGACGGGGGCCTCCGGGTCTTCAGCCAGCAACCGCTGGATGTTGGCGCGAACCGCCCGAATATCGACACGGCGGTTCTCCATCCAAATCTGGTTGTCAGATGCGACCTCAACCAAAATGCTGGTGGAATCTTCAGGATCGTCCGGCTGATTGTCGTCCGGACGATTCACCTCAACACCCGCTTCTTTGATAAATGAAGCGACGACGATAAAGAAAATCAACATGATGAACACGACGTCCAGCATTGGCGTCAGATCAATTTCCGCACCGTCTTGGTCCTGTTGTTTTGCTATTTTTCGCATGACTTCCTCAGCCCACAGACAGGATCAATGATCCGAGGTCAACTGATCTGACAGGAGCTGCTGCTCCCGGTTGGTAATACGCTGCAGGTACGTGTTGGCAAACAGTCCAGATAATGCAGCTACCATGCCCGCCATAGTCGGGATCGTAGAGCGCTCCACACCCCCCGCCATGGACTTTGCGTCACCGCCGCCTGTCACCGCCATCACGTTAAATACCTCGATCATCCCGGTCACCGTACCGAGCAGTCCTAGCAGCGGACAAAGCGCGACGCAGGTCGCAATGACGTTCATGTTGTCATTGATCAATTCCCGGCTCTCTGAGAGAAGCCGCTCACGAATTTTTTTGGCGTTCCAGGACTTACGCTCGCTTCGCTTTTCCCAAGCGTTCACTACTGCGGCGCGGTCCTCCTTCCAGACTGAGGTGAAGTACCACACTCGCTCGAAAATCAGCGTCCACATGAAGAACACGAGTGCAGCAATCAGCCACAACACGTTCCCGCCCTTTTCCATGAAGGCGAGAATGACCTCGAAAATACCCATCGACAGCTAGCCTCCCGGGCAATCAGTTGTGGGCGCGCTCAGAGTGCTCCGCCACGATGCCCGTCGCCTGCTCATTCAATACGTGAATGATGCGCTGCGAACGCCCGTTCACAACCGTGTGCAGCAATACAGTCGGAATCGCGACCAACAGACCAAGAACCGTAGTAACCAGCGCCGAAGAGATACCGCCGGCCATTGCCTTGGGATCACCCGCACCGAAGATCGTGATCGCCTGGAAGGTAATGATCATACCCGTCACCGTACCCAGCAGACCCATCAGCGGCGCGACAGCTGCAATGATTTTCAGTAAGGTCAGGCCCTGCTCTAACTTCGGCGTTTCACTCAGAACCGCTTCCGCCATTTTCAACTCCAAGGTCTCGGGATCCATATTCGGGCTGCCCTCGTGCACCTTGAGGACACGGCCTAGGGGATTGTCATCACGAGCTGAACTTGATTTCAGCTGTGAGGAAACCTTGCCACCGACTGCAGTGAGAACCACCAAACGGTATATCGCAAGAAGGAAAGCAAATGCACCAACCGCCGTGATGGCATAGCCAACATAGCCGCCCTGATGCCAGCGCTCGGAAATCGTCGGGCTATCAATGATCGCCGCGAGGAAGGAACCGCCAGTAGGACCGGTCGGATCAATCCCGAACTGTGACAAACCTGACTGAGAACCCGCGAGGTCCTGAGCCTGCGAATTGAAGCCACCACCGGGCTGACGAGGCAGCTCAGACAGCTTGTCCACGTTGAACGACAAGTAGTTGCCATCAGTATCGACGATGTTAAACGCACCAACACGGACCACTTCCCTCTCGCTCAGCTCGCCAGATGGCGTCGCAACCTGAGCACTGAACCGGCTGACTTCGCCCTGTTCGCGGATTTCGCGCAACAACTCGAACCACACGCGCTCAATTTCTTCGATGCTTGGCAGTTGATCAGAGCCCGACATCTTTGCAATCAAACCCTTGAGGAAGGCCTCACGACCGGGGTACTCGGAACTGACCAGAGAAACCTCCACGTTCGATGCCAGGTCACCTGAAGCGGCGGTCAAATGACCGAACAGTTCTGACAGGGTGCCCAGGCGCTCTCGCAACTGCTCCTGCTTGGCAGCGATCAACAGCTCGTTTTCTTCAAACTGCTTCTCGAGACGGGCTGAACGGCGCTCCTCACGGGTGCGCTCATCTTCAGCGCGCTTGAGCGCACGGGCTTGATTAGCCTTATCTTGAGCAAAGCGGTCTTCACGTGCCTTGTTTTCAGCAGAAGCCCGGGCCTGACCCTGCTTGACCAGGTCTAGCAGCTGGTCCAGGTTTTCTGCAGCAATTTCTTGAGGTGTCGGGGGCGGGGGCGCCTCGGCCTCAGCCTCGTCCTGACTCACAGCCAGAGGCGCTACCAGAGAGCTAACCAGCAAAAGGGCGGATACTTTCAGCAATTGAGAACGCATTTCAGTTCGCCTCCGGCGCAGATACAGGCATATTCAACAGCTCGATCGTCGCCTGCTTCTTGGCGATTCGAACTCCTTTGCGGACTGCGGCGGCATAATCGCCGGCGGACAGCTCCTCCCAGCTTTGAGTATCTTTATTCCAGGCTCCGGTTTCGGCGCCGTCGGTGCTTTGATAAACCAGCGCAACGCGGCCAATTCGGAGGATATCGACCTCACGCTCCGCACCATTCAGGTAGATGGTATCGGTGTAGGCCTCAATACCTCGGCCGTACTGCAGCTCTATCGAGTAGAGCTCGAGAACCTGTCGGAACGCCTCAGCGGACGTCACATCCGACCGGTCCATGTTAGCGCGAACCGCCTCAATGTTGCCCAACCTCGTATCAAGATCGAAAGGCATATCGAGATTGATGAACTGCTCAAGGCCGTCCAGCATGCGTGTCACCAGCGGCGGAATCTGACGCTGGATCACGGCGGCTTCCGCGATCGAATTATCGATGTCGCGAATCCGACGCTCTTGGTTGGCAATTTGGCGCTCCAATCGAGCGTTGTAGACCTTGAGGCCGTCCACCTGCTTCATAACAGTCTTGTAATCGGACAAGAGACTGGCGGTCTCGTCAGCGAGCCGATCAATTTTCGCTTGTGAGGTCTTGGCCGCCACGGTGCGTTGCTTGCCTACCTCAACGATTGGATCGATGGACTGTGCACCCGCGAAGGACGCACTGCCGCCGATGCACATCGCTACCAGCAGAGTTTTAAGTCGAGTCGTTCTCATGGGGTCGATACTTCCTCTCAAAAGCAAATCGGGGTGAAGGTGTCGGTCGAAACTAACCCCTCACAAAAGATGACCGGCAGCGTTTTTATTCCTGAAAGTGAGACGCCTTCCGATAGGGGGGGGGAATTTACCGTGTACGTTTGTTCAACGCAAATGGTTTCAATGTCCTTGAGGACCCTGTATTCACTCATTATCTGGCGGTGCCATCTCTACTACTGAAAAAGCATGGCTGTTGCGCTCGTCCGCCTCGTAAGTGGCAATGATTTTTTCGCGCCACCCAGTCAGCAGCGTAACATCAAATGTTGCGTCCCCCTGCACCGTGCCCTGCACCCGGGTCAGTACCACTCTGTCAGCGCGCGGCAACGCCAGACGGTAAATCTCAGCGCCGCCGACCACCATTACAGCGTCTGACCCATCAACGAGAGCCTGGTCAAATGCGCGATCTAGCGCTTCTTCCAGCGTATGGCACACCAGCACACCCTCATGCCCCCAGTGTGAGTCACGGGTGATGACGATATTCCGCCGTCCAGGTAGCGGAAAACCCACGCTCTCGAAGGTTTTTCGCCCCATGATGATGGGGCGACCCAGTGTCGTGCGCTTGAAATGCTGCAAATCGTCAGGTAGCTCCCAGGGCAACGCATTACCTCTGCCAATCACGCCGTTCTCAGCAGCAGCCAACACCAGCACAACAGGCACATCGTTATCAGATCGGTCCGGGCTCATATCGCAACCGGCGCAGGAATATTGGGAGCAGGGTAGTAGCCGTTAAGTTGGAAGTCCTCAAACCGGTACCCATAGATGGAATTGGGTTTTCTCATTATCTCAAGCGTGGGCAAAGCCATCGGAGCGCGCTCGAGTTGGGTGCTGACCTGCTCACCGTGATTACTGTAAAGGTGCGCATCGCCTAACGTGACGACCACCTCGCCCGGGGTCAGATCGGCCTGCTGCGCGAGCATATGAACCAGTAGCGCCACCGAGGCAATATTAAAAGGCAGTCCCAGAAACACGTCACTGGACCGTATATAGAGCTGTGCCGACAGCACGCCCTCGCAAACATAGAACTGATATAAAAGATGACAAGGCGGTAGCGCCATGCGACCCGCACGCACATTTTCCTGCGGACTGACGGTCTCGTCGGGCAAGTACTCCACGTTCCAGGCATGAAACAGTATGCGCCGGCTCTCCGGGCGATTTTTCAAGCAGTCTACGACGTAGTCGATCTGATTAATGCTGCCACCGTCCCGCGTGGGCCACGCGTGCCATTGCGCACCATAGAGCGGGCCCAAATCCCCGTCCTCGGTCGCCCATTCATCCCAAATGCTGACGCCGTTTTCGCGCAGCCACTGGGTATTGGTATCGCCACTAAGGAACCAAATCAGTTCATTAACGACACTTTTGAAGTGAACGCGCTTGGTCGTAAGAATCGGAAATCCCTGCTGCAGATCGAATCGGAGTTGTCGACCGAACACGGATCGCGTGCCCGTGCCAGTCCGGTCACCGCGGTCAACGCCGGCTTCCTGAATATCGGTCAGTAAATCAAGATAAGACTGCATTTCACCCTCATCGCTTGCCGGGCCGGTATGCCCATAAAAGTAACGCACCGCCTGCCACCAACATTGGCAAACACAGTAGCTGCCCACGTGTCATCCAGCCCAGCGCATCGAAGCCAATATGAGCATCCGGTTCGCGGAAGAATTCGACCGTAAAGCGGAGCACCCCATAACCGATCAAGAAGAGGCCTGATATCGACCACGCTGGGCGAGGGCCGCGACTGAACCAAAGCAACAACACAAATAATAAACAACCCTCGAGTGCAAACTGGTAAAGCTGGGAGGGATGTCGGGCGATAGCCAAGGGGTCACTGGGAAATACTATCGCCCAGGGGACATCAGCCGCGCGGCCCCAGAGCTCCTGACCAATAAAGTTGCCCAGCCTGCCAAGCGCGAGGCCGACGGGTGTCAGGGGTGCAACAAAATCCATCAACCGACCCCAATCAATATCTCGTTGACGGGCGAACACCGCCATCGCCACCAGCACACCGATAAGGCCGCCATGGAAAGCCATGCCGCCTTCCCATACTCGCAGCAACCACAGCGGATCGGATAACAGGCGGTCAAAACCATAAAAGAGCGCGTAGCCCAGCCGCCCACCCAGCACAATGCCGACAGCAGCGTAGAAGATCAGGTCGTCCACCTGATCCCGTTGCAAGGGCGAATGAGGTTGCGTTGTGCGCTGGCGCGCCAGCCACCAGGCGAAAGCCAGACCGGCGATATAAGTCAGGCCATACCAATGGATCTTGATGGGCCCAAGGGCGAGCGCTACAGGGTCAATGTCGGGATAGGGAATCACTCAAGACGTCGCCGCGCGCCGCAGAAAACGATCAAGTCCGCGCTCCGCGAGCGCCAGATCGAGTGCCGCCACTACCTCAGGTGAAGACCTCATCGGGCGCAAAGTCGCAGCCAGCGTCGACAACTCGTTGCGTGTAAAAGCGCTAAGTACTCGCTTGATCACTGACAGACTTCCCGCATTCATAGAGAGTTGGTCGAAACCCATTGCTACCAACAAAGGGGCGGCCCGGGGATCGCCTGCCAACTCACCGCAGATGCTGACTGGCTTGCCACGTTGATGGGCGGCTTCAATAACTTGCCCCAGTGCCGCCAAGACAGCGGGATGCAACGCCTGGTAAAGCTCAGCAACGCGCGCATTACCGCGATCAACGGCCAACAAATATTGCGTGAGGTCATTCGAACCCACCGACAAAAAGTCAGCTTCCTCGGCGAAAGGCCCTGCGAGATACACGGCTGCCGGCACCTCGATCATCACGCCAATTGGGGGTAACGGCGCCGAGCACCCCTCACTACGCAACTCCCGGTGACACCTCAGAATCAAATCGCGTGCAACGCGTAACTCGTCGATGGCAGTCACCATCGGCAGCAAAATTCTCACGTTATCCAAACCCTCGTTGGCTCTGAGCATGGCACGAACCTGAGTCAGAAAAATCTCGGGATGGTCCAACGTCACGCGAATA
>Ga0160423_10003714_pt1 | contig 12671 bp, 10 predicted proteins | sample CRUFie14St8metaG_FD_108191 | JGI IMG/M metagenome (GOLD analysis project Ga0160423, IMG submission 108191) | Marine microbial communities from the Costa Rica Dome - CRUD Field 142mm St8 metaG | ecosystem: Environmental > Aquatic > Marine > Oceanic > Photic zone | place: Costa Rica: the Eastern... | reverse complement strand
CTTTAGAGGAAAGCTCTGGAAAACCCTTTTCATTATGGATTAATACATCCGAACCGATTGTCTCTGGAACATTTTCATTAAAGTCAACAGGCTGAAAATAAATGGAGATATCCTTCATATGAATTAAATTTAGTTAAAGCTAGATAAATAATTGCAAGCATCTAAAAAGTTATAAAAAAGATTTCAAACTTTCTATCCTTGCTATTTTATTTAGACGATTTACTAGATTTTTTTTTCTTTTTAGAAGATTTTTGATTTTTTGAAATCTCAATACAATCTTCATACAAAAGATCCTTTGGCTCAACTCCTTTTGGTAGTTTAAAGTTCTTTTTTCCTATCTTTAAATATGGACCCCATCTACCATTTAATAATTGCATTTCAGGATCTTCCTCAAATTTCTTTATCAACTTTTTAGCATCCTCCTCTCTTTTAGCAATAATAATTTCTATCGCTCTTTCTAAATTAACCGTCATTGGGTCATCTTCTTCAGGTAGAGAGGCAAATACTTTACCATGTTGAATATATGGACCAAAACGCCCTATATTAGATTTAACAATCAACTCTTCAAATTCACCAAGAATTCTTGGCAACTTAAATAATTCTAGTGCCTCCTCTAAGGTGATTGAATTAATCGATTGTTCACGGCGCAAAGAAGCAAAATTTGGCTTCTCTCCATCCAATTTTTCATCACCAACTTGAATCATTGGACCAAAGCGTCCTATCCTAGCGATTATTCTTCTTCCAGATTCTGGATGATGCCCAATTTCTCGTTCTCCAGTAGCGCGTTCTGAGTTCTCTATAGTATCTTCAACACTTTTGTGAAAAGGAGTATAAAATTCTTTTATCATTCTTGTCCAATCAACTAAGCCATTAGCAATTTCATCAAATTCAGCTTCTACTTTTGCTGTAAAATTATACTCCATAATTCTACCAAAATGTTCAGTCAAAAAATCTGTTACAACAATTCCAATATCTGTTGGAGCTAACTTATTCTTCTCCCTCCCTGTGATTTCACTTAATTGATTTTTCTCAACCGACTGATTTTTAAGAATAAATTGATCATAAAAACGTTTTACACCTTGACGATCTGGCTTTTCAACATAACCTCGCTTTTGAATCGTTGAAATAGTTGGGGCGTATGTTGATGGCCTTCCTATACCCAGACTTTCTAACTTCTTTACTAAAGATGCCTCAACATACCTAGCAGGTGGTCGAGAAAATCTTTGTGTTGCAACAATTTCTTTATAACTTGCAGAATCTCCCTTTGAAACATCAGGTAGAATACCTGAGGTGTATTCATCCTCTTTATCCTCATCCAAAATAGTCTCAAGATAAACTTTTAAAAATCCCTCAAACTTAATTACTTCACCTTTTGCAGAAAAATTTTCAAGTAATTCATCCGCACTTAATTTTATAGTTGTTCTCTCTAATTTAGCATCAGACATCTGAGAAGAAATTGCTCTCTTCCAAATCAAGTCATATAACCTTGTTTGATCAGACTCAGAATCAATAGAATGAATAGAAAAATCAGTAGGACGAATAGCTTCATGGGCTTCTTGCGCACCAACGTTTTTTGTATTAAATTTCCTCACTTTAGAAAACTCTTTCCCATAAACAGAAATAATTTCATCTCTAGCTGAATTTATCGCAGAATCTGAGAGATTAACGGAATCTGTTCTCATATATGTAATTTTCCCAGCCTCATATAATCTCTGTGCAACCTGCATAGTTCTTGAAACTGTAAAACCTAATTTCAAACTCGCTTCCTGTTGAAGAGTTGATGTTGTAAAAGGCGCAACTGGTTTCTTAATCGCAGGTTTCTTAATAACATCAGAAACAAAAAACTGTTTATTTGAACAGTTTTTTAATAAATCTAAAACATCAGATTCAGACTTTATTTGCTTTGAAATATCAGCTTTAATCATTCCATTATGAGTCTTAAATATACCTGCTATTTTATAAAAAGTTTCAGAATTAAAAGATTGAATGTCTCGCTCTTTCTCTACAATCAATCTTACAGCAACAGACTGAACTCTTCCGGCTGATAGACTGGGACGAACTTTTCTCCAAAGCACAGGGGATAATTCAAATCCAACTAAGCGATCTAATATTCTACGAGCTTGTTGAGCATCGACTAATTCTTTATTTATTTCACGGGGTGAATCAATTGCCTTTAAAATTGCACTCTTTGTAATTTCATTAAATGTAATTCGTTTTGTAGCTTTTTTTGATAAATCTAATGTCTCATATAAATGCCACGAAATTGCCTCCCCCTCACGATCCTCATCGGTGGCTAGCCAAACAACATCTACATCCTTAACTAATTTCTTTAAATCATTAACTATCTGTTTCTTATCAGAAGAAATCTCATATTTGGGAGTAAAATTATTATCAATGTCAATAGCTTGTTTCTTAGCTAAATCTCTAACATGACCAAAGCTTGATTTTACTATAAAATCTTTTCCCAAATAACCTTCAATTGTACTTGCCTTTGCAGGAGACTCAACAATAACCAAATTTTTAGACATACGTTATAATTTATAAATAGATATTTAACAATAAAAAAATGCAAATATAATAGCATTTAAATTTTATTTAATACTTAAAGATTAAACAAATGTTTCAATATGGTAAAAAAAACAGAAGTTAATAAAAGTATAGTTCTATACAGTTTAGATTTCAACTATCGTAAATTTCAAAAACTTATCTCGTTAAAAATTAACTGACATTTTGGCACCTTTTGTATTTTTATTTAATTTTGTTTATACAAAATATTATGGCATTAAAGCATAACATAAAAAATAAGCAGATAGATAAAGACCGTCAGGGTGAAACGACAATGATCAAACCTAGCGTTCAACCTAATGGAAAAAAACTATATGTTGAAAGTTATGGTTGTGCTATGAATTTTTCTGATAGTGAAGTAGTTGCTTCTATCATGAACAAAAAAGGATATATCACAACTAGAGATATTGAAGAAGCAGACATTATACTAATAAATACTTGCTCAATAAGAGATAATGCCGAAAATAGAGTCAGAAGAAGATTAACTAATTTTAAAAATCGAAAAAAAAGACAACCAAATTTAATAGTTGGTATTTTAGGTTGTATGGCTGAGCGCCTAAAAAACAAATTACTTGAAGAAGAAAAATTAGTTGATTTGATTGCAGGACCGGATGCTTATAGAAAACTTCCGGGATTGATTGAAGAAGTGGAAACAGGTCAAAAAGCAGTCAATGTTCTTCTATCAAGAGATGAGACTTATGCTGATATATCCCCAATACGTCTTGATAAAAACGGAATAACAAGTTTTGTATCAATAACAAGAGGGTGTGACAACATGTGTTCATTTTGTGTTGTTCCATTTACTAGAGGAAGAGAACGATCAAGAGATCCAAATACAATTTATAATGAATGTAAAGAATTATTCAAAAATGGATATAGAGAAGTAACTCTATTAGGACAAAATGTTGATTCATATCGTTGGAATATGACATCAAAAGGAGAAATAAAAGACAATAAAAAACCAACGACTAACTTTGCTGAATTATTAGAACTTGTTGCCAAAATTTCTCCAAATTTAAGAATTAGATTTTCAACATCTCACCCAAAAGATATGTCTGATGAAGTATTAAAAACTATAGCAAAACATAATAATATTTGTAATTGTATCCATTTACCAATACAGTCTGGAAATAATGAAGTTCTGAAACGCATGAATCGTGGATATACTAGAGAGTGGTATCTAAATAGAATCAAAAAAATACGTCAAATAATACCAGATTGTGCCATAACAACAGATATCATAACTGGTTTTTGTGATGAATCAGAAGCAGAGCACAAAGATACAATAAGTATAATAAAAGAAGTCGAATGGGAGTTTGCATATATGTATAAATATTCAGAAAGACCAAAAACCTTAGCTCAAAGAAGGTTTGAAGACAATGTGCCAGAAAATATTAAAAGTGATAGACTCACAGAAATAATTAATGTACAAAGAAATAATTCTGCTCAAAAAAATCTAAAACAGGTTGGAAAAATTCATAAAGTTTTAATTGAAGGATTCTCTAAAAAATCTAAATTACACATGTCTGGAAGAAATGATCATAATACTAAAGTCGTATTTCCAATTAAAAACTGTAAAAAAGGAGACTACGCCTTAGTTAAAATAAATGACTGTACAACAGCTACTTTAATTGGTGAAATAATTGAAATTATGAACCAATAACAATAAATTATAATGAATATACAACAAGTAAAGCAAAGATTTAAAATTATTGGTAATACACCATCATTAAATCGTTCTCTAGAAGTCGCAATTCAAGTTGCCCCAACAGATATATCAGTACTAGTAACTGGAGAAAGTGGTGTTGGTAAAGAAATTATACCACAAGTGATACATCAGATAAGCTCTCGTAAACATGGAGAATATATCGCTGTCAATTGTGGAGCTATTCCTGAAGGAACAATTGATTCAGAACTTTTTGGTCATGAAAAAGGTTCTTTCACAGGAGCAAGTGGGAGTAGAAAAGGTTATTTTGAAGTAGCAGATGGAGGAACTATTTTTTTAGATGAAGTAGCAGAGCTTCCAATGCAAACACAAGTGAGATTACTTCGAGTTCTTGAGACAGGTGAATTTATTCGTGTAGGCTCATCAAAAGTAATAAAAACTAATGTTCGTGTAGTGGCAGCAACAAATGAAAACATGCAACGCGCTATAAAATCAGGGAAATTTAGAGAAGATTTGTTCTACAGACTAAGTACTGTTCCTATTCCATTACCCCCTCTTCGAAAAAGAAAAGAAGATATTCATCTAATTTTCAGAAAGTTTGCAAGTGATTGTGCTGATAAATATCGGATGCCTGTAATTAAGCTAAATGATGAAGCAATAAGAATATTAAATGAGTATTCCTGGCCAGGGAATATTCGCCAATTAAAAAATATTGTCGAACAAATTTCAGTTATTGAAACCGCAAGAGAAATAGATGCTCAAACATTTATGAGCTACATCCCATCAGAACAAGATAACACACCAGCTTTAATTGATGATTCAAAGGAAAGTATTAATGAGCGAGAGTTAATGTATAAGTTTCTATTTGATATGAAAAAAGATTTAACTGATTTAAAAAAATTAGTATTAGAATTTGTTTCTAAAGATGGTAGTGTTAATTTAAATTCAGATCAAAAAAATATGATTAGTCGATTTTACAGAGATGTAGAACCAAATGATACACCGAAGATCTTACCTCCTTCAAATACTGAAAAGGTTGATTTTTACTCAGAAAAAGAAGAAGATAAATATGAAATTCATCTTGAAGTAGAAGAATCTTTATCTTTAGAAGATAGAGAGAAAGAACTTATCAAAAAAGCATTGACGAAACATAAAGGTAAACGTAAATATGCTGCTTCTGAATTAGGAATTAGTGAAAGAACATTATATAGAAAAATCAAAGAATATAATTTAAATAATTAATGAAAAGATTACTTCTCATTCTACTCACAACAATAATTATATACGGCTGCTGGCCTTATAGTGTTTCTTTTATTGATAAGGGGTCAATGCCAGAAGAATGGAAAACATTTTCAGTAATTACTCTAGAGAATGATGCGCCCAATACACCTTTAAGTTATTCTACATTAATTTCTGAAAAAATTAAAGATGGTATACAAAACAATACTAGACTATTAATTAATTCTAATTCAGATTCTTCAGACATAATTATTGAAGGAAAAATTATAAATTATAGTATATCTCCAATTGCTCTATTAGAAGGTGATAATGCATCTCAAAATAGACTCTCAATTTCAATTAAATTCGATATTTTAATTTTGAAACCTGAAGAAGACCTAATGTCAATGACTAGTAAAAGGTTTATTGACTATGATTCGAATACAGATCTTGGAATAGTTGAAAATGAATTATTAGAGGAAGTAAATGATCAAATTGTTCAAGACGTAATTAACAAATTACTTTCAAATTGGTAGGCTAATATGTTAAATACTGAGAACATAGCAAAAAAAATTAAAAATCCTGAACTTATTACACCAGATAATCTTTCATCTTTAGAGAATCTTTCTATTAAATATCCTTACTCGCAAATATTCTCAATTCTATTTTTAAAAGGCCTAGGAATAACAAAAAGTGTTCGGTTTGAAGAAGAATTGAAAAAACATTCCTATAGAGTAACTGACCGAGTTCAGCTTTATGAATTAATCAATGAATATTCTAATGACATAAGTATTTCAGATAATAATCAAATAGATGAAACAAAAAATCAAGTTTTAATTTCAGAAGTAACAGATTATGAAACAACAAGTAAAGAGATTTTCACTGAAGATAAAAGAGATACTAGCGAACAAAATATAGATAAAATAGAAAAGAAATTACATAATAACATTTTATATCATACTATCAGAGATAACTATGAATTAAAAAAACTAACAGAAGAAGAAATCGCAGGATTAAATTCAAGAACAAAAAATGAAACTTTTTTAGAACAAAAAAAAGAGGAAGTAGAGTTTAAAATAGAAGAGCAAAAAAAATCTTTTAATTCTTGGGTAAATTCAAATCATAATTATAATCCTTCTATCAATGATACCGAAAAAGAAAAAAGATTTGATGATTTTAATCAAGAAGAACAATTATATGGAGAGATTTCAAAGCCTAAAAAAGAATTCTTCTCTCCATTAAAACAAGCCAAAGAAAGTCTTAATGAAGATAATATTCCAGTTAGCGAAACATTAGCTAAAATTTATGCAATACAAGGTAATTACCCTCAAGCAATTAAAGCATATAAAGAATTAAGTTTGAAAAATCCAGAAAAAAAGATTTTCTTTGCAAACATTATAAAAGAATTAACAAATAAATTAAATAAATAAAATGAACACTTTATTTTCCATAGTAATTATTATCTCTAGTGTTTTACTAGTTTTTATTGTATATGTTCAAAACCCTAAAGGTGGAGGATTAAGCTCTGATTTCGGTGCAGCTCAACAAATTGGTGGAGTTCAAAAAACAAATGACTTTATTGACAAAGCAACATGGTCTTTAGCTGCAATTGTTGCTGTTTTAAGTATAATTTTAACACTCAGAACAAAATCTCCAGAGAAAATTAAAATTGAACCGACTCCTACTGAACAAGGACAGGGAACCCCATCAAACTCTAATATTCCTGAAGATTCAAAATAAATTCTAAAAAAATCTAAATATTTTTTAATGTCAGTATGTCACTAATACTGACATTAAATATGTATAAGAATGTAAAAATGTCTCATTAATATTATTGGCACAAAATTAGTTAAGACTTATTTTGTTGAAAATTTAAAAAAAATAATTATGTCAAAAAAATTTAAACCATTAGCAGATAGGGTGTTGATTCAGCCAGCACCAGTAGAAATGAAAACTGCAAGCGGAATTATTATTCCAGATTCAGCAAAAGAAAAACCTTTAATGGGTGAAATAATTGCTGTTGGAAAAGGTAAGGTAGATGAGCCAATGACAGTAAAAGTTGGTGACAAAGTTTTATACGGACAATACTCTGGTACAGAAATAAAATTGGAAGGAGAAACGTATTTAATCATGCGCGAAAGCGATGTATATGGGATTTTTTAATTAATGTAAAATAAAAGAAAATGGCAAAAGAAATATTTTTTGATATTGAAGCAAGAGACAAACTGAAAAAAGGTGTTGACGCTCTTGCAGATGCAGTAAAAGTAACATTAGGTCCAAAAGGAAGAAATGTTGTTATAGGAAAGAAATTCGGTGCTCCTCAAATTACAAAAGATGGAGTTTCAGTAGCTAAGGAAATTGAAGTTAAAGATCCTATTGAAGATATGGGAGCACAAATGGTGAAAGAAGTGGCTTCTAAAACAGCAGATATAGCTGGTGATGGAACAACTACTGCTACAGTTTTAGCCCAAGCTATTATAAGTGCAGGACTAAAAAATGTAGCTGCCGGAGCTAATCCTATGGATATTAAACGAGGTATCGACAAAGCTGTGAAAGAAATTGTAGATAACTTAAAGAAACTTTCTAAAGAAGTTGGTTCAGACAATGACAAAATCAAACAAATTGCAACTATTTCTGCTAATAACGATGAGGCTATTGGAGCTTTAATTGCTGAAGCTATGAAAGTAGTAGGTAATGATGGTGTAATTACTGTAGAAGAAGCTAAGGGAACTGAAACAGAAGTTAAAACTGTTGAAGGTATGCAGTTCGATAGAGGATACTTGTCACCATACTTTGTTACAAATACAGACAAAATGATTGCAGAATTAGAAAATCCAATGATTCTAATTTGTGACAAGAAAATTTCTAACATGAAAGAATTGCTACCAATTCTTGAACCTGTTGCACAATCAGGAAAACCTTTATTAGTCATAGCAGAAGATGTTGATGGTGAAGCACTAGCAACACTTGTTGTTAACAGGATTAGAGGATCACTAAAAATCGCTGCAGTTAAAGCTCCAGGGTTTGGAGACAGAAGAAAAGCAATGCTAGAAGATTTAGCAATTCTTACTGGAGGTAATGTTATTTCTGAAGAAAGAGGACTTACAATGGATAGCGTTACAATGGAAATGCTAGGAACAGCAGAAAAAGTTGAGATTGATAAAGACAATACAACTATAGTTAACGGTGCAGGAAATAAAAAAGATATAACAGCACGTATTGGACAAATAAAATCTCAAATTGAAGCTTCAAATTCTGACTACGATAAAGAAAAAATGCAGGAACGTCTCGCAAAACTAGCAGGTGGTGTCGCTGTCCTTTATGTAGGTGCTCCAACTGAGGTAGAGATGAAAGAGAAAAAAGATCGTGTAGATGATGCACTCGCTGCAACTCGAGCAGCTGTAGAAGAAGGTATCGTACCCGGAGGTGGAATTGCGCTCATTAGATCTATAAAAACAATAGATAAATTAAAAAGTCTAAATGAAGATGAATCGACTGGTATAGCAATTATCAAAAGATCAGTAGAAGAACCTTTAAGACAAATTATTGCAAACTCTGGTGGCGAAGGTGCAGTAATAATTCAAAAAGTTAAAGAAGGTAAAGATGACTTTGGATACAACGCTAGAACTGAATCTTATGAGAACTTATATTCAGCTGGTGTAATTGACCCAACTAAAGTTACACGTATTGCTATCGAAAATGCTGCATCTATTGCTTCAATGTTATTAACTACTGAGTGTGTTATTGCAGATGAACCAATGGATGATCCTGTGCCTCCAATGGGAGGGGGAATGCCAGGGGGAATGCCAGGAATGATGTAGTATAAATTATAATCATATATAACAAGGCCCCATACATAAAAGTATGGGGCCTTTTATTTATAGTTTTTTTACGCTATTCTTGTCTTAAGAAACCAATGGCTAATATTTATAAACAACCTAACAATATTTAATACCTCTTATCAATTAAAATTAAATTATTTAATAAAATAAACACATGAAATAATTATTAGTATTTGTATCGTTGAGCTTTTTATCATTAAGCTCCTGTAAAGAAAATTATTCTTGTAATTGTACAACAGTAACCTACATTCCTGAATATTGTGATGTTTATCCTGCTGGAACAATTGTAGGAATGATTCCAGAAGAAACACTTATACAACTGAAGATGTAAAATATGTTAATGAAAGAAATCTTAGTGATGCTGAAAATAGTTGTGCAGAGATAGGAATGTCTGACCAAACATCTACATCAGCTCCGCCTAACAATCAATGGAATTCTATTCCAGTAGAATCTCTATCTGATAGTATCAGAACTGTTGTTACTTGCACTGTTAAATAATACAACTTTCTTCTAGAAAATATAAAGAATACTTTTTTTTACTTGATTTTTTGAATTAAAATATTTAAATTATACTATTAATAGGGTATTTTATTTACATACGCAAAAAAACATCTAAAGATTATTTATTTTTGCGCTACTATTATGAAAGCTCATTTATTAATTATTGTAATATTTCCTTTATTAGGTTTTACTCAAGAAGTAATCTCTTCACAAGGAAACTCCTACTCAAATTCAAATGTAAATATGGACTTTACTGTAGGTGAAGTTATAATTAACACCGAGACTGATGGTACACATTGTATTACTCAAGGTTTCCATCAAACTAATTGGTTTTTTTCTGGATTAGAGAATCACACCCCAAGCTATGATGCTGTTATATTTCCTAACCCTACTGAGGAATCATTAAACATAAAGACAACCAAATATGAAAATGTTGTTTATACCCTTTATGATGCACAAGGGGAGTTAGTAATGCAAAATGAACTTTTTGAAGAACAGACATCTCTTCAAGTAAACCATTTAGCTCCAGGAAAATATTCTTTGGTTCTTAATAATAAAACTGAAAAACTAAAAACATTTAAATTAATAAAACACAAATAAGATGAAAAGATTTCTACTATCAATAGTTGCAATAGCAACACTATCATTAAACTCAATAGCACAAGTACCTGAAAGCTTTAATTACCAAACAGTTATTAGAAACAATGGTGTTATTATAAATAACCAACCCGTTGATTTGCGTTTTATTATTCAAAAAGACTCTATTGGTGGAACTATTGTTTACACAGAAACACATTCAGCAATAGCAAATGATTATGGAATAGTAAATCTTCAAATTGGATCGGGTACATCAACAGATGACTTCACAATAATTGATTGGGCTAATGGACCATTCTTTATGGAAACTGCTGTGGATGTTTCAGGAGGAACTAACTATTCTGTAATGGGTACATCACAACTGATGAGTGTACCTTATGCTTTATATGCTAAAACATCTGGAAGTGAAACCCCTGGACCTCAAGGAATTCAAGGACCTATTGGACCCGTTGGCCCCCCCGGGCCTCAAGGAATTCAAGGGCCTATTGGACCAGCCGGACCGGCTGGTGGACCTCAAGGACCTCAAGGGCCAGTTGGCCAACAAGGACCTCAAGGAATTCAAGGACCGGCTGGACCGGCTGGATCTACTGGACCACAAGGAATTCAAGGACCAATTGGACCAGCTGGACCAGCTGGTGGACCTCAAGGGCCTCCAGGAGCAGATGCTATTGTTGATTATGATTCGCTAGCAGCCATGGTTCCAATACTGGATTCAACAGATATCGCAAACATGGGTTTTATTAATGGCAATAATATATGCAATATAGCTATAGGTGATACAATCGAAGGAGGAGTTGTATTTTACATTGATCCATCAGGATGCCACGGTTTAGTTGCAAAAGAATTAGATGAACCAGGGACATACCAATGGTCTATTGGGTTTTGGAAAACATATGCTTATGCGACAGGTATATACACAGGAAATCAAAATATGAAAAATATAATTTTTTCCTCAACTGGATCAACAACACCTGCAGCAAGCATTTGTGAAAACCTTACTTTTCAAGGATATTCAGATTGGTATTTACCATCTAGAGATGAATTAGATTTAATGTTTATAAATTTATCGCTTAACGGACTTGGAGGATTTAATACTAACTCCAACAATTTTTATTGGTCTTCAACTGAATCTGAAAACGATGAATATGGAGAAACATCATGGAGAATGTCTTTCATGAATGGTGAAAAAACAGCTGTGTCTAAAAATGGAAATGTAGGCATTGTTAGAGCAATAAGAGCTTTTTAGTTTAGCTAAAAGAATTTTTTGTTATTAAATCTACAATTTCCCTTCCATTTATCATATGATCATGTATATGTGTATAAGAAAATAGACCATTTCTTCCAGTCATTTTTAAATTTTTAAATTGCGATAAGTAATCAAAAATTAAAAATGTTTTTTGTTTATATTTTTTTTCAAGCACCGGATAGGCATGAGGTATCCTATCTACCTTGGCATCAATAATATCATTAGACTTAAAGAAACCTATATCTATTAACATTGAAGAAATTCTATCAATATTTTTCTTGTCATCACACTTCCAAAAATCATCTTCTTTTTGACAGGGTATCTCTACAATTAAAGAAGTTTTATCAACTGGAGACATAAATTCACTTCGGTTTTTAGGTTCATATATTCGTGTGAAAGGATATTTTTTTGAAGGAAAATACATTGATCCATTCATATTAATTGATTTTTTGTTTAGAAAAAAAGAAACTAAAACTATATTTCTGAATTTAATTCTTTTTGCGCTTTCAATTACTTCACTTGGGGGAGAAGGATTTAAAAGAAAAATCATTTTTTCAATAGGGAGTGAACTAACCAGAATATCAACAGGTACTAATCCAGATTTTTTAAAAACTACGCTAGTTATTTTATAATTCGAATGATTTATTCTGATAGCAGCATCATTTAAATTAACTTGGTTCTTAAACATCAAACTCATTTTATTAAATATTGAACCAATACCGTATTTAGGGTAGTAGAAATGTCCATCTAAATGAGCTGTTTTTTTCATTTTTTTAGAAAAGGCTTCTAAAATAAAGGTCTTAATATTTAAGCCTTTTAATCTTTTACCAGCTACCTCCGGTGAAAGACAGGTAGATGGTAAACCCCAAAGTTTTTCAGTGTAATAGATTAAAAACAAATATGATATTTTTTGCCCATAATTATTAATTGCCATTTCATAAAATGAATTATAAGTTTCTTTTTTATTAACTTTTTCTTTTAAGATTTGAAAAATAGAAATCATGAAATTTCTAAGTCCAAGAAACTTTAAAAGGTT
>Ga0160423_10003713_pt1 | contig 12672 bp, 23 predicted proteins | sample CRUFie14St8metaG_FD_108191 | JGI IMG/M metagenome (GOLD analysis project Ga0160423, IMG submission 108191) | Marine microbial communities from the Costa Rica Dome - CRUD Field 142mm St8 metaG | ecosystem: Environmental > Aquatic > Marine > Oceanic > Photic zone | place: Costa Rica: the Eastern... | reverse complement strand
TCAATCATGCTTCCTAGCTTTCTTGCCATGACCATCACCTCTAGTGATTATAGCAAGCTTGCCACCGATGTTCGAAAAAATCATGATCTCGCTCCGCCCGGCAATAAAGACATGGACAAAGTGTCGACCACCCTCTCCCTTCCTGTTAAAGCCTACCACAGTGCCGATGCCCTCAGGGGTGTCAACGAGATCCCCTACTTCCAAACGTTCTCCCCAAGTCATAGGTCTGCTGGGGTGCATGGTTGGCTGGGAGGTAGGGAGGATAGGAGGTCTTCCTGCCAGGAGGAGACGGTGCCACAGGGCTCTATCACTTCATAACGGTAACACTGGATGGCATTGGTCGACCGGCCTGACTGCATGATGTGGCGATCGAGCACAACGGCCGGGAACGTGCCGCGCAGCGGCGTTCCGATCTCGTTGTAGTTGGCGTCGGACCAGGACATGATCCAGACAAGATCACCCTCCTGGTACTTTGGATCCTGTACTTGCATTTGTTAACCCTTAAGTTTAGTATCTTTGTGAATACTCGAGAAGCGTCGATAATTATTTTCTTAGTTAGGTACGCTACTCATGTTTTTAAGCTATTCTAGGAGCTGGAGCAGTGCGGCATGCCGGGTCTCAATGGTACCGTTAGGCCAGAGCACGTCGACCTTCCAAATAGAGAAGTGCCGGGGGTGGCCGGCCTTGGTTGTGACATGCTGCTTAAGGATGATACCATTCTCTCTGGCCCACTTAATTGGACGTCGATTGGCCAACTTGGGCCTCTCTGATACCAGGGTACCTGGCTTCCACATCTCCTTGAGCAGCTCAAAGTCTTCTTCGCTCCCATGAGCATGGAACTTCTCTCTGTCTCTGCGGCGCATCCTGTATGACGACATATTCTCTTACTCTTTGAAAGCTGGGTGGTGGGAGGTGTTGTGCGAAAAAGCGGCTTACCTTTTGAAAAAAATCCCGGGAAAAAAATTTCCGTGCTTAGCCATAGCCCTCCACAGGAGCCTCCCAGTGAGTAGGGCGCCCCCTCTCCAGAGGCCCTATTTCGCGGCTCCAGAGGGCCCTATATGGGCCCCTCCAGCGAGGGCCGGGGGCCCCTAGCCAGCCCCCTAGTGGAAAACCGGGGCCCCTCGCCGGTGAAACATTTGTATCATGTTTCATGTTTCACTGCTCTACAATGTTGACCAGTCCTAGGTCTTAGAGCAGCTAGCCTGTAACACCATTTGTATACAATGTTACAGACCAGGTGAAACAATGTTTCATGTTTCAGTCTACTCGAGTGGCCAGACCACCCCCTCTGGTTCTCCCTTCATGATAGCAGTGATAACACGCTTGGCTCCGATGTTCCGGGTCTGACGTCCCTTGGATGATAGGAATACTGGCAGCTTCCGGTCATCTGCACTCAGTGCATAGAGCATGGGGTGTCGTGTGGTCTTCTCTCCCTTCTGTACCCCTGTAGTCTCTCCGTCAAGCACGATTGTTCGTACTACCCGCGGAAGTGGCAGGGACTTAAGCATTGTGACTACCTCAGCGGTGTCCAGGCCATTGGAAAGAAAGAAGTTACTGTCTACATTGTTGAGCAATACCTGCGGCTTCATGATGATCCTCGTGTGTGTATGGTGTGTGTTTGAGTGTGTTGGGAAGGTGGCCCGGATTTACTCCTTGGAGTTCAGTTCACCGACCGGGCCGACAGTGAAGAGGTCTCTGACAACTTTTTATAGTAATGGCAGCCAACACTCACTTTATTACATGTGCCAGCTGCCGGCCTCCGATTAGCTCGCAGAGACTCGAGCAACCTCAGAGAAGCCATTTCGCTTAAGGTCGAGGAAGAAGACATGTCCGCATCCACCGAACCGGTTCTTCTGTGTTTCAAGGACACGCATGCCCATGAAGTCCTGGTCCTTACGCTCAACACCGAGGTGCATGTGTGCATCTACCATGTGCTTAAGCTTGTTGCTACCAGCCATCTTACCAGACTTGTTGACCTGGTTGATGATGAGGGCGATAGCATGGGTATCCTTGCAGAACTGAAGGACCTTCTCAAGGACAAGGCTATCAGAACGGTATCCCTTTCCGTAACGGTCATGGGTAGCGTTCATCTGCTGAAGAGAGTCGATGACGAGGAACATCTGCTTGCCAGGGTTCTTTTCCATCATCTTCTTGCAGCCATCGATGACATCATCAATCTCGCTAGAGTTACCACAAGCGAAGTCACCGGTCAGGTGAAGACGGTTGACAGTCTTCTTGATTTGGAAGAGAGACTCTTCTGCAGTGTTGAAGACACACATTGCATCACGCTTCTTAGCGACGGCAGAAGCGATAGTCAGAACCATAGTGGTCTTACCAGCACCCGGCTCACCGGTGAAGAGAGTGACAGAAGAAGGAGTGAATCCCTGACCGCCCATGGCAGAGTCAACAAAGTCAACACCGGTTTCGACCGTGCGGTTAAGGTGCTCGGGAACCTGGATTGCAGAGATGTTGGTGCCGAAGATAACGTCAGAGAGAGAAGTAGTAATAGCCATGATGGACCTCGTTGGTTTTGGTTTTTGTTGGTTGTAAGATTTGTTTTTTCTTACATTTATAATGTAACTTATTGGATATAGATTCTAAACTTTTCTTGGAAATTATTTTGCAACAATAGCCAATTGATCGCGACGAATGTAGCCGACGCAGCCAATCCACTTTCCGGTGAGGATTTTCACCTTTGTCATTCCTGGCCGCTTGTTCCAACCAAGGTTAGGAGCACACCGTGCCCTTTCGACAACCATGATGTCGTCACCCTTGATTTCCATTGTACGAACCATCGGAGCCAGCTTGGTCTCACCAGCCTCGTTCATTCCCTTGGCTGCATCAGTCTCATACCAGGCTTCACGCTCTTCTGTAGTGGTGGGGCGCATGACCCGGGTCCTGTTTGTCCAGTGACCTTCGACGACCCGAACAATGTTTCCTTTTTTCATGATGACTTCCTTGGTAAAAGGTTTTTGTTTTTTCTTACATGTATAATGTATCTTAATGGTCGACCGTCTAAACTTTTTTTGGAAATACGCGCAAATTTTTTTTGTTTTTTTTCTGTACAGCCGCGAAGAAGGCCCTATAATATAATAGGGGAAAAAGACACTCGCCTACAACTATGCACCGGTCAACATCGTAGGCGACCTAGAGAAAACGTTCCTTGCCTGTAAATCGAGTGATCTTGCCGGTGTAACCAACTCGCCTCATCTCTCTCTTCCACTCCTTACCGTGGCCGATGACTCTCTTACCACCGTTAGCAGAAGAGACACCGTGTCCGTACTTTACCTCGACCCAGTGATGACACATCTCGTGAAGCAGAACACCGAGGTACTCCTTAGAAGAGAGACAGTAGCGAGAGTTAAGACGAATCTCGCCGGCATGACGGTAGAGTCCGTACCACTTCTGCTTCGTGTTGACAACCTTGACTGGAATCTTGGGCAGTGCGCCCTTCCAAAACATGTTGTTCAACTTGTCAAACGCTTCTCCCCAGTCGGAGAAGTCTAGTCCGTCCAAGAGAGAGGAGTCGTTTGCACTTGCGAGTTGCGTGCGAAGCTTGTCGAGGATTGATCTGCGTTGTCGGGGAGAGTCGAAGTATGACATGGGTTCTCCGTTGGTTTAGTTGGGATAAGAGAGAGAAGAGAGACTAGCGACGCCGGTCTTCGTACTGCTTGATGACGTCGAGTGCGATGAAGATCATGAATGCGATGAATAAGAATCCTATCATATTGACTCCTTGGTTTTGGTAAGAGAGAAGAGAGAGACTAGAGTTCGATGCCGACTGCAACAGCCTTGTGAACTTCCCACAATCCGTTAAAGTAGTCGAGATGTTTTTGGACGTCTTCCTTTGTCCATGGACCTTTCTCTGTTGGATGGCAGGTGAGGACGGTCTTGACTCCGGTCTTGTACTTGATGACGATCTGTGGGGGCATGAGAAGAACTCCTTGATTTTTCCTTACGTATATAATGTATCTTACCGGCGCGTGGTCTTAAGTTTTCCTGGAAAAAGCTGGGAAGAAACTTTGCTTGCTTATTTTCCGGATTAACTTAAGAAGAGAGAGGGAAGGAGTTACATTACAAATGTAAGAACAACCAAGAGAGGAAAGCATGAAGAGAGGAACGCGTGTCTACAGAAAGTCTGCCCCGTACATGGGAGCGGGGACTGTACTCTCCAAGAGAGAGGGACTAGTCCAAGTCCGTTGGGACATGCATTGGCATGCCAACTGGCACCGTACCTCTGATCTTCAGCAATTGGGGGTACCCATGCAGTGAAACAAGTGAAACATTTGTAACATCTCCGTGTTACAGGTGAAACAGAAACAGAAACATTTGTATACAAAAAATGTTTCACTCGGACTCGCCTACAACTATGCCCAGTCCTAGGTTGTGGAGCAGTGAAACATTTGTAACATTTTTCTGTTACAGTGACGCGTGGCAGCCGCTTTCTTCCCAGCTCCCCTGCCCCTCGCGATCGCGGGCTTAGCCGGAAGCAGAATATTTTCCCTGCTTTTCTTTGGTGCACCACGCTGGTGATGGGTTTTCGGGTTGCTAGCCGGCCAGTCGACCATGGTGTTGAGTGAAGACCGTAAGTCCGTTTAGCCACCGCGTGGCAGTCAGTACAGTGAAAACTAGCTATAATGAGAAACTGGGTACTTGGGTAAGGGAATAGGGGTGCTGGGAGGACAGGGGAGAAGGGAGAAGCAGTCTCTCTTTTGTAGTATTTGGGGGTGTGGGTGGGCTCACTTGGGTTCTCTCTCTATATACATCTCTCTCTTATATCTTATAATCTCTCTATGTAGAATCTTTCAAGTTCTCTCGCGGATTCGGAAGCGTGGGGACTTTTTTTCTTGGAGTGCCCATGCCTGTTTACGACGATCACAAACTCGTGTTTCACCATGTGCCAAAGACGGGTGGACGGGCGATCGATCGTTGGCTTGGAGGGGCAGACTCTCTCAAGGGACACGTGGCTGTCTGGATCTCTGACTCGGAGCTTCGCTCAAGGGCGTATAAGGGTGAGGCCTATCGTCTTGGGTTTCCCTCCTTTACGATTGTTCGGGATCCCGTTGCTCGGATCCGTTCCGGTTGGATGCACCACAAGAGAGAGGAGCGTACGACGCTTGAGGAGTGGCCGCACCTGTTTGACTGCTCTTTCGAGGAGGCGGTGCTGCATGATGACTTCGCCAAACTTCTTTGTGATGGCATGAGATCCGTGCACTTCTATCCCCTTTCCTGGATGTTCTCGAAGAAGGGTGCTGCACTCTTTCTCCCGCATCTCTCTCTGGATTTCAATAACCTGGAGCGGGATACCTCTCTCTTGGTCGAACGCTTCTCTCTCGATGTAGATCCCTTCACCTTCTCTGCGACGCAATACGAGAGAAGACCCCTTTCGCCGAGAGCCATGGAAAAGTTTAGGTGGCTCTATCGATCGGATTACGACATCATCCCGCATCTGTCCGACAGATCGATTGCAATGGCTTAACCTCGTTTTACTTTTTCTTTTTCCGGCGCATATTTATCCCTACCAAGGAGCAGTAATATGACCGGTAGTTTAATCACGTCTCTCATGCTTGACGAGGCATACGTTGTTCACGTCTTAGGCTTTGAGCAGTCCACTCTTAGCGAGGGACGTTATAACGTTAAGCTCCAACAGGAGATCTTCGAAGCCCACCTCATTGCAGAGAATTGGTTCAAGAGCAGTATGGAATTCCTTAAGGACAAGGGAGCCAAGGGTGTCGAGAAACTCAAGGACAAGGCCTACGAGGTTCCGAACGCTATCAAGGAATACGGCGAGGGACTTAAGGGCATCGTTGCTGCCATCGCTGCCATGGTCCGGGATCCTGCCGAACTCAAGGCTTACACGTCGGGCATCTATGCAAGCATTAGGAGTTGGCCTCGTAACGTTCTACGAGGTCTAGCCTCCATTGCCAAGTGGATGGAGGAACACAACATGCCCACCTTTGCTAAGGGGATCCTTGCAATCAAGGATGGCATCAAGTCCATGTTTACTGCTGCAACCAAGGGTGCCGGTTGGGTGAAGGCCATGTCCATGTTGGTCTTTGGCTTGGCTGTTAAATACATCGAGGAGGAGTTCGGCCTGATGGACAAGATTAAGGGAGTTCGAGATATGCTCGATGATCCGAAGAAGGCTGTCACTGCTGCCGTCACCTCGATTGGTGAATTTGCCGAAGACAAGGTTGACGAACTAAAGGACTTTTTCTCCGGTAAGGTCGTGAATGTTAGTGCCGACCTCATGAAGAGGGTTGGCAAGTTTATTTCCGACAAGATCGGTTTCATCAAGGCGCTCAAGGAGAAGTTCATTGACGTCGGCAAGGCAGCGATCGGCTCTGCTCTTGAGCAGTTCGCCGGTCCTATCGCCTGGATCAAGAAGCTTGCTGAACTCTTTAAGGCATCCGACTTCGTCGTTAGGGGTCTCTCCGCCATGTTGACGAAACAGGCTGTTCCTGTCATCGAGGGCTCTGAGAACCTTGAACTATCCGGAAGGATCCGGCTGGCTAGCGTACTAGCCTGACCCGGGACATGTACCACTTGTGCACCCGACCCTCGACTAATACATCAATAACCCCCGGGTCCAAGAACGAGTGCCGGTTGTGACGGTATATCCAAACGACAACGCCTAACTTGCCTTCATGCATGCCGTTGGTCTTAACAACTAGATCGCCTATCTCCACTACTATTCCCGCAATACCGGAAGCATGTCCTCGCTGAACCTGGCAGAGATGTCTTCGAAGGCTTTCTGGTTTTGGGTGATAATCGGCGCCGTCATTTTATTGTAGAATGTGCCGTACTTGTTTAGCCAAGCAACCGTTAATCTCTTATGCATGAATTGACTGTATGCCCAAGCCAAGACGGCTGGCTCTTTCATGTCGGATGGCATGATGCCGTGTTCCACTATACCCTCGAAGAGGATGATACCTACGTCAACGTTCGGTGTCCGGTTGGGTGGACGAAACCCTGCGAGGAGGTTTGCTAGCTCTACGTAGTCTGCCTTGCCAAAGTTCTCGGTAGGCAGATGGCTTGGCCAAAGATAGATTGATTCGAGTAGTAGTTCTGCTTGTGATGACATCTTTCCTCCCTGTATGTTCTATTATACTTTGACTTTTTAGAATGTACGATACTATTTTGAACCTGTTGTGCACTCGGCGCTTTAGCGCAGAGGGCAAAAAACTTCCCGGGGCCCCTCGCGCGCCGCCTGCGGCGGCATGAAACGATGTCTATACAATGCCCCGCCCGCCTCGTATAATGTGTATGCGTCCTCCCGAAGGAAAGAGGACAAATTTGTGTGTTAAATCGGAAGACCAATGCTTGCACAGATAATTAGAAATAGGATGCTAACACTAAAGCTTGATAGTTCATATAAACCTCTCGACATCATTGACTCCTGCGATGCCATCTCGATGGTGTGGCGAGGGAAGGCAAGGATGGTAGAGAGCTATGATGGCAGCTTTATCAATTCTACGCATACATCATGGCCGGAGCCAGCGGTTATTGTACTAAATCGTTACGTTGACCATAAATTCTTTAGTGTAGCATGTTCACGTCGCAACATTTATGATCGTGATAACCACACATGTCAGTATTGCGGTAACTGGTTTTCCAATAACAAGCTTACCCTGGATCACGTTATTCCAAAATCTAAGGGTGGGCCAAAGTCATGGGATAATCTCGTCACTTCTTGCCAAAAGTGTAACCAGAAAAAGGGCAACCTAATGCCCTCTGAAGCTGGAATGGTACCATTCAGACGTCCGACCAAGCCAAGGTATAAGTTGATCGATTACCTTGGACCTAATCTCCCTACAGAATGGAAGATTTATTTAGATGGGTTTAGTACCTCTTGAGGGTATTACTTAGACTCTTCTGTGCCTTTACAATTCCATCGCAGACTCGAGCGGTGATTTGATTAAAGTTACCGCGGCTGACGATACGAGAAACCCTAACGAAATGAGTCCTTCCTTCAATGAGAGAACTACGAAGCACCTTAATGCGATCTCTTTCGTCTTTTCTCATTGCACCTGTCAACTTCTCGATCGAAGTGTAGACAATAATCTTTTTCCTGTCGTCAAATTTGTCTTTACGAGAACAAACAAATTCCCAAGTGTTATTGCTTAGTTCTTGATCGATGGAAAAACCCCAAGAAACGAGAACATTTAGAACCTCCGAGGCTAGTCTGGCTCTATCCTGAATGTTGTTTGCGTTGTAATTTAGCACTGTTTATCCCTATCGTCTATAATAATATAGCTTTTTAAAGGGTTATCTTAAGTTTTTTTTGGTTAAATATTCAGGATCGACATGCACTTGGGATTGTACACGACCTCAACAATGTTCGAGCCTATAGCAATAACTAAGACGGTTATCTCTTCTTTACCACCGGCACCCGGATCGACTTGATAAGCCTCGTGAGCTTCTAAAACTAAGGCGTTTTGATCCGCGTGTACCTTTACCATGGACCAGTCGACGTACTTTTGCACCTTATTAAGAGGGTCTTCTGATATCATTGCTCCATCAACTTCTTCGTCAATGCTTATCAAATCACCTGGTTGTGGCATCTGCATTTAGAATCCCCATTAGTTCTGTTACTTGGCTCTGCTTCAGATGCTTCGGTATCGGTACGTTAGAAAGTGCAGTCTTATATTTAATTATCTGTCTTTCACTGGGATTGTTCAAAAGATTGTGGATCAAATCGGACAACTTTACAATCGATGACAAAGGATCAGAAAACACTCTTCGCAAATAGTCCTCATAGTTTGGTAATTCATTCTTGTCGTGGGTCATCATGTCTAACGCCACCTCTATTTTGTCAAGCTCAGACGGATCTGTAATACTTCCTCTAATCATTTGACGAAGTTCTTCCTCTGTTAACTCTGCGCTTGGTCCGTCTTCGATCACGTCATGCAATAGTGCTAATAGTTGGGCCGCATAATTTTCTGGGTAGTGACGCTTCGTTATCTCCATAACTTCCATCGGGTGAGTTATGTAAGGGCTGCCGTCTCTTCTTACTTGACCCATGTGAGCCAGTTGAGCGGTTTGCATTACATCCTCGAAGTCCTCTTTATGTATCTTTTCTAGTAATACATTTCTGATAAATTGCCTAAGCTGCTTCACTTTACAGTCCTATAAAAATTACCAAACCGGAAGAATTGTATTCTCTCCCCAAAGAACTCCACACTCTTTGAGCAGCTTCAGATGAGCCAGATCCCATCACACAGCGATGTGCACCTACAAAGACACCGCCGGCTGATTTAGAGTATTCTGCAGCCTGTTCAATAAAAGCCTTGTAGATCTCTTTTCCATGGCCCTTTCCTCTGTTTTCAGGATTTGAGATCCACGCATTGGTGACGTCATAAAACTTCGGCCTAAACTTTGCTGGACCTACTTCCACTTCTTCGTACTTGCCAGTCTCTGGGTTCCGAACGATGTCGGTTTGTGGTGGGGCAGTCTCCTGATACTTCTTCTCAGCCGCAAGGTATTCAGGTGTTTGCATCAAGGCATCTACGTCACCCTGGCATTCTTTAAATCTTAGCTGTCGATGGCCTTCAGCATAACCGATGCCAGGTAAATCGATTCGGAAGTAATCTTCGCTACCTTTGATTTTAAAGCTAGCTTTTTCTAGAAGAATCTGTCTTATGTATTGCCTTAATTCTTTCACGTTGCTGTCCTGATAGATATCACCTGTAATGGAGTTGCAATGTATTCGTTCCAAAGGCTGGTTCTTACGGATCCATCACAAGAATCGAGCTCATAACAGATGTTGTTTAAATCTTTTCCGGGATACTCGAGCCTGTATAGATTAACAGCTCTTCTGCCGGAAGAGGTTGCGAACGACTTAATGTCAGATCTGAAACCTGCTCTAACATTACCGATGAACTCAACAATATAGTTACTAGTCTCTCTAAAGAAAGGTCTTTCTGCAACGGTAAATGCAGAGATGTCGTATGTGTTCTGACCGGTTTCGATGTTTCTAATCATGTTGAGAGCGTGAGCTTCAGTTGTGTAATGCATCAGTGGTTTAGGATTATAAGTAGAACCATAAAGCTGGGTTGTGAATTCATCGTCGATCAAAGCGTAGGGTTCAATGTCTCCACGGGAATAGAAATATGCAATTCTCAGCCGGCTAATATCCTTGAAGTAATGACCAAATTCTTTTTCAATACCCCAGAATCTGTGGTTGACAAAGTCCTCAATGAAATCCATCACGTTTTTGTAAGTTAGTAAATCGTAACGGTTGACTTCTGTGTTGAGCTGGAAATCAAAGTACTGGTTGACGAGTGACATAACCTCAGAGTGTAAAGACATTCCACCCCCGCGGGTATCGAAACCTTGTTTCTGAAGCTCCAGCATTCTGTTACAGAAGTATTCCCATTCAGCCAAAGTAAAAAATGCTGAATCAGGCTTGATGTAACCTAGTACTTTTTTCTCTTCTTTGATAACAGATCTTATGTATTGCCGTAAATGTTTCACCTTATCTTCCATAATCGTAGACAGGTTCATTAAAATCTTTAAAGTCTGCATACACGCTAACTTGGTCTCTTTGCATGTATCTTTGTGGATTACCCACAGACCACCTAATCGGCGACCACTCTCTATTCAAGGTTGCGATGATAGAATTCAAGTTATCGGTTTCTTCCACGTAAAATACAAAAGAGCCAATTTGGTCACCTGAACTGCCTTCATCGCCGTAATCAAAGATCTTAATGCCGGCGTCTTCTAAAGCCTGGTAAATAGCAAAGAAATCTACCTCAAGATCTCCTTCGCTGCCGCGTCCGGATTGTTGAACGTTGTTTCTATAGAAACCGGGCAATAGTTTCTCGCCCATAGCTTCGCTAATAATCTTTCTAAGTTGTCTTCTTGTAATTTTCATTTTATGTCCTTATTGCGAGTATGCCCAGTTTCCAAACTCTTCTACTCTGTAGCCTATGTTCTCGGCATAGTCCAAAATGTCTACTGCGGTTCCAGCGATGTTAGATATTTCTCTTCTTACTGGGCGTACTGCTGCGTAGCCGGCTTCCTTTCCTAGCTCTTCAACCTTTTCAGCAACGACTTGATTGACAATGCTATCTTGCAAGGACTCTTGGCTCTTAACCCTTGCAAGTCCGCCAGTAGCGCGGGAACTCTGCATAAACCTTCTGCTTAGCTCAGCCCCTACTTTTTCTTTTGCAATTTCAAGAGCGCGTGCACCTTCGGACGTCTTAACGTACCTGCTAGCACGTGCGTCGATAACCTTATTTACTAACTCTGGAATCTGATCAAAAACATCCGGATCAAAACCGTAGATTGGTGATCCGCCCTCAGCTTCATTCATAACTCTTTCGAGTTCTTCTTTGATAATTCTTCTTATGTATTGTCGTAAGTGTTTCATTGCCATGGCCCTGCGTGTCCGGTGTTAACACAATTAATTATTGCTTCAGCTGCCGTATACTCTTTAAATATTCTAGGCTGATACAAATTATAGTAAATGTCTTTTGGAATTCCCTTAGGTTTGGTGAATTTTGTCTGATCATCAAATACAAGATTCCCTTTCTCGACCCAAGAGTGGTCATAAGAATCGCCACTAAACTTGTCTGTCACTCTTCCGTGGACTACTTTGAATTTACCTAAATCATTTCTGTCAGAGACTTGTGATTCTTTTGCCATGTTAACAGCAAAGGGGTAACATTGCCCGATGGCGATCGTCTTTTCATTCAGTAGTTCTCTTATGTATTCACGGAGCAACTTCATCTTTCATCCAACATGCCTCTACGACGAAGCTCATCCATGACTGGGGTGCCTGACTTTCTATACATTTTGCTTAAAGCAGAATCTTGCCAAGTATCATACATACCAACTACAGTACCTCTAGCGATATCCTGTCGGCAATTATCCTCGTCTTCAGGAGTCAGCGCGTTGTCTTCATTATCGAGTTGAACAGCTTCGACATCAGATCTGTTGTTCATGTAATAATTCCACACATTTTGAGCTTCGTCCGACACGGATAACCGATCAGAAATCAACCCCCCTGATGCTTCGATTGCGAGGTCGTAAGCTAGCGGCCCCAATCCAAAATCTTTAGATCCTGCCACCGATACTTCTCGAGCGGCAGAGCAGGGTTGCCCATAGGCACCGGGCTTGGGGTTATAGGATACCCCGGCAACGCGATTAACCGAACCGACATAGCCTTCGTAGTATTTGCTAACATCAATTGTGGGATCATAGATCGCTGCGTAGCCGCTTTTAACATAACCTCTGAACCCAAGTTCTTCCGCCTTATCAATCATCGACATAATTTTTGAGTCTATAGATTCGGTCAGGAGAGCTCTTATGTATTCTCGCAGTATTTTCATTTTATTGTCCCAAAATCACCAGTTTTTTGCCAAGTGCTTCCATTGTAGCTGGAGGCTTAGTGTATCTTTTACTTAGGGATGAATTTACCCATTCCTTCCCGAAGTCTTTGTCGCCACCATACATTAAATGACCACCGCCTGATACCTCTTGGTCACAGTTATCTTCATCTTCAGGCGTGAGCAAATTAAATGGATCATCCAGCTGATGAGCTGTAACGTCGCTTCTGTTTTGCATGTAGTAACCCCAAACAGATTCTGCATCGTCGGAGACCGTCGTCCGGTCTGCAATCAGTCCGCCGGCATTTTGAGTTGCCCACTCAATCGCAACATCGTAGAG
>Ga0160423_10003712_pt1 | contig 12672 bp, 25 predicted proteins | sample CRUFie14St8metaG_FD_108191 | JGI IMG/M metagenome (GOLD analysis project Ga0160423, IMG submission 108191) | Marine microbial communities from the Costa Rica Dome - CRUD Field 142mm St8 metaG | ecosystem: Environmental > Aquatic > Marine > Oceanic > Photic zone | place: Costa Rica: the Eastern... | reverse complement strand
TTATCTACATCAGCAACTTAATATGCATTTAGGATTACACTACGGTCTTGAGAATACTTCTCACTATAAATGTTTTCAGCCTAGTGATATTAGCGATTTAGCTTTACATTTTGATTTATCAGATATAGCTACTCATTGGGTTAAAGATGCAAGACAATATATATTATTGGTGCCTGTAGCTGGAGATCTTAATGCAGGTTCCACAGATACATTAGCATTAAGAACATTTTCAAGTTCTATGCCTAGTATATCTACACAAACTAGCGCACACTATTCTAATTTATTTAATAAACCAGGAGTTTTTAAAATTGGAAATGAATTAATTAGTTATGATAATTTAACTTCATCTAGTAGTGCTACCATGGTTTTTACTGGAATACAAAGAGGTTTGTTTGGAACTACAGATGCTAATCATTCTACTAATGATGTAATTGATTTTTTAATATCAGGAGCTATTGTAGATCCAAGATGTTTTGATAGAGTTAGTAAAAGTAATTTTTTAATAACTGAAAATTCTTCTAATACAGGGACGCAAAGAGTTCCTGTACAAGCAGGCGGTTATTATTTATCGGCTAATTCAGATGATACTACTAATTTTTTAGGTATAAATAATGCAAATAAAGCTTTATTTTTTGATGGAGCTGATGATGTGTTATCATTAAATGGTCAATTTACCAGTACATCATTAGACAGTACTTATGTATTTGTAGTTAGAATACCAAAAAATGCTAATGCTAGCTCTACAGTAAGTTTAGATATATTACTTGGTGGTACTGATGCGGGTAGAGCTATGATGAGACTTTCTTTAAATAATCTAAGAGTAAGATTTAATCATGATGAATCAGCTACAAATGCTGAACAAATATTAGAAACTAATAATACTAATAATGGGACAACTAGTGCACAGTTTCCTTTTGATTCATTACAAGTTATTATGTTGTTAAAAGCTGGTAATGTATTACAATTATTATATAACAATGTATTAGTAGCAGCTGAAACATATACAGCTGTTGATTCTAATATAACTGGTGCATTAATACAAACTTTAGGAAGAAGAGAAGATTCAGGTGGTGCATCTGATTCATTTATGGAATTTGGTGAGTTTTTATATTATGATAAAGTATTAACTACACCAGAGTATACAGAATTATATAATCATTTAAGAGACAAATGGACTGGAGGTTTATAATAATATTAATTAGTTTTATTTCATGTGCAACACCAAAAAAATGTTGTTCACAAATATTTAAATTTTCTACATTTTATGTAGCAGCTAATGGTGGCACATCATTATCTGATAGAGATATTTATTCTGTAAATGGAAGTAAATTAAATTATGATACTATTATAACACCATATGACTATTCTTTGTCTATGGGTATAAGAAAAATACAACGATTTGGATATGAAGATAGAACTACTTTTAAAGATGGTACTGAATCATCATTTAGTGATGCTGCTAGCGTAGGCAGAAATCCTTTTGAATATTTATTTCAATTAAAATATAAAAGACAAGAAGGTGTAGAGTATTTAGATCAACATCATTTTATAAGATATGTTAAATCTAAATGGTTATCAAAAGTAGAATATATTGTAGATGGTTTTGCAGACATAGAATATTTTGAAAGTACACAAAGATTAAGATTGAATGGTAATAAAAAATTATCTTTTAATATTGGTGCAGTACAAAGATTAGCTGAGCCATATGGTTTCGATCCCTTAGAACAATGGATACTATCAACAGGTGATATACATTATACGCAACTTGCAATTAATGAAGGTTATGAAATAGATGTATATGAATCTGAATATAAAAATCCAAATGGAAATATTGTTGCGACAAGCTCTGATGTTTGGAATCAAGTAGTAGTTCCAAAAGTATTAGAGGACTATGTATCTAAAAAAAGACAGGAGTTAGCTAATCAATGGCAACACTCATTAGTTATTGGATTTGATTTTTATCATTACAAGAAAAACTTTTGGTTACATTCTTGGGGTAATTTTATGCCTTATCATTATGATGATGGTGGACAATATTCATATCATAACTTTAATGATGGAGAACAATGGTATGACTATTCTGGTGGCTTAATATTTGGTTTGAAAATTAACAAACATTTAGGTACCTTTGTGGAAGGTAAATATAATAAGTACTGGAATAGAGAGTGGTACGATTTTAAATTTGGAATAAATTATATAATATTTTAACATGGCAACTGAAATAAGTAAAGAGACAAAACTAAAGTTAAGTTTAGAAACAATAATAGGTATTGGTTTTGTTTTAGTAACAATGACTGGTATGTGGTTTACATTAAAAGCTGAAATACAAGAAGCAAAAGAATTGCCTGAACCACCACCAGCAGAAGTTACACGAATGGAATTTGATATGAAAGATCAGCTTGTTCGTCAAACAATAATGACTACACAAGAAGATGTAAAAGAAATCAAAGAAACATTAGAAAAAATAGAAAGAAAAATTTATCAATAATGAAAAGATTTGCAATCGTATGGAGAATGCTATTGACATATTTGTTTGTATTATCTTTATTGTGTGTCTCTACTATTGCTTTTTCACAGATTACAGCGATACACTTTAATGCAGGTTTTAATTCTGCTAATGATGTAGAATGGTTTAGTAAATTAAAAGATTGTAAGAAAAAAAATTTATTAATTGAAGAAGACAATAATCAAATTGAATACAGCATAGCTGTTGTTCCTACAATAATTATATTAGATGATGGAGAAGAAGTTAAAAGATTTCAAGCAGACCTTAGTTTTAAAATGGTTGCAACTAAAGAAGAAATTCAAGAATATATTGAAGAACTTATAATTAGTAAATTTTAATGAAATATTTATTATGTTTATTGTTATGTGTAAATATGGTATTTGCACAATGTCCACCTGGTACTTGGGGATTAGATATTACCTTAAGTCCCGATCAATATCCTGAAGAAACATCTTTTGTTATATTAAATTTGGAAGGAGATACAATATTAAATGGAGGTCCTTATACAAATATAATAGATTATCAACCTCAGTATGCTAGTATTTGTTTACCTATAGATACATTTATATTTATATTAAATGATGAATATGGGGATGGTGTAGCAGGTAGTTTATGGGGCGGAGAAGATGGTAATTTTGTAATAGAACAGTGTGGTGATACAATATGGGAATTAGAAAGTCCTGATTTTGGTTTTGGTTTAATGGACACTATAATAACTTCTAATTGCCCACCACCACCTGCTATATATGGCTGTATGGATGAAAACTTTTTAGAGTTTTTATTAACGGCAACAGTTGATACTGGTATGTGTATTACACCTAAATTATTTGGATGTACAGATTCATTAGCATTCAACTATGATGCTATGGCTAATACAGATGAATTTATAGATAGTTGTAATCATACATTAGAATTAACCGACTTAGCTGGAAACGGCTGGGCTGGTTCTTCTTTAATACTTTCACAAGCTACAAATTTATTACCACCATATGGTTGGGTAGAACTTGGTACATATACTTTAGAAAATGGTTTTGATACTGTATTTAATTTAAATTTATCTGCAGGCTATAAAGTTAAAGCAGTTTTTGAAATAACACAGCAATCTGATTTTACTGCAGTACAATGCGGTTATAGTTTGTATTCAGAAGAATATATAGCTATCGATATAGAAGGTGGATTTGTAAATCCTATACCTCCATTTGTTTCTATATTTGGCGAACCTTATTGTGGTAATGAATGCATAGAAAGAACGTATGGCTGTATAGATACTATAGCCTTGAATTATAATGATAGTGTTAATACTGATGACGGCAGCTGTTATTACGTAGCTGGATGTATGAATCCAAGTTACATTGAGTATAACGAACTAGCAGATTTTGACGATGGATCATGTATAACACCAATCGTTCTTGGTTGTATGGATTCTACAGCCTTGAATTATAATCCTGAAGCAAATGTAGAGCTTGAAGGATCATGTATAGAGGTTGTTGAAGGATGTATGGATGATGGCGCATTTAACTATAATCCTAATGCCAATATAGATGATGGTAGCTGTATACCACTTATTTTTGGATGTATAGATCCTACTGCATTAAACTATTGCGATACTTGTAATACTGATAATGGTAGCTGTATAGATGTTGTAAACGGTTGTACAGACTCTTTAGCTCTTAACTACAATCCATTAGCTAATGTAGATAATGGCTCTTGTATACTGCCTATAGAAGGATGCACTGATGTAACAGCAGTAAACTACAATATAGAAGCCAATATAGCAGACAGCAGTTGTTATTATGAGTCTGGATGTTATGCTAATGTTCCTTATTATATACCTAACGTTTGTTTTGAGTGGGTAATTAGTATTGATCCATATTGCTGTGATAATTTATGGGACAATACTTGTGAAAATTTATATAATTATTGTGAAGATGGTTGGAGTGGACCTTCTGATTTATTAGATTATAATCGTATAGGATTATCAGTATATCCAAATCCTACAAATAATACAGTATATTTTACTAAATTTGTAAATGTACAAGTTTACAATTCAATAGGTAAACTTATAATAGAAAAAAATAATATTAACTCTATAGATTTATTACAGGGAGTTTATCATATTATTATTGTGTATGATAATTTAAACTATAGAAAAACTATAATAGTAAATGACTAAGTCAAAATACTATTATGATTATACTAGAAATATGAGCGAAGAACAAATAAAAAATTCTCCTTGCGGTAAACCTTGCTGTTATAATAAAGATGAATGTGAAGTAAAAGATGGATCATGTTGTGATTGTTATGAACAAGATAATACTGGTGCAGAAAACTGTACATACGAAGATTGTTGTATAAATAAAACAGATGATTAGTAAATTAGCAGGCGGATTGTTTGGTAAAGTATTAGACAACGCAGAGGGTATATTAGATAAAGTAATTACAACTGATAAAGAAAGAGATCAGGCTAAAATAGAATTACAAAAGATAGTGTTAGAAGCAGAACGAGAAGCTTTTGCTAAAGAAGTAGAAGATCGTAAATCTGCACGTGACTTGTATAAAGATGATGCTATTATACAAAAAGTATTAGCAACATTATTTACAGTTGCATATTTTGGGATTAGTTTTGTTATGTTTCAACATTTTGTAGGTGGTGGAATAAATATGGGTGAGTTTGAAATTAGTTTTATTTCCACTATCTTTGGAGCTATGTCAGCTAAAGTTAATACTATTATTGACTTTTTCTTTGGGGGGAGCAGCAAAAAAAATAACGTAGATAATAATGGCTAAAACTCCAGCATGGCAACGTAAAGAAGGCAAAAATCCTTCAGGTGGTTTAAATAAAAAAGGTGTAGCATCTTACCGTAGAGCTAATCCAGGATCTAAATTAAAAACTGCTGTTACAACAAAGCCTTCTAAATTAAAAAAAGGTTCTAAAGCTGCTAAACGTAGAAAGTCATTTTGTGCTAGAATGAAAGGAATGAAAGCTAAGCTTACATCTGCTAAGACTAGAAGAGATCCTAATTCAAGAATTAATAAATCATTACGTAAATGGAATTGTGATCATGGTTGTCGTTTTCCACTTACACAACATAATTAAGATATGGCAAAGAAATCTGTAAAAGCTCCTGCTGGTTTTCATTGGATGAAAAAGGGAAATAATAACTATAAGTTAATGAAGAATCCTTCTGGTGGTTATAAGCCACACAGAGGAGCATCATTGTCTGCTAGTTTTGATATACAAAAAGTACATAAAAATGCCAGCAAAAAGAAAAAATAAAGATCCTAAAAAAGGAACAGGTAAAAAACCAAAAGGTAGTGGTAGGAGATTATATACGGATGAAAATCCAAAGGATACTGTTAGTATACGCTTTGCCACACCTTCTGACGCTAGGGCTACTGTGGCTAAGGTTAAAAGAATTAGTAAGCCGTATGCTAGGAAAATACAAATTTTAACTGTTGGGGAACAAAGAGCAAAAGTAATGGGTAAAACCCAAGTAGTTAGTATATTTAAAAAGGGTAAAGAAGCCCTACGTAAAAAAAGAAAAAATGCCTAAAGACGCTTGTTATCATAAAGTTGTAGCTCGTTATGGACCTAAAACATCTGCCTACAGAAGTGGTGCAATGGCTAAGTGTCGTAAAGTAGGAGCTGCTAATTGGGGAAATAAATCAAAGAAAAAAAAGGCTGCACACGGTATAAAGTTAGAATATAGTGCTGGTGGCAGATATGCACAACACGATTAATATGGCTGTTAGAAAAACAAAAGCTGGATTAAGATTAAAGCGTTGGTTTAAAGAAGACTGGCGTACGCCTCGTGGTAAGAAAGATTATAGCGGTGGTGAAAATACTTTTCGTCCTACAAAACGTATAAGTAAAGATACACCAGCTACTTGGTCTGAACTTTCAAAATCTGAAAGAGCAAGAGCAGCAAAAGAAAAAAAAGAAAAAGGTAGGGTAAGTAGATATAAAAAGAAAAAAGCAGAACACGGTATGAGGTATCGTGGTGCAATGGCTGATAAAAATATGTGTTGTTGTGGTGCAAGAATGTCAAGATTAAATGAGCAACATAACTAATTTAAATATGAAAGAGCTTGATTTAGCAATGAATAATGGTTATCACATTCTTATGGGTGATATAACTATTGATGATTTATTATCAGGTTCTTCTAAACATAAATTATATATATCTTTTGATCCTGATAAGTTGGATAGTAATGATTATTGGGATAATATTATAAATAGCATGATTGATTATTTTATAGAAACTGAGGAATATGAAAAATGCGCAGAACTTAAAAAATTATTATAATGGCAATATTAACTGTAATTGATGGAGTACCTTTATATAGTACAGTAGAAGAGGCATTAAATTATGCAAATGCTAATAATTTAGTTGGATATCATACACATGTACATAATGGACAGGTGGGCTATATGGGTGGATCAACACACGGTGATGCCGCTACATCTGCTTCAGGATTTGATGATAATATAATTTCAGATGACGATGATATTAATGTATCTAATATTCCGTCTAGTAGCAGTGGAGGTTATTAATTAATTTATTACTTTTGTAAAATAGAAAATTTAAAATAAAATGGCACAAAATTACACATTTAACGGTAGTCTTACTTTAACAGCTAATTCTGCTACAGGTTATTCGCAAAGTATGAGTGGCAGTACTACAATTAATATTACAGGTGTAGATCAAATTGCATCAGGAAGAATTGATTGTGCCACTGGTTCTGATGCTACTATAATGGCAGCACCTGGACACGGTAGAATTTTATACGTTAGAAATATGGATGATACTAGTACACTTGAAGTATACGAAGGTGCATCATCTGATAATGATGTTATAGGCGTATTAAAGCCAGGTGAGTTTTTGTTTACAATTATAAGAGGAACAGGAACAACTACAGCTAGAGGTACAAGTAATACTGTAACAGCGGAATATTTTGCAGTAGAAATTGATTCTGCAGCATAACTTAATAATTATTTAAAATGGCAACACAAGCAACTAATGTAACTGTATCTGGAAATTTTTCATTGATAGATAGCAATGGTACTACAGTTTTTTCTTTTAGCCCATCTTTTACTACAACATCAAACACAAGTGATGCTGCAGTTATTAGTACTGGTGAAATATTAACTGATGGTACAAGCGATACAACAATTAATTTATCTAGACATCATAAAGATGCATTATTTACATTTATTAAAAATGTAGATACAGATTATCCAGTAGCTGTAAAACCTGATGGTGATGTAATTGCAGATCTAAAACCTGGTGAATTTATGTTTGCACCAATTCATATTGATGGAGCAGGTGATGCTTCTAATAATTTAGATTTAGCTGCTACTACAGCTGCACAAAAGGTACAGTTTTTATTATGTGATGGTCCTGATACAGGCATCAATACTGACGACTAATGCGTTTACAGGTATTAAGGTTTAGCTCACAAGCAGATTGTACACACGGTCTGCTTTTTGAGCTTAGCGACATTGGTAAACATTTTTTGTGTTATACTTTAGAAGATGAGGCTAGGGTGTTAAAAGTAAAAGGTGAAACTAGAATACCTGCAGGAACATATAAAATTGAATTAAGAAAAGAAGGTGGGTTTCATAATAGATATACTAAGAAGTATCCTGGTATACATCGTGGCATGCTGCATGTTACTGATGTCCCTGGGTTTGAATATATTCTTATACACACTGGAAATACTGACGAGCATACTGCTGGTTGTCTTATCGTTGGAGACAGTCAAGAAAACAATCTTATTCTCCGTGATGGGTTTGTTGGTAAAAGCGTCAATGCGTATAAAAGGATTTATCCGTCTATTGCTAAGGCCATAGAACAAGGTGAAGAAGTAACAATAGAATATGTAGATTTCGATGGCAGAATATGAAAAAAATAGAAAAGTTTATGAAACTAATTTAAAACGAAGATTAGAAGAACAAAAAAAAATTACAGAATTAGTTCCGCAATATGTGCCAGAATCACAACAAACTGTACGAACTATACAAAGACAACAAGATTCTTTTTTACAAACCACACAAGACATATCACAAAGGTCATCTGTTAGTCCACAGCAAAAACAACAAGGTGGTTTAGGCATATTTAAAGATGTACAATATTTGACTACATCAAGTGCTGAACCGTATATTAAAATATATGATAGCTCTATAGATGGTGAATTAAGAGATATTATATTTGTTAATAGTAATACTACAGCTAATTTAACTTTTGACTTATTATTATCTAGAGTAGATATTACTAATTTATTAGGTAAAAATAAATTGCCCAATCAAGTATTAGATTCAAATAAAGATAGTGTATTTTTAGCTCGTAATATGCTATTAGCACAAGCGGGTACTGCTCCTAATAATCCAAAACAATTATCTTTATCTGAAATCGTAGGAACTACACAAATTTTATCATCAGGTATTCAAAAACCTTTTTATATTTACGTTTATAAAACTGGATCTACTGGAAGATTAGACGTAACTGTAATGAAATAATGAAAGAAAAATTACCTATATGGCTTTCTGATTGGACATTTGAAATGCCAAAAACTAAAAGAACATACACAGTAAAAGACATTTTTGTCAAATGTTATGATGTAAAAGAGGTTATTAACAACCCTGTGTTGATAAATAAAGCACTATCTAAAATAAATTTAAAGAAAAATAAATCTAAATTGTTAGTCAAATCAATAGATCTAAAATCACAACATGGTTTTGGACCGAAAGAAGACTAATATGGATGAATCTACTACTGATAAAATAAGAAAATATTTAATTGCAAATCCTGAATTATTAAATTCAAAATACGCTAATACGGCTAAATTATTTGGTACCAATTACGAAAGAGTTCGCAGTATTGCAAGAAAATTACGAGAAAATTTAAATCCAAAACACGCTAAAGAAACTACACATTTTGAAGAAAGTAAAGATGGTGCTATAATTACTTGTGAAGATAGTAAAAGAGTTAAATCATTAGATGACTTAATAAAAGCTTGTAGTGTAGATTTAAATGTATGGGAAGTAGATAAGTATGATATAGGTACTTATGAAGTTACTGGTTTTGATAAAGCTAAAAGACCTATAACAATACCAATGTTTAGAACTAAAGCTTGGTTAAAGCGTATAGATCCTACAATGAATATACAAAAGATAAGAGAGGAATTGGTCGAAGACTTAGTTCCTCTTTTTGATTCTGTACCTCGTATAGCTATAAGACCTTCTAGTTTTTTAGAAGATGATTCACATCTTTTAGAAATTAACGCTTGCGATTTACATATAGGTAAGATAGGAATAAAAGGAGATGAGTATAATATAGATATAGCAAGAGATAGAATGTTAAACGCTTTAGAACATCTTATAAAAAGATCTAGTGGTTTCTATATTGAGGAAATATTATTTGTTGTAGGTAATGACTTTCTAAACGCAGATGGAGACTGGCCTGTACCTTCTACTACAAGGGGCACGCCTCAGTTTAATAGTGATAAGCATATGGATATGTATAGAGCAGGTAGAAAGCTTTTAATAGAATGTATTAATATGCTTATAGAGATAAGTCATGTTCATGTTATGGTAATACCAGGTAATCACGATAGAGAGTCTATGATGCATATTGGTGACGCCATAGAAATATACTATGAAAATAATGAAAATGTATCTGTAGATAATTCGATGTCTATGATGAAAGCCTATCAATATGGTAGATGTTTAATTATAAATGATCACGGTGATGGACCTAAATTAAATGATTTACCAGGAATAGTATCGCAAAGATACAGAGATGTATGGAGTGAAGTTAAATATGTTGAGGTGCATAGAGGACATTACCATACCAATAAAGCCTATAAGATGCAGGCAGTCGAAGAATTAAATGGGTTGACTGTAAGAAACCTATCCAGTATGTCGGCCACTGATGAGTGGCACGACATGAAAGGATATGTAGGTAATGTAAAGAAAGCTTCTGCTTTCGTTTGGAATAAATACAATGGCGTTCAGGCTAAGCTGAACTATAATGTATCTATCTAGTTTTATTTATAGATAGTAAAGCTGCATCCACTTTTTTTAATTGTTTCTGCAACCATCTTCTATATCTTATAAGTTTACCTTTATAAGTCATACTAATTTATCTTTAATAAATCTAATTAGTTCATTCATTTTACGTTTGTAAAACAAATCAAAATCTACATATACTGTAGTCCCATCAGCTGTAGTTTCCTTTGGCTGCGTTTGTTCCCATAATACATATAGTGTATTGCGCAATCGTTGTGATGGTGTTTTATGATCAAACTCCCTGTCAACTGTTGCTTCTTCAACAGCATCTATTTGCTGTTGTGATATTGGTTTCGTAGATATAACTACGTATCCAGGCTGCTTTAACATACTATACATATTACCTACAATCTCAGGTGTAAGCTCAGGTGTACCCAAACTTACACGCAAAGAATTATCAGCAAGCGTGCGTATGTTGTCTATGCCGCCTTCAAATACAATTGTGTTTTTACTCATGTTTAGTTGGTAAAATACATATATATTGTAGTTGCTAAGATGCCTACGGCACCTATAACAAATCCAAACATATCTGTATCAAATTTATTTTTCATTATTTATAACTTTTACGGACAGTTTTAGGTATATAATCTTTATCTTCTTTTAACTGAAGATAGTCATCATACCCTTGTAAACTTTCTCTTAATAATGATTTCAAGTCTTCAAGACGATAGTCTTGTTTACAGTGTTCTAAATTATATACTAAAGATTGCAATTTTTTTATTGCAACATATTTATAGTCTTTTGGTCTCATTCTTTTTCAATTATGTTACTACTTAAACATTCTGTACATAAAGATTCTTTATTGCTTGAATAAAAATTTTTACCACAGTCATTACAAATATAATAATATTTATAATCAGTTTTTACTAATGTGTTCATACTCAACATTTTAGTAAATTGATCTCGTGGATCTCTAGGTATATGATCAAACCATAATTGTCCTAGTAGCTCATCAGCTTCTTCCTTTGTTTCAGGTAAGTTGTTCAAGATATGTTCTTTGTAATCTTCGTCATATGGACAAAGCTCTAACATTGATTCAATCTTGTCTATTTGCCAATATTCTATATCTTCCATATAATTATTTGATGTCAAAATCCCAGCATTACTGGGACCTTGACAATCAACAAAACTATGAAAAACACATGGACAGAACGTCCGAAAGATTTACAAAGATAATTATTTATCTTCGTTAATTTCTTTATTATACCATGCAATTCTTAACAATACTAAGTATCCTATTAAATCATCTATGGTATCAAATGTGTTTTTGTTTATACCTTTATTGGCAATACGCATAATTTTATCATCTATTCTAGCGCAAATGCTTTCTACAGCATCGCCTTTAGAAAAGATGTTGGCAGGTTCAGTAGCTGAGTTACCGTATGAATTGTTTTTTTTAATTAACAGTTCCGTCACTCTTTGCATCTCCGATCGTATCTGTGCTTGCATCAGATCCTTTCTTTGCATTTTCTTCATCGATTGCCATCATTCTTGTTAATATATCGCTTGCACCAGGTATTGTCATACAATACTTATACAAACCTTTTTCGTCTTCGTTGTGACGTTTCTTGGTATTATATATCTTATGTACCCAAGTTAATAATGCTACTTCGTGTGATCGTAAAGCATCAGTAAGATTTTGCATAACTTTGTATACATTTAAATCTACTTTTTGTTCTTTACCATCAATAGTTACTTTCTTTTTTGTTTTCGTTTTAACAGTCATATTAATTAATTTAGTTCCTCTAATTTTGCTATTCTTTGTCTTAACTTTCTATTAGTTTCAAACAAAGTATCTATCAAACCTATGCGTTCTGCTTTCGGTTTGTACTCTAAGGTTCTATATATTATAGATGCCTTATAGTATTTGTGTTTCATGCTTTCATCATAATTAGATAAATGATCATAGTTTCTTATCGCATATAAAACAGTAGCATGATCTCTGTTTATACTTCTACCTATTTCAGATAGCGTATAACCACCAAGGTTTCTTGCTACTACACAGTAAATCATTCTTGAATCTACTATCTCTCTTTTTCTACTTGGAGATATAAATTCATCTCGATTTATATTGTTAGCAATAACATAACTATTT
>Ga0160423_10003711_pt1 | contig 12675 bp, 14 predicted proteins | sample CRUFie14St8metaG_FD_108191 | JGI IMG/M metagenome (GOLD analysis project Ga0160423, IMG submission 108191) | Marine microbial communities from the Costa Rica Dome - CRUD Field 142mm St8 metaG | ecosystem: Environmental > Aquatic > Marine > Oceanic > Photic zone | place: Costa Rica: the Eastern... | reverse complement strand
CTTCTCTTCTAAACTTCTATTTAGATTTCTTCTGTTGAATTCTTTAGAAGGCGAAAAAAATACATTGAAATTTTTTACACCGACCTTTTGAGCATTATCAAAGCCTTTTTGGTTAGGAATTAAAACATCAAAATCTCCTAAGTCTCTAGTTTGAAGAAACACATCTGCTGAATCTGCCATGCTAGGAACATATTTAGGATGAACAAATGAACCTATTTCCATTTTTTTAAGTCCGGCAAGATATAATTCATTTATCAAATGAATCTTACTAGAGGTGGATAATTTAAAATTACTATTTTGTAGGCCATCTCTCGGCCCAACTTCATAGATTTCTATATCCAGTTTTATTCCTCCTTTAGAATATTTCCACCTATTTGTTCCATCTCGTCCATCAAAGAAATCTTACAGTTGTTTTTGTATTTTTGAATGTCATCAAGATTAATATTTTCTTTAGCCCAATCAAAACCTACATGGTCTTTGTGATTTTCCCATTTCATTAGTTTGAATATTTCATCACATCTTTCTTTATACCAATCGGCCTTCTTATAGGATTTCTTCATACGGATTAGTTCTAGTAGTAGTTCGGCATTTCCTTTCTTTAATCTAAAGTGAGGTAGGCATTTTGTTAATAGTTCTGTAACATCTGCTTGAGAATAAAAATTTAAACGATTAATTAATCTAGTATCTTGTGGTGATTTTTGGTCTAAGTGCATTCGACCAAAGCCAATTGATTTATGCATCTCCATCATGAAAGCCTTTCCTCTTTCCCCAGTTGCTACTAATCCTACTCTAGGATTCATGCTACGGTCTAATGTAATATATCCATCCGAATCAATAAATGCGGCAGTATAAGCCCAAATATTCTTTTTTAGTTCACCCGGCATTTTGTAGTAGGCTCCATCTAAAGAAACAATATCTAATTTCTTAATCATTTGTGATATTACATTTGGTGAAGTAACTCTATGCATCTTTGTCGGCATTCTTTCATGAATCGCTCTAGCACCTATACCTTGATTTTCACAAACCATTTTGATGATGAACTCTTCTTGTCTTTGTTTCTTTGATTTATTTAATGACTGGTCGCTAATCTTCGCAATACAATCCCTAAATTCCTTCTTTGCTGAAGTCATTGTTTTAGATAGAATAGCATATTCTTGGCAGTATACCATATCTTTCTGTTCTATTTCCGCTTCCCAATATTTACATAAAGCATCTATTACATTTCTTCTTGAATCTAGGTCTTTCATTTTATGTAATTTTTGTAGGTCTTTTTCATTAAATCTCATTTTAAGTAAAGTTTCTTTGTAAGGAGAAAGCCAGTGAATAGAATCTATACACTTATACAAATGGTCGGTATAAGCATCTATCATAGTATCAATGGCTTTTGACATTTTTTCTCTATGTTCTCCCTGTAGTTTTCTTCTAGACTTCCTCATCGTTTTGATTAAATCCGGAATAGTCTTATCTTCAACAACATATTCTTTTGGGAAATTATCTAACATATTTCTTGCTTCACTAGCATTTATGTTATACATATCAGAAATCTTGTTTATTTCATCATATTCGGAAAGAACTTCCCCTACTGTGAATTTCAAAGTTATGTCTAGTTCTCTCTCTACTTCTTCTTTTGTTTGGGATTCTTCTTCTTCAAGTTCCGCAAGCCTTTCCATTTGAGTAGCGGCCTCTCGATATTGTTCAGCAGTTACCATATTATCCCTCAAAAGTTTAGACCCAATCCATAATTCATTTTAGGTTTAGGAGAGTCGTCAAATAATCCCATATCATCAAGAAGTATGAAGTTATCTGTCGCTTGGTAAGTTGCGGCATTTGCTAATGCTAAACTCATAACCATGTCATCATGCGCCCCAACCCCCTCAAATTTACCTCTTTCTGTAATAGCAAACATAGACAATTCTTCTATCAATGTTGATGTTACTCTACGGCTTTCTTCGTTACCGTATGGGAAATTCATTTTGTTATTTTCTAAAGTCATTTGTAGATTTAGAATAATCTCTTGCTTTTTTCTACGAGTAGTATTGAAATCATGAATATTCAAATCAGCAACTTGTCTAAGTTCCTGTGTAAATGATTTGGCAAAAGTATTTGTCTCAAATAAAATAACTTCGGGTCTAAACATTTGACCAATTAATTTTACTTTCTGTATGTTTTCACGAAACTCTACATTCTTTGCTCGGTCAATATAGACTATGGATTTGTTTTCGTTTTCATCCATTTCAATAACAGTAATTACATTGTAATCTCCATCTGTAGAAATAGCGGGGTCTACCCCGACAAAATACTTGTAGCCTTCTCTTTTCATAGGCTTCAAAACTAAATCTTTATTTTTTGCACTGTCTAAATGTTCGGGATTGAATAGAGAAGTTCCTGTTGATATAGGAACGCACATATATTCTCTAGTAAATTTCAATGAGCCTATCTCTTTCTTCCTTTCCATTAAAGAATCATAATCCCAACGATTAGGCCAAAGTGGTTCATTTAATGCGTTTAAACAAGGGTATGTTCTAACCGTATATACTTCATTTTCAGCAAGTTGTTGGTATATATCTGTATAACTAAATGGAGTTCCAATAACTCTTAGAGAAGCAGTATGGTGAAGTGTTGGTATCATGTCACCATAAAACCAATCAGTTACCTTCTGTATTCCCGATATACTAAATTCTTTCAAAGGGTCATCAATTATTATTTCTTGTGGATGAAGACCACGAATCTGTGAACCAACAGAACGCTCTAAGATTTGATTACCATTGGTTAGAGTAATGTTTCCAATAGCCCAACCTCTAGCAGGTTTAAATTTCTTAAGAAGTGGATGCAAAAATAACTTATCAATGTCCCTCATGTGAACCATAGTCTGTTTTTGGTTAGAAGAAATGTATAGCATTTGATATGGAGGAGGCTGAAATACTAGATTCCAAACTACCCAAGCGTGCATAAATACTGATTTACCGTGACCTCTTGAACAAATAATAACAGTTCTTTGTGTCGAATTCATTAATTCGTGCCATTCCTTTTGGTGGTTGGCAAACTCTAAACCTAAAACATTTTGAAAGAAATATGGAAATGAGTTTTTGGATAACTGCATATCCATTTGATGTTCTAAATTTAGAGACTCTAGTTCCAATTGAGTCACCTATCTTTCCATATTCTTTTTTCTAGATGATTTGATTTCCTCAAGAAGCACATCTCTTATTTGAGCAGGTAGGCCCACATTCATAACTTTTTTAGCGGTTCTTGAAGTAAATTCGTATTTGTCTTGATTATTCATTTCATTCAATCTTGAAACAAACTCCGTGACAGGTTGTTCCATATATATAGCAGACGAAAAAATCTGATTGTAAAGTATTCTATACAATTTGTTCAAAGATTCTTCCCCCGCTTGAGCGTATCGTCTTAAATCGGGTCTATCATCTAACATCCTCTCAACGGCTTTAACTAAGTCTTCAAATATTCCTTCCATACTTTGCATAATTGTATTCGCAACGGATTCAGCAACATTTATCTGCGGCTTTTTCTTTGAAAATGCTCCAGTAGAATATGCATACGCTTCATCTAATCCAATTAGTGCTAATGCTTGAGTAAGTGTATTCAAAATGTTTTCCAAGTCTGTTTCTTTACCACCTTGTAAATATTTAATTATAAGTGGGCCTAATTTATCCATATAGTCACTGACCTTTTCATCTAATATACTATCAACTGCTTTATGAGATGCTTCATGTGTAATTATCTGCGTTAAATCTGCAACAATTTCCTCTTCTGTTTTACCCGGAATTTGGCTAAGATTTAGTGTTATTTCCTTAGTGCTAGGGTCATAATATGCCGAATAGAATTCATCCGGTTTGAATTCTATATTATCTACTTTGAGTATGTCTTTCCAATGCATTAACAATTCCACCTTCTTCTTGCGGCCTTCGCCTTTTCACTATAAGTTCCGTCTTTTCTTTTGAATCCCCTAGACCTGCTACAGAAGTTTTTTCGTCTTTTATAGGCTTTACTTCCTCGCTTTAATTTACTAGGTTTAGTAGTAACCGGGGGCTTTAGGTTAGCACCAGTTTCACGCTTGAACTTAGCACGACCCTTTGCACTTAATCCTCCTGTCCTTGCATGGATTTTTTTATTATAGCCTTTAAACGGTTTCTTTTTCTTTTTGAGAATATCCATCCAATCACTCATATGCATCACCAATAATATATCCTAATCGTTTACCTGCTTCTATATCACTTGGATAATGACTTCCCATTTGGATTCTAGATAGTGATATTCTATCAGCCATTTGTTTTAACTCTTTCTTCTTATTTGGGTATTTCTTTCCCAATGCTATTTCTAATCCGTGAGCCGCCATTGAGTGACCACTAGGAAAAGCAGGAGTATCGTCTGTAGTTGTTTTAGTAGATTTAATTTGATTACTTATTTCATATGGTCTTGGTCTTTGGTATTTCATTTTTAATGACATAGCATAATAATTAATATCTTTAATTAAATCTTCATATTCTTCTTTATTTGCACCAACAATATCAAACATTTCTTTTTCCGGTTTAAGGTCTGCATCTTTCATTTGTTTTGGATTAAGTTTTTTCTTTTTCATTATTTTTAGAATAGCAGGTATTTCTGTTTCTTCTTTTGGATAACTTAGTTTAGGAATATCTACTTTAATTTTTGGAGTTCTCTCAAGCATAGCCTTTTTCTTACTAGAAAGTGTGCCTTGCCACTTTCTTTTGAGAATATCCATCCAACTCATTATATCACTTTTGTTTAGAGCGATGATATTTCATGTTATATCTTTGTTGAACTGCATCAACATGGCTACCCGTCAGCATACCACTCTTGTATGAAGAAAATTTTGGTTTAGGTTTATGAGTGTAAATATCTCCATCTTTATGCATGAATATATCGCCATCCTTTTCCAATTCGGCTAAGGCTTGTTTTATTTCTGCCTCTTCACCGAATTGTTTTAGATTTTTCATACCCAATGCTCCACCTTCTTTTTTAATTTCAGCGAGTATTTTTGCTTTTATGTCTTGTTTTATTATGTCTTTCCATGTCATGATTTCATCCTCTTTGTTTTTTCTTTGCTTGATTCTTTTCTTGCTAATGCTACTTTATGTGCCGCATTTAATCTCTTTTTTGCTTCGGGGTCTTTAGCCCTTCTAGCCGCAACTCTCGCTCGTTGTTCTACTAAATTAATTATTTGCGATTGTCTTTTGTGAGGTTTATCTTTGAATGCAGAACTTGAGAAAGTTTCTCTTACATCTTGTGCTGTTCTAAATTTAACAGGAACAGTATCGCTTGGGTCTTCGTCTGTATATAGTCTTCTAGCAGAACCCTTTGGTTTTTTACCAGTTCCTTTTTTGGGGTCTTTCTTTAGAATGCCTTTCCACATAATAATCATCTATTTCTAATTCTGTTTAGATACACTTCTCTAACTTCATCTTTGTAGAACTTTTTAGATTCCTCAAGAGCGTTTTTGAATTTATTTATTTTTTCATCCACATTAAAATCTTTATAATTTTCATAATTTATCATTCTATTTGTAAATCCATATATTCCTGCATCTTTGGAAGCCTTTTCATATATCTTTCTAAAAACCCTACCTTCACCACTTTGAGGAATATCCATTACTTTAGTCAATGGCTTATTATCTCCTATTCCAAAACTATCTACATATCTTAGAAAATCCTGTATAACTTGATTTCTCTTTTGTAGAAATTCTTCCTTGACTTTCTTTGCTTCTTCTTTGAGAGGAATTAATGCTCTTTTTTCTTCTCTTGCTACTCTTCTTTCTTCCTTTTCACGACTTTTTAATTCTCTTAAAAATTTCTTATATTCTCTCTCGGCTTGTTTATACTCCTTCATAGCAGAAGTAGTTTTTCCTCCCGATTGTAGGATGGATTGTAGTTCTCTAGATGCTGTTCTAAGTCTATTTTCTGCCTGTTCAAACCTGTTATCAAAATCATCAATTTTTAGAATACTTTTCCAATCCATATTATCTACCCCTATCATAAGACCTTTCTAATTCATCAGCATAGCGAATTAAATCTCTACCTTCTCTTATCCTACTTCTACTACCAGTTTTCATTAACTCGCCAGTTGTTCTCATCAATTTGATAATGTTCTCTAATCGCTTTTCTATCGCTTCATCTAATTCATCCGAATATTGTCTAGTAACTTTTATGCTGCCTCTTTCAAAATCCTTTAGCACTTGCTTAACTTGACTATTGTTTATACCTTGTTGTAGACTACCTTGTGCTATCTCTTCCCAACGACCATCAGCATAAAATTCAGCAAGGAAATTATAGTATTCTTCAAATTTATCTTGAGGAACTTGAATAGGTATTGTAGATAGATTCTCCGGTTTAGATTTCATTGGCCTACCTACATTTCTAGTAGTGGCCTTTCTATGTAACCAAATATTTGGATTAATGGCTTCTCTACCCACTAATACCATTTGTTTGATTACTTTAAACCAAGACATATCAATCACTTTTGACTAAACTTTTTTCCTGTTGGAACATGCTGTTTTCCTTGTTTAGTTCCTTTTCTTTTCTTAGCATCTTGATACCTTAGAGTCTTTTTATCTGTTCTTTTGTAGGTTGCTCTTGGCATATATCTTCCTTTGGTCTTTGATTTAGGTTTTTTACCCTTATCTTTGGCTCTATGCTGTTCAGCACTTCCCCAATCTTCATCCGTCCAAGTGGATAAATCCCGTTGCCTTTTTGTTTTGGCTTTTAGAATACTTTTCCAATCCATTTTCAAAAAATAAAGAGAACCTAATCTTTTATCTATAGTCAAACCAATTATGCTTAAAAAATTTTGAGTTATTTCTTTCAAATATTGTTGGTGTTCTTTATACTCAACAGGTTCATCGTCATCCCACTCCGTTCTAACGCTAATATTCACTTCAAAATTATTTTTAGTGTAGTTCCAAACAAGTATTTCAATATACCATGTTTCATTAAATACACCATAATTTGCACTGACTCCATACTCATCGTCATCCCTGTATTCACCACCAATATCTACATATCCATCATCGTGAGGCTTAGACAATTGAAAAATTATTTCTTCAATAATGTCATCTTCATAAGAAAAATCAATTCTACTAAAATCTTTTTCAAAGGAGTCTACGATGAATATACCGTCTCCCTTTACTTTTGATTCTAAATAATCAATAGCAGTTTTTAATCTTGCTAAATTAGTCACGATAGCCCCCACCTGCTTTTCTATATCTTTGAGCAAGTAGTTGGGCTTTTCTTGCAGACCATTGACCCGGCCTTCCACCTTTACTTCCTGCCTTTATTCGCTGAAACATTCTCTTTCTCATTCCGGGCTTAGTGTAATTACCCGATTGATTTACGGTTGATTTTCTTTTTTTCTTTCTTTTTCTTTTCAACACTTCTTGCCATTCCATAATATCACCTTTGTTTTACAATTCTCCACCATTTAGCAATTGCTGATGTATTCTTAGCCGCCCATGTATTTCTGTCATGGTTTCTATAAAATCTAATAAAATGATGAGTTATTTCTTCATGACCTTCACCAAACATTTCGTCCAGTTCTTCATCAGATGGATTAATTGTGAATCCTTTTCCTTTGAAATAATTAACCCAATCTTCTTGTTTAAATCCAGTATTTCTTTGCGATAACCCGACAATTACTTTTCCTTGCATTGGTGGTTCTAATTTGGTATACAATCCCTTATTCCTATATTCGGGCATTGTATAACTCATACCTATGAAATTGTAATCTCCTATATTTCCAAAACCCCTATATGCTACTGGCTTACCTTCATCTAAAGCCACATTCATTTTAGAAATAGGATAATAACTATCCATTTTAGCAGGTTTTGGTCTTCCGGAAGGTAAGTCTTCTCCGTAAGTTTTGTTCCACAAATCTTCTAGAGCGGAGCGAGACATTTGTTTAGTTTCCACTCTTCTCCCCCGCTTCAGCGTCTAATATCATTTGCTTAACTTCCCCTTGATAATTTCTTAGAGTTTCAGCCCATTTTCTATGCTTAGATGAATTCTTTTTATCTCTAGCAGAATAAAGTTCGTGCTTTGGAACCATTCTATTGATTGCACCAAAGAAACTACCAAAATGAGTTCTGTAATTTAATGAATCTAATGACTCTTGAGTTGGATTGTTAAAATCTACTTCTCCTCCACGATTAGCCGCATCATCGGGTCTTCCTCGATAATTAAATCTAGCCCGGTCAAATGGTTCTCCGGCTTCTATATCTTTAGGTCGCTGTCTTACACCGACTTTCCTTGTTGGATTTTTGATTATATCAAACCAAGTCATAATTATCACCTAAAGTTCGCTTTAATCAAATATACTTGTTCTGTAGTTATTCCATATTCTTTGGAAAGATTGCTATGTGCATCATCTGACTTTACTATGTTACTAACCTCTAGATGACTCAAATCAACCTGTTCCTCTTTATACATTAAATCTACCATCTTTTCATAAGAAGAATGAGTGAGAGGCATGAATCCATAGACCACTGATTTACCCATAGCCTTTCTAATAGCGTCGTGAGCCTTCAGCATTTTAGTAAAGATGAGAGGTAAATCATCCTCAACATCGTCTAAAACTTGTCTTAATCTATTATACTGTTCTTTTCTTTTGGCATCCTTTGTCATCAAAGATTGTTGGGAATCAACAAATTGTGGTAGGGCGAATATTGGTTGGGGTATTCTGTTATCATATTCTTTTTGCCATTTATTTGCTCTTACGCCAATTCTTGTTCCAAATATTTCGTCATTAATTAATGATTCATCTTCTGTTAATTCCATAAAGTGTTTTAATACGGCACTAACATAATTTCGATTCTTTTCTGCCATTCCGAATATATCAGTCAAAGCAATACTAGCGTTTTTGGCTAATCTAATCAAACCATCATCTACTTTAATATTTGGAGAAATTAATTTTCCTAAGAAGTTTGCTAAGTCTCTCATTGTTTGAACACTTAATGTCGCCCTTCCAGTTGTAGCAAGCATAATATTAGAACCAGCAGTTATGCTTTCACCACCAACATCTTCCAAGAAAACTGAAAGTGACCTAGCCCCTCTTCCTGTGCTATAGAGTGGAATTTCTATTGGCAAACGCCCAACATATAATGGATTGATATAGTATTCCGCATAAGCATCTAATAGTTCTTTTAATGGCGTAGTCATAGTTTCGAATATTTGTTTTAGTTTACCTCTAGTTGCGATATTTACAGGAACTTGTCTTTTAGGTTCATTCACTAGGCTTTGCATAGATGTTCCTCTTGCTTCTTGTCTAGGAGGTAATGCACTACCTAATGTTCCTCCTCTACCAGTTGCTCTTACTCCTACGGAAAATCCAAACTTCTTATCAGTTAAAACTACATGCAACTCTTCAAACAAATCATCTATTACTTCTAGGACATCTTCTTCAACCGCTTTCTTTTCTACAGCAGATAGTAAAACACCTTCCATTCCTATGAATTTTTTAAAGTCGGTATTTTCTAAAACAGACACAGGTAGAGTATACACTTCTGAACTAATGGTTAAGGTATCTTTTAACTGATTGATTAAGTTACCTAAATCTGTTTTAAAATCTAAATATACTTCTGCATCTTTTAATTCATCTAATGCTTCTTTTAGTATGCTTTCGCTTTCACTATCTAAAGCAAGAAGTTTTGTATTTTTCATAATTTCATAGGCTAATAGTGGGTCTGTTTTTTCTTTTTGTGTAGTTTTCAATTCTACAATATCGTAATCTAAAACATCGTCTGAATCAGCCAATCCTATTTCTACCTCTCCTCTTTCTCCACCGGAAGTAAAAGTATCTTGTGCTTCCATATAAGCGGCTTCCCATGCTCTTTGAGTAGTTTCATAAGAATCGTCTTCTTCGTCAGTTGTAACTACATCTTTTGTTCTTGAAGCCAATTGTTCGGCATCAATTATTCTATCAAAAGCCGCTATCAATCTCTTCTTAGGGTCTTTCTCTATAGGAATATTTACTTGATAGAAGTCTGCAATATATTCTAGATTTTTGTCTTCATACTTATTCTTTATTTTCTTAAATTCTTCTGTTATTTTTGGATTGAATTCGTTTAGAATATCACTGCTTTGCTCTACAACATCAAAGAAAGCATCTAATTTAGATTTAAAATCTGAATATTTTTTAGAAGTATCATTCCAAAAGTCATAAATTTCTGCCCTAGTTTCTCCTTTAGATAAATCAGTAGCGCCTATATACTTTCTAGTATTTACTGTAACTCTTCTTGCCCTAGCAACTCTTTCTTCTTTGCTGGCTTTTCTAGTTATTGCCCTTCTTATTTTTGTAAGATTATATTTTAGATTTTCTGCTTGCTCCGGTTCTAGAGTTTCAGCATAATTATCTATAGTAGTTTTGAAATCCTTAGTAGAAACCTTTTCGTTATCTATACCTATATTCACTTGTCCTATCTTTGTGTTTAGGAAAGCATCTACATCATATCTTACACCCTTCTCATCTGATATTTGCATTCTTAGTAATGGGTCTAAAGTAAACTTCCCCGAAAGAACTTCTTGACCACTTTCTTTTGCTCTAAAACTAGCGCCTAGTTCTTTGACTTTAGTTTTTATTTTATCAGGGGTTAAGTTTTCTACCTCTTCTAAATGCTTAACATATTTTTCTCGAAGTTCTTTCTTCTTTTGACGATAAGCAGGAGTATTTTTATCAGTAGTCTCTACTAAATTTTCAAATTCTGATAAAATTTCTTTTAACATTTTAATCACCTTTTAGTAAATCATACCTTTTAAAGACCTCAATCGCCTTTATTGCCTTAACCTTGCTTGACCCCGACACCCTAATGTAGTTTTTGGCGAAGTCATCTAATTCTCTTTGAAATGCCCCGAACACTTTATTTTTCAAATAATCTAGGAACGAAGGCATTTTACTATTTAATTCCTGTAATAGTTCCTGTTTTTTAATGAAACTTTTTTCCTTCGCTACCGCTTCTAATGCATCAGCAACTAATCCTTGTTTATCACCAACTAATCTATCGCTAATTGTTGATAAGAAAGTAAGGCTGTTCTTTGGGTTTAATTTATCTGCAAAATTAGAAGAATCATTGGCAGGAGTATTAACAATATCCATTAACTCTTCATCAGATAACGATAATACAAAAGATACGAACCTATTTCCTATTTCTTCATTTTTACTAGTATCAACAACTAATTTTCTAAGTTCTGTTAATTGCACATCTAGATTATTTAGTTCAATTATTTCTTTTACTTGAATAGGATTAACAACCTTATTATCTATTTTAACTGTAACAAATTGTGAGTTTTCTTCATCAGTTTCTCCTTGAAAATCTTTATACACTAACTCTAAATCACCATAATCAAATTCTAAATCATCATTCCATTCTTTTTCTAATTGTTTAGCCTCTTTTTTCGTAAAATCCGTTTCCAAGTAAAGTGCCGCATTTTCTGTTATTGGTCTAGCCTTAGAAGAAAACTCTCTTGTAAGTGTTTTATCGGTAAAAATAATATCTTTTAGTTTATTTCTACCTATTTCTCTATCTTCATCTAAAGAAATGTCTCCAAACATATCTTTAGTGAAACCATATTGGCTTTGTTTGTTTAGTTTTATCATATCGTAAATATCATCTAATACTATTAATTGTGCTAAATTTGTTCCTATAATTTGGGACTTTCTAACATCAGCAAAGAAAGTTTGAAACCAGTTATTGCTTGCATAAGTGCTTTGTAGTAAAACCGTAGCGTAAGGATTCAAAACAAGACTTCTAACTCCTCTACTACTACCTCTTTTTACTGATTCTCTTGTTAAAAAGAAAGTAGAAGGAAGTCTTAGGCTAGTTTGTAATCCACCTATATCTCCGGAGTCTAGAGTCGTTGGTAAAAATGGTTTTATTGAGAAAGGTATCTTTTCTAAAGCACGAAGATAAGTTTGTATTCCCGAAAAGTCAGTAATTTTAGCCGCTTCAAATTCCACGCCTCTAATTACCAAATCTTGTAGTTTTTCTTCACTTCTTTGTTTCTTTCTTTTCTTTTTTGGTTGTAAAACAGTAACTTGGCCTAAATTAGGAGCAAAATCACCAACAGATTGAGAAAATTTCTCTTTTATTTCGGGATTTTCGGATAAAAATTGTAAAAAGTCCCTTTGGGAATCAAAATTAGTGATAAATTCGTCATTTTCTAACCTCCCTAAGAAAGTGGTAACGGTTTCGTCTCCAACTTTCGTTTCTTTGACGACAATTTCGGCAATTTCCTTGATTTTTTGTTCAAATTCTTGCCTGTTTTCAGGAATTTCGTCAAATGTTATGGCAAATTTCTGTTTTGGTCTAATTACTCTATCAAAATAGGCCAATTTTTCTCTTGTAATCTTGTCTTTTCTTAGAGTTGAAGCAGAAGGCTTGGGAATTTTAGCAATTCTATCAATTAATTTCGCTAATTTCGTTACATCAGCCCCAGTAGTTTCTATTTTTGGGTCATCAATTTTCATTTTTAAGGATATTACCTCATCCAAAAGTTCTCTTAGTGAACCTAATGTCTCAAATCTTGCCGCTTCTAGAACTTTTTGTAATCGTTGCTCTATTTCTTCTTTGGATACGGCAGGATTTGGTAATTTTGCCATGAGAGCATCAACTGTAAGTTGTCCGGATTTTATTCTAGACAATATTCCTTT
>Ga0160423_10003710_pt1 | contig 12676 bp, 18 predicted proteins | sample CRUFie14St8metaG_FD_108191 | JGI IMG/M metagenome (GOLD analysis project Ga0160423, IMG submission 108191) | Marine microbial communities from the Costa Rica Dome - CRUD Field 142mm St8 metaG | ecosystem: Environmental > Aquatic > Marine > Oceanic > Photic zone | place: Costa Rica: the Eastern... | reverse complement strand
TTTTTGTTTGTTATATCATCCATATTTTGAGATTTAGATTTCTTCAAAATTAATAATTTTAATTGACAGATGTTTTTGAGATTCTAGTATATCAGCAATAATTGGATAAATTCTTTTGTAACAATTTGATGATTGTCCTAAAAACGGCTCTTTGTCAGTATTTTGTGATATAACGTCGCCAACAAGTATGCAACCGTGTGTGTGGCTAGTATCATTACCACAATGAATAAGAATATACTCAAAGTTAGGAACGTTAGTAACGTGTAACATACCTCTATGAATGTTTGGAAAACGCTTTGAGTATTTATTGTGGTAACCGCCTTCCTTTCTGTATTTAATCTTATAAGTGCCTTCAGGTATGCGAGTTTCTCCATATACTTTGACCTTACGTTTTTCATCTTCAAGAGTAAAGCATAAAAAATCTTTTTTGTTTGTTTCATCATCTACTAAAAATATTAGCCCTAAGGTACTATCTTTTTCTGAACTATATCTGTATAATTCTAACCTCATAATTGCTCAACAAGGTTTGAAAATGTTAATATTCCTCTATAGATTGTTTGTGTCTCTGTATCTTCAGTAATATATGTTATGCCATCATTTTGAGCAGAAATGCATTTAAAGTTATCAGAACTTAAATCAAAGAAAGTATTTCTAGAAATTAATCTTTGAGTAATTTGATTCATGCCTAAATTTGCATCTAGTTGACCACCAGTATTAGTATCAAAAGCAGTTACAATTTCTACTTGTGTTTGTATGTTGTTTAAGTAAGTGTCTTTTATATCATCAAAGATTAAATTACTTATAGAATTTATAAGTATATAAGGCTCACTAGCAGAGGATGGTACTACATTATAAACTGGCACATTAGCACTATTCAATGTTATGTTGCCATTTAAAGCAGTAAAAACTTCTTTCCTTATAATATGACTTGCATCTTTCATATCTCTTTTAATTTACTTCTTACACTTTTTATAAACTCAAAGGTAGCCATTTTAATTGCTGGTCTGAAGAATGGTTTTCTACCTTGTATGCTACCTCTACCTACTTTACCAAACTCCACAAATACAGCATAATCTATTTTATATCCTACTACATAATTAAATGCTTTACTTTCTAAGAATAATGATTGTCTTAAATTACCAGTTATAACTGGAACAAAATCAGTAGATATTTCAGCAATTCTAGATACATATTTTTTAAGTTCCATGTCAAAGCCTTGTGAAGGCTTTACAAACCTTTGAAGTCTTTTCATCTTCTTGTTGAATCTCATTCTATCTGACATTCTTAATTCTATTCCTGATTTTCTTGCCATCTTATTGTTGTTTGTCTGCTAATATCTTATAAGTGTATAAATCTTCTTCATACATTTGATTTATTCTATATTGATTGATATCATTAGTTAATAGAAGTACATCACCTCTTTGAATGTTTGTAGTTGCAGTATTTTTTCTAAGAGTTAATTCAATACCAGTTTGCAAAATTCTTTTGCCATCTCTAAAAATCATTTGACCATCAGTAAATTTTCTATCTGCCCAAAATGTTCCTACAGTAGATTGTGATGATGTAAAGCCACCATAACCATCAGCACTATTTGTATTTCTTTTAACAGTTACCCTATATCTTAAATCACTTGCATTTATCATAACTCATTGTAATAAATATAAGGTGACAGAATGCTTTGTACATCATTAGGTATTTTATTTACAGTCTTACCTTTTACAAAGTTTTCTCTATTATCATAATAAGTTGAGGCTAACATTTTGATAGCATTTTTTAAGTCATCATAACCAAGACCAGCAGTAGTGTAAACAACTTTAATGTTCTTATGAACAGCACTAGAAATCTCTATGTACTTATCTTCTAATCCAAATGATTCATAATTAATATTTGAAAGTGAACCATCACTTGCTTGTGTTTGCACACTTGTGATAGCATTAATAGGTGCATAAGGTAAAACTATCTTTGACCTTCTTTTATATAAGTTCCCATATTCTCCTGATGTATTAACATTGCTAATGAATAGACTTCTTGTCTTAGCAACAATATCTCTATTAATTATTGCCTCACATTTTTGTCTAGCAGAAACAATCATATTAGCTACAATAGTATCATCATCAGATGTTTCTATTCTTGCATAATCTTTCAATTCAGAAGATGAAACTATTTCACTTCCAGTAGTAGAATCAATTTGAACACTAATCATTACTTGCTATCTTTTTTCCCTTTAAACTCTTTTGTTTCTTTAGTTGCTTTTTCTTCTTTAGTATCTACCTTTTCACCCCATCCTTTAGCAATCCATTTAGAAACATTTTCACTTGGTACATCTACAATGCTACCAGCTTTGTAATCAATACCATCTTTAGTTATTTCTATTTTACATTTAATTTTCATAATACATAAATTTTGATTTAAACAAAGATAAAAAAAAAGAGCAACTAATTTAGTTGCCCTTTCTTATTCCAATAAGTATTACTTATTATGAAGTCTCTAATGCTGTTTTAGCAGTTGAGAATGCACCCTTAACAATACCTTTAGGTAAATATATAGAATGCGCAATTCGTGCAATTCCACGCACTGAGACAAGGTATTTGTCAAAATTGTCATTGTTTTCATATCCAAAGTCGACTCTTAATCCTTCTCTTTGCCACACTTGTGATGCTTGAGAAAAATCAGCTACAACAAAGTTACCAGCCGCCATTTTATTATTCATGTAAACTGGAACGCCATTAATTCTAAAGAAACCGTCTGCTGATACTAGAGAATTACCTCTTAGATATTCGTTAGTCGTGTCCTTTAAAAGAGCGATTTTATGGAAATCAGTTGGATTTAAAACAATACCATTAGCCGCGTAGTTAGACAATGCTAACTGATTCATAGCAACATATAGAACGTCAAGTTCTTGTGCTGATTCAATCGCATTTGCAAACCCACCAGCCGCAAAAGTAGTACCACCATTCATTAATCCTAATAAATTAGGAGAACTTCCTGAACCACCTATTAACTGGTCATCGATTACAGTATTGATTTTTGCTGGAAGTCTTTGTGACAAGTACGAAGAAAGTGCTGGAGTATCATCGAGCATCTCTTGTGAAATTGTCATTACAGCAGAAGTCTTTTGAACTACTGCATCTTCAGCGGTTAACTGGAACTCACTATCCGTTGGTGCTGAACCTTCTGCAACATTTGCCGCATTATCAGTATAAGCTGATTCTTTGACATATCTAATTACATTGGAACTTGTTGAACCAACTGGGATAATTCCCATCATGTTTGTGACGTTGCTTGGGTCGCGCTTTATGCCATCGACTCTCTCAACACCAGTAGCATCTCTAGAAGAACTAGCACCAGCAAAATCAGATGATATTAAAACATCTGCTTTTAATTCTAATGATGCGTTTCCCTGAGTACCATTTTTCATTGCTTTGAATGATTCACTTTTATTTAGTGCATCACCAAATGCTTCAGATTTAGTTCTATAAACATTATCAAAGTTGTCTTTCTTATTTTCAACTTCCATTTTGTCTAGTCTTTCAACTATCTCTGAATGCTTTTCAGTAAGGTTCTTAACCTCACCTTTAATTACAGTATCAACTTCATTGTTAACATTATCTTTGATTGATTTAGCAGATTTCTCTAGCTTCTCATCAATAACATTACAAATATCGTCTAACTGCTTTTTTATATTCTCATCCATTATTTTGAATTTAAATTGTTAAACATATAATTAATTATTGAATCTGAAGTTGTATTATCTTCTTTGGTTTCTAAGTGTGTATTATCACGAGTTAGTTCCTCATCAGATTGGTGTGTATTATCACGAGCAATCAAAGATTTTATAACTTCTAATTCATATTCAATAAGATAACCTAAGTCATCAGAAACATTACCTTTTCTAATTACTTTAATTAAATTATCAAATCTCTTTGTGAGGTAGTCAATATTATCATATTCACCCTTAACCTCTAATATCTTAGCTTCATCATTTGCCGCTATAGTCACAGCAGAAATCTCATATAGCTTTGCTTCTTTTATAACTCTTATTCCATCTTCATCATAGTCTTTTTTGACTGGCATTATGCCGACACTATTTTCATCTATAACGCCATATTTCATGAGTTCTAATACCTCATTACCAAATGTAGTTTTAGGAACTTCAGCTACGAACACTAAACCCTTTTCATCTTCATAGAGTTCTTTCATTTTACCTATAGGCTTTGTGATGTCATGCTGATATAAATACTTTACTCTAGAACCATTGTTCTTAATTGTTCTTCTATAAGCACCTTTTTCTATTATATCATTATCAGAATCTTTGTTTCCAAAAACAGAACCATAACCTTTTACAATTCCTAAGTTTTCATCTATGTCACTTATTTGACCTTGTTTATATATTACATTACTCATAATCTAAATTTTATTTTCAAAATTAGTATAATTTTTAATAAGATGTTTTTAGTCAGCTTTGACTACTGGAACAGTTATACATTTACAATTTATTATTTCTTTGGCTAAAGCACCCATAGAAGTGTCACCGGGAAACATAAGATATGATGAACCCACAATATATGGTTGGTCTTCAGGTATAGGTTTTTTAGAATAAACAGTCATTGCAGTTGCATGAGTATCTCTAATATTACTACCACCAGCTACCCATTTTTTTAGTAAATTATCTTTTCCATAAACATCTTGTGCTGATAGTGAGATGCCATAGTTTGCCGCGGCAGTTGTCTCAGTCTGTACAATTCTTCTAGTCATCCATCTAGATTTATAATCTAATTTTTTCATCACTTCTTTTACTCTAGGCTCTAATCCCATAGACATAAACCTTTCATCAGCAGTTAATTCTCTAATTACTTTTTTTAATGTTTCTCTAGCAACACCACTTACTGATGTCACTTGTGATGCAAGTGCCAAGTAATTTGTCCTTTGTGTTGCATATCTATCCATTCCATTAAGTACAGTAGATTCTAAGTTTTCTAGTTCCCTTCTTGTTAGCTTTTGTCCTCTTTCTATTTTATCAATTAATCTATCTATTTCTATCTTATTTAGCTTTTCTACAAATAGCTTAAAGTATTTTCTATACCAAAAATAAAACCTTAATCCAGTTTGCCTATACATTTGTTTATACATTTCAGTCATTTCTTTTTCTTGAAATAATGTATTAAAGTTTGGATTGCTTACAGTATCATCAATTTTGTAGAACTCCATAGCCTTCTTATAATTGTCCATGTAATATTTATAAACTAAAGGATAATTTTTCTTTTGTGCAATTTTTACTTGTTTACCAAATTGCTTAGATATTTTATTTGTATTTTGCTTTGTCTCTATTTTTTTTTGCAATAATAAATTATTGCATACAGCATATCTTTGATTTCTATTAGGGTATTCAGATGACATTGTATCATCTATCATACACCTACTCATAAACTGATTATCAGATTCTTGTGGTCTTGGCTTTGGTAATGGCATTATTTTTCACTTTTGTCAATTATTCTTTTACACCATTTCCACATTGCATCATCTTCTACCTTAGTTGCTTTTATGTCACCACCCCATAAAGCATAGGAAACATCACCACAAATTGGCTTACCTTTTTCATCTAGGTATTCTCCAGTAACATATTCATGAGCACGTGATAGATATGCAAATGTCTTTTTCACTATTGACAATGACAATGGCTTTCCAGCAATTAAATCAGTAGCACGACCCTTACCTACAAGAGTTGCACAAGGGTTATTGTGTTCTTCATTTATTGACTTACCTCTTTCAGCATTCTTTCTTACAGACTTTGGGTAATCATCATAGTATTCTTGTTTTCTTTCTTCTTCTTCATCATCATATTTAGAAACAGCTTCTTCATATTCCTCATGTGATTCAAATGGCATAAATACTTCTTCACCATCAAAGTTGTGACTATGAAACCCACTACCACCAAGTTCTCTTGCTCTAGTTTCTGCTTCTTCTTGTGTTGTAAAAACATCAGTCATACCCGGTACAAGTTTCTTATAATCAAAACTTTTCTTTGTTGACATTGGATGACCTTCAGGTAATAAGTCTTGGTCATGCCTACCACTTCTAAATTTTCCATTTCTCAATGCATATAAAAATGAATTTACTCTTGCCATTGCCCATTGTTCAGGAGAACTTACAGTAGGTCTTACAGATGAAGGATTGGTTCTATAAGCACCAATACCTCTTTTATATACAGCATATAAAGTTCTTACATTAGTTTTTTTAGTTTTAGCATCACCTACTTTATCATTGTGGTCATCAGCTTTCTTTTGCAATGCCTTTCTTAGCTTTGCAGACATCTCTTGTTTTTCTTCTTCTTCTACAATAACTTCTTCCATTACTTCTTCTTCTACTACTTCTTCTTCAGGTTCTTCTATTTCAGGAAAAGCAACATCATCTTTTACACCCATATCTAAATCAGATACTGGCAGTAGATTAGATGGTACAAGGTAGTCATCCATGATAGGATTATCTTCATCAACACCATATCCACTTGCTTGTCTTTTTTCATTTGAAGTTAGCCAGTAAGATTTTGAAAGTGTATCTACAAGTTTCTCTTGTTCAGGCATCAATTCAGGCACAGCACTATAATCAAAATCAAAATATAAATCTTCTCCAAACATTGGCACTAACCATCTATTAAATTCATCTCTTATCTTATTCAATTCAGGAATGATTGCATTAGTAAATAATACCTTTCTAGCAGTTCTATAATTATCATAAGTAGTTGATTCTGTGTTATTTAGAAGTTGTACTGGCACACCATATAAATTACATAAGTCTTTTATTGTTGCATTATATGATTCTAATAATTGTAGGTCAGATGTAGATAGTCCAAAGTTTATCCAGCTAAACTTCTTACCAGTTATCATGACATCATTTGCAGACTTACTTCCCTGAAAGTTTCTTCTGAATGCATCCTTCATTTGTTGTGCTTGCGTAGGTGTTAATTGGTCATCATCAGGTGTCAGCATACCTCTAGCAGATTGATTATGTAAGAATTTTAAATTTGTTTCTACAGCTTCATTGCTTGTTGTTAGTACCCTCATACCAGCTTGTATTGGTGATTGACCATAAAGATGTGTACCATCATTAGAATAATCAGGATTAAAGTCAGCTATATGTAATACTTCGTCAGCACTTAAATCATACTTATTATCATTATACATCATAGTGTATTTATTAACTGGTTTAAATATACCATCAGATTTAATCTCTATTAGATGTGCTGGTAGATTATACAGTTGATAATAAATGTTTTTGTTCTCACCATTTTCAGGTGAAATTCCATAAACATATCTATTACCAGTCAGCTTTCCAAAGCCAACCATTTCTTCTAAGAATACAGCCCAAGATTGTGCTGGGTTTGGTCTTTCTAATAACTTACCTAATGCAGTATGCTCTACTTCTTCTAGTGTATGTTTTCTTAATAGTTTAGCTTTTAATAATGATTCTTCATTTAATGTATCAGATGTTAATGATTTATATTCCTTCATTGCACCTTCATCTACTTTCTTGTAAATATTATAAGGAACAGTTATAGCTGACTTTGATATAAGTTGTATTAATGAATATATAGTAGGGTTGTAAGCATACCCTTTTTCTATGTAGTCATCATTGTATTCATTATTAGAAATTGCAGAATTACCTATGTGATTATATATGAATCTATTGTAAGATTCATTAGTGCTTTGTGAATTAAATGCCTTTAACCCATTCCTTAACCTTTGGAGAAAACTTGCCATATATAGAATTTATTTTCAAAAATACTAAATTTATTTAAACTATGATAAAATCTCTTTGTCTTGCAAGACCAGTTGTTGTACCATATCTTAATGCATCCATCAGATGGTCTTGACCATTTTGCTTAATCTTATTTATTCTATCACCATCCCTATTAGATTCCCATACATAATATTGATACTCGGTAAAAAGATTTTTGCTTTCTTTAGATGCATAGACAGTATATTCTTTTATTGTAGATATTCCATTTAGTACACTATCTTTTCCTTTTTGTGAGGGCTTGACATATAAACCCAACCTTTTTAATTCCTCAATAGATTTAGGTTCAGCAGAATCACAAATAATTATTTCTTCATTTATACCTAATTCTTTTACTTCATTATATATGTCTTGGTTTGTTAGTCCTTTTTTATATAACAATTCATGTACATACAATCTATCATTCTTTCTTCTTATTTCTATAAGTGTTGTTGGGTCGTTGCTAAAACCAAAATCCATTCCATAAGCAACCTCACAATGTTCTTTATTTAAAAAGTCTTTGTAATCAATCCAATTCCAGTTGTCATATATAGCACCAGTTTTAAAGTTTGCCCTTAGACCTAAACCAAATACTCTCCACCTATCAGCATCAGTTTCTTTCATTCTCAATATTTCTTTTTTTATTTCTACATCTAAGAAGGCATTATCTTCAAAGGTTGTAATAAACAATTTAGCATCAGACCTATTACTAATATCATATAACCAATGTATAACATCTGATGGGTTAAAGTCACACAATATTCTTTCACTTGTTCTTAATGCTAATTGCTCAAAGTCAGATAGGTGGAACTCATTGGCTTCGTTGAGCCAACATATATTTCTTTTACGCCCCCTCACCTTCATCTCATTATCTAATGAAATAAATTCAACTAAATGATTTTTGTACTTAAAAGTAAGTTCAGCTTTGTTAATTTCTGCCATGTAATATATACCAACCTTTTGTGCTATCTCTATGAAGTCTCTATAAACAGAGCCTTTAAGTGCTGGTAGTGTTTTCCTAGCAATGGTAATTACAAGTTTGTCCTTTCTTGTTGTTAATAAGTATATGATATACTGGCAGAGTGCATACGTCTTGCCTGACCTAGATGAACCCTGATGTATTATAATTCTTTTGTTGCTATTTATTGTTTGATAGAATTGAATATTACATTCAACTACTTCTTTTTTCCTGCTGGTTTCCATTCAATTAATTTACTTTCTACAGAACCATTTACATTTAATTCTTGTCGTTCGACATAGCCTCTATCCTTTGCCTTTGTCTTTAAGTAGAATATTGTAGCAGTTGGATTACCATCTTGTATTTGTTTGAACAGTTGACTTTCAGCAAAGTCCTTAGCAACATTACTTAAATCATCTACTTGTTTAGCAAACTCTTTATCATCTTTATAATATCTATAGAATGTAGTTCTATCAATACCTACTTTTTTACAAGCAGTAGTGACAACACCCAAAGATTTTTCCAATCCTTCCAGTAATGCTTTTTTAGTATGTTGTATTTTGTTGCTTTTCATATTACAAAAGTATTATTATTTTTTATAAGTATCTGATATTAAACATGGTACTGCATTATTCCAGTTGATTTTATGATGTATCCTACTATTATTAGTATTTAATACAGATATTTTTGCACAATCAGGTGAATACATTACAGTATAAAATGATTTAGTATATGTACCAGCATTCAAATACATTTCAGTCAAGCCACCTTTATTAGATTGTGTGTCTGTTTGTTTTAATGATACATTCATTATAGTTAGAAATAAATCACCAACACTACCAAGTTTTACATAAGTATTTACATCATCATTCATTCTACCAAAATATTTAAATGGTCTTTCTGTACTACAGAAAAAACTATTCATTGCTTTTCTTCTCATTTTTAATTGTCTTGCATAACCATTTTCACTACCACCAATCCAGTCACCATTTTGTGAAATAGCTATTGACTTTGCATCTATAGATTTATAATAATCTAATAGTGCATCTAGTATTTTATCTAGATTTTTAATATATGCTCTACCAGTTTTATATTCAAAGTTATCATCAAATCTGTATGAAAAATCTGTATAATCATCATCTAATACAAGAAAGTATGTGTAACCTAATTCTTTTGCTAAATCAAAAGCAATATTTCTTGCATATAATACTGTGTTCTGATGTGTAAAGTTATCACCTAAATCTTGTTGCACTTTATCTTTATCAAATACCAAAACTTCATCTTTGTATTTTTGTTTGTAATGATTTAGCTTTTTGTCATCTGTAGAACAGATTAGATATTTAGTACCAGTATATCCAAATCTATTTAATGTTCTGTATGTTTTAACATTATGTGGTCTTCCAAATGTTAATATAAAAATTGTAAAGTCTTTATTTTCCATGCTCTAATATTCCTTCTGACTTGTAAATGTCTGCAATCTTTTTTGATAACTCTACATAGCCATTCTCTACAGCTTTATTAAAATCAATAATAATAAGTGCTAACTTCTCCATCATATCTTGCATATCTTTGTCAGAGTGTGCATATAAATCTGCAATCTTAGAATAATCAAATACTAAGTGTCTATAACTAGCATACACCAAAAATTCTTTTTGTTCGTTAGTAAGTTTTGATTTCTTTATTTCTTTAATAAACTGCATTGTTTTTTGTTTATCAAAAACATCTTTTACATCAGGCTTTTTATTACTAGGTTTATATGTAGGTGCTACAATTTTAGCTGTATATTTTTCATCTACATCATCTTCTGTAAAATTCACTTCCAATCCCCATTCATTTAATTTTTCAATATTCCATTCATTAGCAAGTATATCCCAATCCCAGTCTCCAAATCCTACATTGTCTTTTACTATAAATTCTTTCTTTTGTTCCTCTGTCCAGCCTTCTGCTACATCTATCATTACTTCTTGTACACCAGCTTTCTGTAATGCTTTTAATCTCATGTTACCACCAAGAACAACCATATCTTCATCTACTACTAATGGTCTTTTGTCTAACATCTGTGGAAAGTTTTTTATTGACTTAACTAATTTATTAAAGTTCTTTTTGGATATTGTTCTAGGGTTTTCACTATTTGGTATAATCTCTTTTATGTTTACTTTCTTTCTCATATTAACAATATTTAGCAACTATGTTTGTATATTTCACATGCTGTCCATCTATACTTTCTTTAAAAAAAAAATAGAGATACCAAAGTTCTTTTAAATATAATTCTACTTGTGGTTCATCTCTATAATATTTTTCATCTACTGGGAACAGTTCAGCTAAAGCAAATATCATCTTATATGTTTCTACATCATCACCATAATCATATTTACCAGCTTTTGCTTTGTTTTTTTGGTGTCTTATGTATCTATGGAATATGTCAAATAATTGCTCTTTATTTTTCCTCACATCCCAAAAGTATGATAAAATCCTTTCTTGTAATAGAATTTCCCTGATATTTGTATAGCTTACTATTATCTTTTTCCATGTATAGTAGTGACTTTTGTTTATCAATTATTATTTTTTTTGGGTTGTCAATATCAAAAAAAACCTCTCTATTGTGGTTATTTCTAAACACAGTAAAGAGGTTTATCATAGTTCGGCAAGGGTTATTTGTCTTGCCTAGTATTTTATTGTCATTATCAGAATAATAGTAGTTACTCTTTAACTTCTTTTGTCTCTGATACTTCTTCTGCTTCTTCATTTTGTTTTACTTCTTCTACAGTAGGTGGTGTAACCCCGAACTGCTCTAAAGCCTGTAAAACTAATGAACTTTCAGATAAAGTGAACAAACCGTTCTTGTTTCCTTTTTCGCAAACCTGAACGATTATCTGTAACGCCTGCTCTTGTGTCATAATTATTTATTTATATCTACCAGTTTTTAAATCATATTGTATGAAACAGCTTCCTAAAGTACCATTTAATCTTTGAGACTTCATTTTAACAGTTTCAAACTCTACAAATTTAATATGTTTCTCCATATTTAAAAGTAATCCTTCAACTAAATCTCTACCCTTTACTCTTTCTTCTACCTCATCATCATTGATTCTATGCATTACTACCATGCAATCACATTTATTAAAATGCATCGTACCGCCAGCCAAAGAAAACGCTGTCGCTTTTGGTATCAAACCTCTAACTGGGGATGGTGTTTTAGGATGCTCAACGTATGTCATAATACTATCAGTTTTTTTTGCAAACTGTTTAAGAATAGTTAAAGTTAGTTTCAAGTATTGATACATATTACTTTCTCCAGCATTTGATTCTACTACCCAGTTGAGTGGGTCAATGATAAAATTATTATACCCTTTCTCTGTGCTTTCTTCAAACTTATCCACTAAAGAATTTATAGTTGGCATTTCATCATTGTTTTCTAAAAATGCAAAATGATTTCCTATAAATTCTAATGCTTTATTCATTTCATCTTCACTACATTTATCAGCATAATTTGGATTTACATTCTTACCAAGATATGCTTGGCATAGATTCAGCACAAGTTCAGCAGTATTAGTTTCAGGTGAGTACATCATAACTTTATCACCATAATGATATGCCCTTAATATACTTAGGTAATTTAATATTTCACTTTTACCACTTTGAGGATAACCACTAAAACAATAAAGAAATCCTTTTCTCCATCTAAAGTTTTCATCCAAGCCTTTTATATGTGATGTCTCACCCATAGGGTATCCTTCTTCATAATAGGAAAATAATTTATCTTTTATGTCAGATACAAATACTTCTTTACAAGCATTCTTGTTATAATCCTTCTTTAATATATCATCAAAATCTTTTACTTTAATTGGCATGTTTAATTTTTATAAGTGTATTTTCTAAATCATCTATTATACCAAGATATTTTTCTTGTTGATTTTTTATAGAATTAGTTATTTTATTTGTGCT
>Ga0160423_10003708_pt1 | contig 12678 bp, 5 predicted proteins | sample CRUFie14St8metaG_FD_108191 | JGI IMG/M metagenome (GOLD analysis project Ga0160423, IMG submission 108191) | Marine microbial communities from the Costa Rica Dome - CRUD Field 142mm St8 metaG | ecosystem: Environmental > Aquatic > Marine > Oceanic > Photic zone | place: Costa Rica: the Eastern... | reverse complement strand
GTTTCTAATTGTGATTTTTTGTATCGAATTGCTGTTTCTATCAATACCTAGTAAAGGTCTGGACTCTTCATCATATTCTATTGAGCAAAATGCCCCAGATTGGACCATAACAGGATAGATTTCTGAGACTTGTATAGTCTCAAACCCGTTGTTTAAAGTTGCATAAATTCCAATATCAAATGTGGTTGACGTCAACTCATTCAATGGGGCCTTTATCCCCACAATCAATTCGCTGCTTTCCCTAGGTCCCAAGATAGTTGGAGGGGCAGCGAATCCAACCTCCCAGCCGTCAGGAGGCAGTGAGTTTGACCATTCCAAGCCAATTTGAGAATTCCCGGTATTCTGTATCATCAATTTAGTGTAAGTGAATTCACCATTGGGTGTAGCATCCAGTGTTCCATTTGTAGGTGGTGATATCGTCAGACCAATCTCATCCTTGACAACAAGAGTTGTTTCATTCATAATGAAATTAGAAACATCTTGGCTGATCTTAATCACCAAACGGTTCTCATCGTTTCTTTCAGCAACTGGTGAGACTAGAACTTCAAACGTGACTTCTCCTGTTTCGCCTGGAAGAATTTCAATTGTAACCTCTCTGTTGTTGGTTTGGGAATCTGTGCGAACTTGAATAGTCCAAGTGGTAAGTTCAGGGTTTACTCTGACAGTCAAATCTAGAGGAGCATTCCCTGTGTTTTCTATTACAAGTGATAGATTCAACCTCTCTGCTGTATCTACATTAACATCCCTAGCAATAGAAGCAGGACCAATCGCAATACCTTCATCATCAATCAAGTCCGTTGAAAACGACTCTAGTGCCTTCACCGTCAATGTTACTGTCTCTGATATGTTTAATGACAAATCTGTCTGACTTGTGACGGAGCAAGTTATCGAATCTGTAGCGCCAGCCGCAGGCAAACCCTCGGCTACAGGTGGAACATACAATCGTACTTGCATCGGGAGATATTCCAGTATATCCAGTGGCTCAAAAGAGTATGATGAGGAATTAGAACCTCCCAACTCTACTATCCATCTGTTTTCACTGATACACTCCAAGTCGTATGTTGCAGGAGAATTACCAATATTTCTGACTGATATTGAAAATGCTGTATTACCACCAGGAACAGCCTCCAAACCGCTTGTACCGGCTGATGCAACCTGAACATCTTTAACTTCTTCAACAACTAACTGCAGCCTAATTGTATGCTTTACTGTTGGATTATTCGAATACTTTGCAGTAACATCCATTACGTACGTTCCTGCCATAGCAAATCTCTTTGTTTGCCCTGAAAGGTCTGCATCATCATCATTCATTGTTATGTTAAGGTAGATTGAATCTCCTGACTGCCCCATTGGGGATAAGGTGAAAGGACCTGACAAATCTGAAGTTCGTGACCAAGTATCTTCTGTAGGAAGCAGTAAATCATCACGCACAGGGTGAGGAATTTGGACTTGAGACAATTGTAGTTTTACTGATTGCTGCCCTGTACCTTCATGTTTGAGAACAACAGGCCAAGTGTAACCTTCAGATTGTGAGGGATTGATTGTTTGGTTTACCATGTTCGCATCCTCTTGCCCGTTTTCATCCAAGGCAACTAGTCTAACACCCAGAGCAGAAACTGAAATGGTCATTTCTTCAACGTTATTGTTCACTCCGCTCAGTTCATCATTAATTTCGTCAATTTGAGAATCTACATCCACTGTTAACCGCATATCGTGATCGCCTGTTGATGTGAATGAGTGATAAATAGTAATTGAATCAACTTGCCCTGCCCCTAGTGATTGGCGTGTTCCTTCGAAGACTGTCGTACCTTCTGTTAAATCTTCAAATTTGACCTTGAACTGGCCTGCATCAGACGTTCCTTGGTTTAGCCAAGAAAGTCTCAATGTGATTAAATCGTTTTGTAATGGTGACTCAGATGACGGGAATATAGAGCCATCATAGACTATCAAATCAGATTTCTCGTCAAGCGTTGCGTCTGCGGTGACAACCAAGGCGTATGCTTGCTCGAGTCCTCCTACGTGATTCACTTTTAGTTGCCACTTACCAGATGGAAGCACAGAGTTCGGTGAGATTTTGATCCGCTCAACATTGTTTACAGAATCATGCACACCATTAGGAGTGGAGAATCCATTTACGAAAACATTGCCTTTGTACACAGTTCCATCTGGTGCCGTCAATCTCAGATCTAGGTCGTTAACCAACCTTGCTTCACCCTGCGGGGCGTTTGCACTACCTGCAACATCTGTCCAAGCTAATGTTATGTCAACACCAGATGTTGGGTCCAAATCAAATTGATAAAGTGTTGAAAAACCAGCATTGAGTGTTCTAGCATTGTCGTGGTATGTAGAGAGCACATTTCCGTTGTATTCGGGAATAATGGAGCCGGACACAGAAACTTGTCCCCATCCTTCTTCTGAATTCGGAATATTTGGAGTTCCTAAGTCCACAGCTCCATTAATTGTTGCTGCTTTCAGAAGTGCCGCAGTGGGAGTACTTATTCCGACATCCTCTCTGATGAATTCACGTATAAGGGATACACTTCCACCTGCTACAGCAGTTGCCTGACTCGAACCAGAAAGTGACATGTACATGTCATTACCATTATCATGGGTGCCAGAGCCACAACTTGCGCCAACTGGAATCGCCGCTTCTTCAGCCCTTCCAGAACAAATTGCAACACCTGGAGCGACGACGTCAGGCTTGACCCTACCGTCCAAGGAGGGACCGAGAGAAGAAAAATTGGCAACGCTTCCACTTGGATTAGTAGTTGATGCACCAACAGATAGGACGTTTTTTGCAGTAGATGGAGCCATTACACTCGAAGAGTTTTGCGAGGGGTCATCTCCAGCAGAAAAGATTGGAAGGAATTCGGGATTATCGTTGACGAAAACGTCAACAGATCTTGAATCTGCCGTGTATGCACCGTAGTTTCCATTCAGACCCCAGGCATTAACGGCGACTCGAGAACCTTCTTGTTCAGCATGATTTAGCATATCATAAATCGAACCGATCCTCCCGAAAATTCCTGTCGGGTTGTGCTCTAACGCATAAGCAACGATGTATGCACCTGGAGCGATTCCTTCCGCACTAGAGTCTCCTGTACCATCTCCCGCCAGTGTTATTGCGACGTGTGTGCCATGACCACCGTTTGTGTCTGCTGAATTGGGGTCTAATCCATACTGTGTGTAAACACCAGCAATCCTACCAAAAATATCGGGATGGTCTTGGTCGATTCCTGTATCTGTGAATGTTATTTTCTCTCCAGAACCATCGAGTCCCAAGGTGGAGTTCTTGAGTTCTGGAATTCCGACGATTGCTCCTGCCACCGCATTGGTTAACCTGATTTCATGCGCCTTTTCTGCCCAAATAACTCGGCCGTCTCTTGCTAATGTCTCTAAATTAGGATATCCTTTGACTTCGCACAAATGCAGACCACACCATGCTTCATCAGCACCCATTGCGACTAAGTCTACTGCTAGAAGTTCGAGTGAAGAGGTCTTCAGGTCAGGTGAAGGAATTATAGAGATAAAATCTGTATCTTTATCTACCGATTCAGAAACCCTCCAACCCGGCATCATAGAGCCAGCCCACCTTATGGATTCATCACTTTGAAGTTTAGCAAGGTCATCAGGATGAGAGAGCCTTACAAGCCAATTTGATGTACCTAGATTGTCGAGTATGAAAAGATTGTATTTTTCAACAATATCATACAATAATGTTCCAGTATGGTGTTTGAGTTGGATAATTGCCATTCCAGTCGAACGGTAATCATTAGAATCATCTAAACGCGACTTAGGCAGATCATCTGTTAATGGATCGAATGAACCAGACTCTAGTTGTATCGTGTAATCAAGAGATTTTAGTGACGAATGGGTGGTCTCAATCGGTTGTATTGCGTGCCAATTTGCGGCTGCAATTTCACGCTCCGTTATCTCCTCATCCACTGGATTGTCACTGGCGGTTGACAATGGTGCAAGAAGGAGTATTGCGAGGATAATTAGTGTCCTTCGCTGTGCCAACATAAATATCCGGAATGCGCATGTGTACTTGAATACAAGCCTCTGCTGAGCCCTATAGGGCTCATTCAAACATCGATGCTATTGCTTCATCAGTTTTCTGAACTGATACACGCCAATCTGATTCTGTACCCATTAGAGCGCGAATTGCATCAATGTTCTCTGGAATAACGTCAGACTCTTGATGGATTGCTTGGAAATAATACAGGTTATTACCAACCAACTTTACACCGTCTTCCCATACGAAGATTTCGTGTAGGTCGCCCCATGTTCTGCCCATATCACGGGCAAATTCCATGACTTCTGCAGTTGTTGTAATTCCAGTCTCAGCTCCATTCATTATGACGATACGCGGGCAATTTGACCACATCTCGAGAACACTTTCTGTAGTTAAGCCATGACCTCCTGGTAATGTAGCAACGATTGAGTGAACGTGCATTATTGTGGTAGGAACAGCCACGGCTAGAGAGTTAATTTTGATTTCAGGTTTCACTGTCATTACATCAGGACCGTGATGGCTGGGAACCTTTAGTACAGGCTTGATTGCATTGATAGGTCCTTTCTTGGAATCGCCGGGGTCTGCTGCTCTGCGTATCATCGTACACTCAACTGAAAGCTCACCACAATGGTCATACAATGGCACAAGTGTTCTAGACAAACCGGTTGTATTACACGAAACAACTCTAGTTCCCTCCACATTCATGTTTGCTGCATGGTTAGCGCAAGAGGTGTAGGACATACCTGTCATAGCGTGCTTTTCACCGCCTTGAAAAATCCATTTTATGCCCGCAGATTGATACTTTGCTTTATTCTCTGCGCCAAGTTTCCCAGGGGAACAGTCAATGACGATATCTGCTATTGATAGCAAATCAGAAAGGCCACCATGGCATTCATATCCAGCACTGGCGAAAGCAGCAATTTTTCCTTCATCGTCAAAAGTACAATACAAAGGGTACCCCTTTCTTACCGCTAAGTCACATCCGAAGGCAGGGCGAGTTTTTGTAACTCCGATGATTTCCATGTCATCTTGACACGCAACTGCATCAGCAACTCGCTTTCCAATTGTGCCGTATCCGTTAATTGCAACCTTGATGGTCATGTCATTCCCTGTGGGGGGTGCCCTCGCGGAACTCTCATGAACCTTACTTCGCGAAATTTATCTCTCCAACAGGCAAACTGTTCATCAAAGAGAACGCCTCCGGATGGTTGATGGCAACTATTGAAGAGGTCGTTGCGAGTTCAATGAGTATTAACTCAAGATTGCCTGCCCAACTCGAAAAAGCGCTTGAAAGAAACATAGTTCTTCGAATTGGGTGGACGACTAATGGCGACCCTGTTCCGAAAGATGGAGAAATGGGGCTATGTCCAAATTTACCTGCTGGGTCAAAAGTGAGAAGTCTTGGTTATCTCGGACCATTTACAGCAGCATTTGGGCAAGGTGGTTCATTTACTCATCAAGGAGACGTAGGTTCTTTTCTCGGTGCCGGAAACAATGGAAACAAAATCACTTGTGAAAGAACTGCGGGTAATTGTGCTGGTTTTGGCCAAAAAAGTGGTAGAATAACAATACTCGACGGAACCGGGGATGATGCCGGTGCAAGAATGAGTGGAGGCTTGTTGGTAATTAGAGGGGATTCAGGAATCCGAATCGGAGGAGGAATGTCAGGAGGCGACATAGTTGTCCACGGAGATGTTGGCGGTGACCCCGGTGCTGGTATGACCGGAGGGCGAATTATCATCAATGGACGTTGCCCAACACCACCTCCCGGAGTGACTCTTAGAACACTGGATAAAGATGAACTCAAGCAGATTAACAAGGAACTCAGTGATGACGAGTTACAAGTTCCAGCAGATGCTGTATGCCTTGTTTCTGATGGTACTGTCAGTGAGGGAATAATGGCAGACTGTAGGGACGACCTTTCTGGTATCTCAATAATTCCTATGACAACAAACCACAATCCAAGTTATTCGACGTGTGATACAGTGGTGCTACTTGGAGAAGAGGATTCGCTCGCCCTTCCCATTCCTTTACTTCCATATGTACCCAAGGGAGTCCAAGATGACCTATTCCACCCTTGCCTAGTCAAGGAAAATCCTAGGGATTGCGATATAGTAATTATCGACTCAGATAATATTGCTATCGCGGCAAACTTAGTTAAATCAGCAGCAGGATTTGCTATTGATTTGGACTCACTTCCAAGGCTAGATGGAGCTGCTGTAGATGGCTTACTTGTGGCACTGAAGTGTACTGCACCTGTAAATTCGAAAATAATTCTAATCAGAGGAGTAGGGCAAACTGCATCACTACACACAGACTCGCAACACCACGGTGCGGATTGCGCTGTAAGCGTCCTAAATGATGGAAGTGGAATAAGTGCTGCCGCATCCTTGCCGATGGTAGGAAGGTCTGCATCAACCAATTTAGAAGACGGAACCATAGCATCAATGTGGATACCTTGGTCTGCAACAAGTGAGGATTTGGCAATACTCTGTGCCTCAAACATCGCTTTCACAGTTTGCCCTGCACCGGATGAGAACATTGCAGGATGGATTGCACAAGTCACATCCGGATTGTCCGCTCACCTAAACAGACTTGGCTTAGCATCAATCGATTCACTAACGCGAGGTAATCTAAGAGCATTTGACCAAGATACTGCAGCTGTGAGTGGTCTTAGATTGGCTGGTTATGACAGGCCTTTGCCGCACTGGTTCGCAAGGTGATTATATGCCAACTATTAGTGTTGAACAATCTCTTCTTCGAAGCCTAGTAGAAGCAAAAGGAAGGAAACACGACATCAGTGACCTAGCATTCCGATTACCACTGATGGGTACGGACATAGATAATTGCAATGAAGAAAAATTGGATATAGAAATCTTCCCTGACAGGCCTGATTTGCTTTCTCCTGAAACTCTCTTTCATGGGATGATGCCGTTTTTACATGACTATCCATCAAACCCAAGGCTGGCTGTAAACCCCGGCACAATTTCAATGACTGTTTCTCCAGAGTTGGCTAAAATAAGGCCTGTAATACTTGGTGCAGTGGTCAGAGGTGTCGATATTGATGATGAAATCATTAAACGATTGATGGACCACCAAGAAAAGCTACACTTTGCTCTTGGCAGAGGGAGAAAGCGAGCATCGATCGGTGTGCATGACCTATCTACAATTTCTCCACCCTTTAGAGTTGAGGCTGCGTCAAAGAAACTGTCATTCATCCCCCTCGCCAAGGAAGAAGAGATGACAATTGATGAAATTCTGAAATCACATCCTAAGGGCATAGATTATGCTCACCTTTTGGAGGGTATGGACAAAGTCCCCATTATTTATGATTCCAATGATGCAGTATTATCATTCCCACCCATAATAAATGGCGACCACACAACAGTAACCACAAAAACACGTGACTTGTTTATTGATGTAACTGGACTAGATTTCAGAGCATGTGAATCGGCGCTGATGTTGGTTTGCTTACAACTATCAGTTTTGGGTGGAAAAATAGAATCGGTCAGAGTCAAGACATGTGAGGGGAAAGAATGGAGTTTGGATGGTTCTCCTGTTGAACACATAGTGGACAGAAAATTGGTCGAAGGAATCTTAGGAAACTCATTCACAGACGACGAAATTGATCACGCTATTCAAAGGATGGGGGGAATTTACAATGGTTATTCGGAAGGTAAACTTTCAATTTCTATGCCCAGATGGAGATTTGACATACTCCATCCAATCGACTTGGTAGAAGAGGTCGCGATAGGACACGGTTATGATGACCTCGCATATGATGTGCCAAAAGCACCACTAACTGCTATACCTCGTCAAGACGGGCATTTGCGACGTAGAATAAGAGAAGCACTTCAGGGTCTTGGTTTGATTCAAATCCAGTCATTGACCCTATCAAATGACAAAGACCAGTTTGAACGCGTGAGGTGGAGTCCCGACGGTGAAATCACTCGCATGACAAACCCAATCACCATAGAGCACACAATCCTAAGACAGAATATACTACCGGGTTTGCTAAGACTCTTAGCGGCCAATCGCCATCACGAACTTCCGCAAGGAGTTTATGAATTGGGAAGCGTTGTAATCAATCATGAAAATCGAGATAAATTTGCTTTCCTCGTGGCAGAAAATTCAGGCGGTTTCGCATCCCTACGTGGTCGGATTCAAGCACTTTTACGAGATCTCGGTTGCACAGATTGGGACCTCAAGGCAATCAAAACCGGTCCTTGGTTACTTGGAAGAGGAGCAAGTGTCGTCGTCAATGGAACAGTGGTTGGTGAATGTGGAGAAATTGACCCGTCCGTTTCAGAAATGTTTGACTTGAATGTACCAATGAGTGGTGCACAATTTGATGTATCAATTCTTTCTAGTGTATTGAGCGACCCGATTCTTTAGCTAATCAGTAGTTCTCTTTCATTGATTTCAACTGCTACTGTTTCATAATAAACCATAATCTGGACAGTGCAAGGGCCTTCACAGAGATTGATTTGATTTTCAAACAACTGAATCGTTTCATTGGAATTCCAGTGAACATTATCTAGGTCAAATGAAACTATCTTACAAGGAGAGGGCACTACTAAGCCGGGGTCATTTAAGGCTGGAAAATTGGAATCATCAATTGCTGCAATTTGCATCGTAGGGTAACGATTCTCATCTTGATTGTTGTAATAAGTCAGAAAATTTACCTTGAATGCCAGTTCATCCTTAACAAAAACGTACACCCCATCATTTGGATTTACTCGATGTACTGACATATCGTAGGTGTACCATTCTAACCTTTTAGAAGTATCATTGTTCATGTCTCCTGGAACCTCGCTAACCTCAGATAATTCTGCACCGTCAACAAATGTCCAAGAAACTCCCTCTGAAAGATAGATGTCGGTAGATGAAAACTTCATCCAATAATCTGTGCCATTTGACTCCAACTGCCTTGGTAAATCGAAATGAGTAAATGACTCAGAGTCCGTTGCGTCAATCTCTGTTGTAAATGTGAAACCGTCTGCACCCAACTTTGGAGTTACCCTTCCCTCTAAGCCAGTGGAGTTGGATTGCGCACCGAACGAGCATCCATATGTTGTTTCACCGATAATGAGATCTATCTCAAGAGATGACCACAATAAGTCTTCAGCATCATTATCAAAACTCAACTCGAATAGTAAGTTGTCCTCGCGACTATCACTGATTGATTTATCAGAATCGACTGATATGACGTTTGATGTCCCCAATTCAGATTCATAAGTGGTGACAAAATAGGTCCAAACCGCCGCTGCAACAACAACCATGATTGCTGTTGCAGCGGCTAGTTTTTTCCAATTCATATAATCTCACAGCTCGTTTTCTTGGCGCTTTCTTGCGAAAAGGACTGCACCTAGTGTGGCAAGTATTGCTGTTAATCCCAAGAAGCCGGGTGTATTTTTGTCTTCCTTGTCATCTTTGTCTTCATCAACCACTGCTGGTTCTTCACCACCGTCACCGACTATGACCTTTCCAAACATCTCCATTCCGATGTGAGGTTCACATGCATAGTAAAACGTGGTGTCTTCAGTAAAGGTGTGGTGGAAATCTACTGTCGTTGCAGCAGCACCGGAATATACGCCGTTTTCCACGTAGGTGGTTGATTTCATTCCTGCAACCTCTTTGACATTGTGTGCCATAGATTCATCTGTCCACTTCCAGCAAACTGTTTCACCAACTGCGATTGTTGCGGATGCCGGAGTAAATCCGTATCCGTCAGATGTGATTCCAATCGTCGCAGCACAGACAACTTCTGGCTCTGTTGGCTCATCTGCTGGTGGCATCAGAACCTTGTCAATAATGTGAATGACACCGTTGGTTACCTTGTAATCTGCCAATGTGACATTTGCATCGTTCACCATCACACCATCCGAGTTAACTGTAAATGTCAACGAGTCACCGTTCAGTGCATCAGCGGACATCCCATCGGTTAAGTCAGAAGACATTACACTTCCAGATACAACGTGATATGTTAGAATATTGGACAATGCTGCGATTTCATCATCAGTATCAAAGGTCGACAAATCAATTCCAGCAGCTGTAAATGCATCATTAGTTGGTGCAAATACTGTAAATGGACCATCTCCCTGAAGTGTAGTTACTAGGTTAGCCTGAGTCAATGCGGCAACAAGCGAATCATGCACACCTGTATTTTGTGCTGCTTCCACAATGTCTGGTGGCAGGGACAAGACTGAATCGATGACGTGTATTATTCCGTTTGATGCTTGGACATCCGCTCCAGTAATAATCGCATCTTCAATCAGTAAGTCCGCTCCAACAAAGCCGCCTGTGAATGTTGCTTCATCACCGTTAAACATAGTTACGGTTAGGCCGTCAGTAACTGCAGATGATGGCACTGCTCCCTCTAGCACGTGGTACAATAGGATGTCAACAAGCGTTTCATTTTCTTCAGGAGTATCAAATGTTGAGAGGTCAATTCCTGCTGCTGCGAAAGCGTCATCAGTTGGCGCAAATACAGTGAACGGACCATCTCCTTGCAGTGTTGTAACCAAATCTGCATGAGTCAATGCGGCAACCAATGCGGTGTGAATTCCTGTGTTTGTTGCTACTGTTGGGATATCGACTAATTCCACTGGTGCAGTGAGTGTAAAGTCGCTAATCATGCTGGCATGTACTGTACAAAAGTAGCTTAGGGTATCATCTGTTGTGAATCCATCTCTAAAGAATAGCGTGAACGATTCAGTATCTGAAATGCCAGTTGTGCTGGTACCGTTACCTGCTAAAATCAGATTGTCGCTGGAATCTGTATTATAACCAGAGTCTCCCACATAAAATGGATGCGCAGAAGGATTGTTCAGCCTTTGGAATTTGTAATTTTGCGAAATATCAAGTTCAGTCAATGCCGTTGTTCCGTCTGCGTCTGTGTAGAACTCAAAGTATGGCTCAGACATAGAGCCGTCTCCTACATAGACGTCGACTGGTGGCATTAGTACTGTATCAATTATGTGAATTACGCCGTTTGAGGATGTCACGTCTGCGGTTGTGACTACTGCATCATTTACCTTTACCTCTGTGTCTGTAACTGTGAAGGACAATTTGTCCCCATTCAGTGCGTCGGTTGTTCCGGCATCTGTCAAGTCAGAAGACAAAACAGTTCCAGATACAACGTGGTAGGTTAGAATATCAACTAGTGTTGCATTCTCTGCATCTGTATCAAACGATGCTAAGTCGATACCTGCATCAGCAAATGCTTGATCTGTTGGTGCAAAAACCGTGAACGGACCGTCGCCTGAAAGTGTTGATGCTAGTCCGGCTTGGGTTAGTGCAGCAACAAGGGAGTTGTGTACCCCAGTTTCTGATGCGTTTGTTGGTATGTCTTTTGTTTCATCTGCTGATACTGAAAGTGGTAGTGCGGTCAGCAATAGCAGGGCTATTAAGGCGGTTGAGAGTTTTCTCTGCATTAATGTACCAACGAATTGCATTAGTATATACCATCTTGTTTCAATACGCACGCAGAAAACGTTAGACGTAACATAAATGCGCTCCATTATTATGTGTGAAGCCTTAGAAGGTACATGCGCCGATGGGTGGTGATAGTTCTTGTCGCAATTATACTGCCCGCTATGCCGGTAAGCGCAGACCAAAACCCCTTCAATTTCTACATCGAGGACGAGATTGTCGCACATCCTGGTGAAACTGTTCAACTTCGCATCGCATGGCAGAACATTGTAGGGACAGAAAGGCATTTTGCAGTTTCAGTAAATAGCACCGGCGCCAACTTAACAATCAGCGACCTACCCGTTGATTGGACAAGAGTAAGTTCAGGTAGACTTGGAGAGATGCTCATCAATGTAACAGTAGGTCCCGACTCAAATTATGAAACCCAATCATTTAGTCTCGATTTCACATGTCAAGAGGTCACAAATTGGAGTTTATCACACAGCGTTGATGTCATTATCTCTAGATGGTCCAACATAAGGTTTGGTTCAAACGATGGCTCAGAGTTCTATGTTTTGCAAGATGTAAGGACTGGTTTCGCAGTGAATGTTAGTAATCAAGGCGATTACGATGATACTGTGAAGTTGAGATTCAGCACACAAACAAACTGGGAATATGGGTTTGATGACGACTTGAATAATGATGGTGAATTGGTTATAGACTTGCAGTCTGGTGAGTACGAGTTCATCAACTTCTACATACAAACTCCGCCAATCGTTGACGGCGGTCCTTTGGCAGGCACTGGACCACAATTTTCTCTAGAAGCAGTCTCAAACCTGGACAGACGAATAAATTCATGGAACTTCAGCCTCAGGATGGAGACCTTTCACAATATAACAATTGATTCTGTTGAAGGTAACTTAAGTATAGAACCGGGGGACAATGAACGGCTAGAGGTTGTCGTTAGAAATAACGGTAACACTGCTACTTATCTCGATGCAGGTTTACTACACGATGGTTCTAGAGAAGACCGTTTTGAAATTGACAACTGGACAATTGCAATATTCAATGCATTTGAATTCCAACCTCTTGAACCCAATGAATCTAGGACTTTAGAAATAGGCTTCAATGCTCCGAATAGCAATCTTGGAGATGTTGATTTGGAGCTTAGTGTAATGCCACAGTCATTCCCGCAAAGAGCGAGTTCTGTGAAGATTTCATCAGCCATAGATTGGCAAAAAAATGGCAGT
>Ga0160423_10003707_pt1 | contig 12678 bp, 12 predicted proteins | sample CRUFie14St8metaG_FD_108191 | JGI IMG/M metagenome (GOLD analysis project Ga0160423, IMG submission 108191) | Marine microbial communities from the Costa Rica Dome - CRUD Field 142mm St8 metaG | ecosystem: Environmental > Aquatic > Marine > Oceanic > Photic zone | place: Costa Rica: the Eastern... | reverse complement strand
TGCATTCCCTGAAGGACTTGAGCGCGGGATGAAAACTATTGATGCGTTTTGGGACAAAGGGATCGCTAGAGGTAAAACAACTGCTGAACAAAAGACAGAATGGTCAGAAAATCTTCATGCTATATCTGACATGCAAGAGGCTGTCAAAGATGCTGACTTAGTAATAGAAGCTGTCCCTGAGATCCCTGATTTGAAGCACAAAATTTTCTCAGAACTCGGAAAAATGACAAACGAAAATTGCATACTTGGCACAAACACTTCGTCCCTTTCGATAGCGGATATTGCCGCTGCATCAGGAAGGCCTGAAATGGTCATTGGAATGCATTTCTTCAATCCTGTTCCAATCATGAAACTTCTAGAATTGGTCAAACACGATTTATGCTCTGAATCCACAATTGCAGCAGCGACTGCGGCTGGTGAGGCTATGGGCAAGACTACTATCATAGTCAAGGATGTGCCGGGATTTGCAACATCTAGGCTAGGCGTTGTACTAGGAAACGAAGCAATCCGCATGCTAGCTGACGGAGTTGCGTCTGCGAAAGACATCGACACTGCGATGGTTCTTGGATACAAACATCCTATGGGACCGTTAGCGCTGACAGATTTGGTTGGCCTCGATGTTCGCAGAGATATTCTACTGAATCTCAAGAAATCATTCAATGATGATGCCTACACACCACATCCGCTACTTGAGAAACTAATCTCAGAGGGACGCCTGGGTAAGAAATCAGGAAAAGGTATCTATGACTGGTCATCGGGTTCCGCCGAAGAAACCGAACTTCCTTGACGGTTTTAATACCAAAAATTGGCGTCAAATTTATGCAGTAAATTTGCATAAGATTACCAATGAAGATGCGATTTTTCCTTATTTGCCTGATTCTACTAATGTCATCATTGCAAGGATGTCTATCTGATGATGACTCTTCAAGCAGTTCTAACTCGAATTGTGACGATGATGCTCTAGATCCCGACTTGTACGGAGTTTGGCTGCTACATACTTATCATGATTCTACGATAAAAGAACTACACTTCCAAGCCAATGGAGAAAGAACCACTCATCGTGATGACCCAGACTTTGACCAAGCTTGCTGGTATATCGATGGAGACGAATTAATTTACGAGAAAAATTACCCCCAGCAAGGAAAATCCTTGTGGCATTCGAATTACTATATTGATGGTGACTTGTTATTTTACAGTCAGGTTTTCAGAGAGAGTATCGACATAAACGAAGTTAATGTTGGAAATTCATACAACGATAAACCGACTGAGTGTTATTTGTATTACAAATCCGGTACTTTCTCAGATAATACAACGCTTAATTCAACAATAAACTCAACACAATTTCCAGAGTTTTGCACTTGGATCTATGCTGACCCAACCGGAGCAAACCCTACTGATGCGTGGGATTCTACACACTATTTGGCACAAGACCATTCTGATTCGGTAACTACAGGTTCAAATGACAACCTAATGACCATCGAAATCGATGAGTTCTTCGGAGAATTAGATTGGTATGTTTCTGAAGGTTACTACGGATTCGCAATTGATATTAAAGTCAATAATCAACAATACTATTGTTCAGTGAGTAGTACAGATTGCATAATTACGTTCTCAGGAAATGACGAATATTATGCCGTTTGGGAAGAAAATGAAATCGCTACAATTAGCGAAAATGGAGTTGACATTTGCTCTGCACAATGTGATATTGAAATCGAGACCCTACACATGAGAGTAGAGGATTGGTTGCCTGGGACGACCGATGTCACAATACAGTAATGCCCCATGAAATTGTAAGCCATTCATTTCCAACGGGGAGGAGAAAGAACTCGCAGAATGAGAGTTTTGTTACTTGGATTATTACAACCCATTAAGAGGGGCTTGCATTACTAGCGTCTATGGAAGTAAGCCGTGAGATGATTAGAACCTTCACGTTCATTGCTGGCCCTCTAGTATTGGTTAGCTATGGACTCGCTCTGTCAAAGATGGATGATAAGACCGCACTATGGGGAGGAATACCAAGTTCTTGGATTACTTACATCGTACCCTTCATGTTCCTAGCTGCGATTGGATTTTTGATGTACTGGTGGGTCGCACTATTCAAATTAGATGTCGCAGTACTGGAATCACTACATTGGCCGTGGGGAGAATCAGATGGTGACGGTGCGCAAAGGCTACTCCTTGCTTATGCAATGTTCTTGATCCCGTCCATGTTCTGGATAGACAGCACTAGAATGCACATTAACAACGACTATTCTTGGACACCATTCTTGGTAATTGGAATCCTAGCGCTAGCATCCATTGGAAACATCATGTTTGGATTGCTTGCGTATGGCGCATACCAAGATGGAGTTGACGGTTCAGGTGTGATGCTACTCGGATCGATCTTCTTGGGCATTCAGGTCATATTCAATGACCTAATTGTTTGGTCGGCTAAATTCCCTTGGTAGATTTAGATAATCAGGAATTCTTCGATGATTACCTGTGTCACAGCCAGTGCGAAGAATAAAGCAAAGGCAGCGGCAATAAAAATCGCAATTCTGTTTTTTCGGTACCACTCATGCTCACTCATATTTTCGTCAAATTCTTTCAATTTCTCTTTGACATCTTCACGAGTTTCATCAACGAAATCTTCTACTGGCTGTGCTAAATCATCCAGTGCTTCGATAATTACCGAACCCTTTGGGTCGGTCTCTTCCCAATTCGGTCTGAAATAGCCATAGATTCTGATTAGACCTGTTCTGTACAAAAGTAAGAGTATCAAAATAGCAAAAAGAACCGGTGGAACTGCAGTTGATACGAATATTACTGGAATCAAAGGAAGAATGGATAGGAACCAAAACACCTCTACGAAAAGAGGACCATCATTGAACTTTGGATTATTGAACCATTTTTTGTCCTTGTTATTGGGAGTGGGGCAGGTTCTTCTGTCATGACCTTCCTTTCTACAAATTCCACATTTTCTGCCGATTTATATCACCTATCGTTCGAAAAATCAGGTTTGCGTTTTGATAGGAATGCATCAATTCCCTCTGCAAAAGATGCGGTTGTTCCAGCAGCTTCGATCAGAGTTTGCTCATGCTTGAGATGAGTCTCAAAATCGTTCACATTTTGAGTCAATAATAGATGCTTAGTCGCTTCTTTTGTGTGGCCTCCCCACTGAGACCATGTGTTCGCAATTTCGACAGCTCTGTCGATCAACTCTTCTTGAGCAACCACTTCGTCTATCGCACCGAGTTTGCATGCTTGCTCCGCACTCCACACTTGGTTTTCAAGGAAGAAACGGCGGGCGACCTGTTCGCCAACCAATCGTGGAAGTAACCATGTAGTTCCACCATCGGGAGATAGACCTATTCCAGAATAGGAGGCTGCCATCTTTCCATTTGGGCTAGCAATTCTAGCATCACACGCAAGAGCAAGGCCGAGTCCACCGCCAGCGGATGCGCCATTTAGCGCTGCGACGAAGATCGTCTTCGAGGTGCGCATCTTGACCAGCATTGGATGTAGGATATCTGTTAGTTCACGGATTAGTTCAACACTATCTCCGTCATCGATTGATTTCTGAAATGCCTTGATGTCTGCACCAGCGGAAAAGAAATTTCCTTCACCGGTAATGACAATTGCTTTGCAGCCTATATTGTCAATTACTGCATCTCTAATTTTAGGAAGGAACTCTCTGCTGAACGACTGGGTTGCAGAACCACCCGTAAGTTGGATGAGAGTTACTCCGTCTCTCTTACTCACTTGCATGATATCACAGCTTTACGTTGACATTCTTAACTTTCGTATAGAAGTTGAGAGCATCCTTAGATTGCTCGATACCAATTCCAGAGTGCTTCCATCCTGTGAATGCTGTTTGGGGGAATGTAATCGGGTATTCATTTATACTTACCATACCAGATTCAACATCTCTTGCGAACTTGTGAGCACGGGATAGGTCGTTTGTCCAGACTCCGTTAAGCAGACCGAATGGAGTATCGTTTGCCAGAGAGAGTGCCTCAGAATCATCGCTAAACTTGGTTACAGAAAGAACTGGTCCAAATAACTCCTCTTGGAACAATAAATTGTCAGAGGAGACACCGGTAACGACGGTTGCTTCCATGAATGCACCTTCTCTGTCTAGTGCATTGCCACCGCATGCGATTTCTCCACCTTGGGCAAGTCCTTTTGCTAGCATGTCTAGAACGTCGTCTCTGTGAGAGGTGTGAACCATACTTCCCATTCTTACTCCTTCTTCCATGCCTGGGCCAACAGGCCACTTGGAAATCTCTGCCACAATTGCATCCACTAATTCATCGTGGACGTCTTCATGAACAATCAGACGGGAACCTGCCCAGCACATTTGTCCCGCATTCATGAATATACCAAAGCAGACCGCTTTGGCACAATACTTCAAATTCGCATCTGGGAAAACAACGTTTGCACCCTTTCCACCTAATTCAAGAGTCACTGGAGTTAGGTTTTGACTAGCCTTTGCCATTACCGCTTGACCGGTTGGTACCCCTCCGGTTAATACGATTCCGTCAACTCCAGAATGACCCGCTAGAGCGTCTCCAATTAGACCTCCAGATCCCGTAATAACTTGCAAAACATCAGCAGGAAGCCCGACTTCAGCCTCTTGCATTGCCCTCATCCATGCGATTAGAGAAAGAGGAGTCCATGATGCTGGCTTAGCAATCACCGTGCAACCCGCAGCGAGTGCAGGTGCGATTGAACGGATTGCTAGTTGCAATGGGAAGTTCCATGGTACGATGTGGGCAGTTACACCCAGTGGTTGCCTCAAGGTGTAATTCAAGCGATTCCCAGGAACAGGAATTGTACTGCCTTCTATCTTATCAGATAGCCCAGCGAAATACTCCAAAGTCCATGCACCATAACGGATTTCACTCAATGCTTCACGGAATGTCTTCCCGTTATTGGAGGATTCTACTGCGGCTAGACTCTTCGCATTTGCATAGGTTGCTGCAGCCATTTTCTGTAAGATACGGCCTCTTTGAGCTGGATCCATTGCTCCCCATTGCTTTGAATTCAAAGCAGCCCTAGATGCTGCTACACACCTTTCAACATCTGCAATAGTCGCTTTTGGAGTTGTAGCAATAACCTCTCCTGTTGCCGGGTTTAGCACGTCTGAGGTTGAGCCATCTTCTGCACCAGTCCATTCGCCTGCAATCCACATTTGTTCGCTCGCCATATCACATCCGAGGAAGAACCGCCTCAAAGCCTCTCCCGTCGAGGGTTGTCTTGATTAGCAAGCATGGACACCACCACATCATGGCGAGGCGAATTGGTATTGCAGATACCACTACTACCAAAGTAACGGGTCGTCCTCCAATTCTAATCTTAATCGCAGGAGCAACTGGCGTGGGTAAATCCACCACTGCTGTTAAGTTCGCCAACGAACACTCATTTGCTAGACTACTTTCAACGGACGCAATCAGAGAAATTATGCGTGTTCAAAATAGTGAAGAAAATCACGCTTTGCATCGCTCCTCGTTCTCCAGAGGTGAGGCTGGAGACGCTGTATTAGATTGGCAAGATACATGTAAAGCCGTAGAATCCGGCATTCAAGCAACCATAGAGAGAGCAAGAAGGGAAGGCATAGACCTAATTTTGGAAGGAGTTCACATCGAACCAAGCTCTCGTTTGCTAAGATCTTGGAGAGACTCTGGTGGAATCGCTATCGGAATAGTCATGCATGTTGACGACGAATCCCAGCACACTAATTTTCTCAAGCAAAGGGAGAGCCATTCATTCAGGAATGCAGACAGATATATCTCCGCTCTTCCAAGGATTAGAGCAATACAAGATTCTCTTAAAGAGAAGGCTAGAATTTCGGATTGGAATACGCTTGATCCGACTATCGTCAAAGATAGCCTTGAAAGAATGAACCACTGGCTAGATCTAGCGTGGAACGAATGGCGCAAATCGCATTAAGTATCCAAGTCGATTTCGAAAGAGATTATCCTTGTCAACATCGAATTTCTATCTGCCGCACCAAGTTCACTGGACACGGAAATTATTCCATCAGATTCGGTTACTGTAATGTTGAGAAGTTTCAACTCAACACCTCTAATTTCGCCATGATGCAATACATCATCATGAAGTGAGTCGATTGATTTCTGTACGCTTTCAATCTCTGACAGCCCTGAATCATACCATACCTGTGCCCTTGCTTCAGTAAGAGCTGGCAGACTGTCCGCGACATCTCCAGATGCTTGGATTGTGTCGTCACCTGCAGTATCGTATGGCATTGAGATTCCAGCCATCTTAACTGCGAATATTGCCATTGATAGCAGAGACATCATTAGCACAACCCCGGTTGCTAGTAGCATCTGTCCTTTGTCACCTCTCTTGTTTGGGCGCATCAAGAACCACGCTCCCACAAATCCAAACTGATTGTCCAAAGATGTCCGTCTACTACTACCAAACCGTGTGAATTAACTGTACCAGAACCAGGTGTTGCAACCTCACCATAGGGTTGAGAAGTTCCCGAATCCTTTGCTAACCAGCAATTTGCTTCAACCCCAGATGCCAGGTAATTCTGAATCAATTCACATGCTGTATCACTTTCGCCTGCTGCAAGAAGTTCTGCTAATCTTGAATCGTAATCACCCTCTAAAGCAGGTGTTGCAAGACCAAGATTGATTGCATCCTCTCCTGCAAATTGCATCTCTGCATCGACAGAAATACTGGCTTCGTCGGGGACATGAACTGAGATTAGAAACGCCGCAGTCATGAAGAATAGCCAAAACAGAGTAAGCATCTCAAGGATGTGAATCTGTGCATTCTCATCTTCACGCAAGATATCACCTCATGGCGAGAATGTACCTGCTGCAGGACTCAACTGCGGTAAAGTTGTCACACCAATGAGATCCGGTGAGAACACAATCACGTTGAAACACGTAAGGGCAAGCAGAATCATCATTCCAGAGTGCTTCATACCACTAGTGAACCGACCAGTAGCCATTAGACCGGCCATCGAACCATTGCCTATTGCTTGCATCGTTACACCATAGTAGAAAATCGTAAGGAAGAACAGAGGCTCAATATTTCGAATGACCATGTTTCCTAACTGTTGCCCTCCACCACCATCTTCAGAATCAGAGTTTGAACCTGCGATAGCAGGAATGAAGACCTTAGCTAGAACAACAATAACGCCCAAGAAAACACCGTAAGATGTCCAAATAACGGAAATATACGATGCTATCGAACGTTTTCTTTCGCCTTCAAGGAACTTCAATTCACGGCTGTCATTTGCTGCCGTCACGAGAATATCTGAGATTTTTCCACCAGCCCTGTTCGCTTCAGAAATCAAGGATATAGCACGCAAAACAAGCGGTGTTCCAACCCTTGCCGCGAACATTTCTATAACGTCACCGAATGCTACACCCCATGACAACTGGTCGCTCATTTTCTTGACTTCGTCGTTCAAGGCACCGTATTCACTCGTTGCTAACGTTTGAACCGCAACCGTCATTGAAAGACCACCTTTCCAGTATTCAGCGAGGTCTCTCAAGAAGTCAGGGAATTTTTCTTCCATTTGGTTAGTCTTTTCCTTAACTCTATCCCAGTAGTATGAGGCTGGCCAGAACATTATGAAGAAACCTAAACCGAAGAAGTTCAAGAAAATAGTCGGTCTCAATGATAGACCACCCAGAGAGACCTCGGGGCCTATCCACTGTGATTTGTTATTCATATTTTCAGGGACGCCGTCATAGTAATCCATCTTCAGATTGAATGTTGCTTCCTGAACTAGATTTTCAGAGACGATAACAACTTGGTACAAATTTCCTTTCTCCATGTTCTGGATGTAAATTTGACAATCGTCATCATTGGAATGAGTATTGCCACTGTACCTCGTAATTTCTTGCCCTGCAGGGTCATAAATTATGAAGGAATAATCTGAAGGAATTGCAGCTTCAACATCACAAGTACCAGTCATAGTTTGGTCGGGTAAAACGTTAGCAGTCACGTTCTCATCCATTCCAGGAACATCGAATAATTGACCCAACCCGATGAACTCCTTCCATGGTTCCTCTGGGACCATAACAAGTTGGTCAGGTTCATCCTTCAGTAAATCGAATTGGCATGATTCGTTATCGTCAAAGGTTGGAATGTAATTTGGGTCATATCCGCAGACCGTGTTAACGAATAACGGCTGTCCATTTGGGGCTGTTGTAAAGTGTGAATTTGTGACCCAGAATGTGAACGATGCTAGGCCAAGGAAAATGCTGACACCGAGAATAGCATACAACTTTGTTAGAGTGGTGTCGTCTTTTGGTAAGTCCAACTTTACGGTGATTTTCTCCTTCTTTTTTCGTGCCACTATCTCACCTCCTCATCACATCTTTTGCTCTTCACTTGACGACCAAACAATAAACGCAAACATAGCGTGAATCATAGGCAAAACAAGCAATACCACAGCGTAAAGGGTGCTCTCCTCCATTTGCGCACCTGCACCGCTGACCCAGAACATAATGACCAGCATAACGATAAGGAACAGTGGCATCGCTACAGCAACAACAACATATGATTCTGCAAGCATTGCGAGAGACTCTAGGAACTCTTGCAGTCTTGTTCTGTTCTCACGCATGTAGTGTTCAGCACGATTCAAGAAGTACAGTTTCAATGAACCTCCAGCGGTTAGTGTACCAACCATTCCTTGGAAGAATTCAGTCATCCATGGTGACGCTGCTCTGTCTACAGCCATTTTCATCGCAGTCAGCAAATCGTATCCTAACAACGATACATCCCGATATATCATCGAAGCATCGTATGCGATTTCACCATAGATGTCTCCATTAACTGCCAGCGACTTGAAAATCTTGTGTGGTGTTGCGTTCGCAGCAGCCATTGCAGCGGTGTAGGATGCAGCATATGGAAGGTACTTCTCTAGTGCAACTCCTCTAGCATGTGCTGCTCTTGCTGCTGATCCTTTCAGGTATCTGAACGTTCCAAATGGAACTAAAAATCCAAGAACTACAGGAATCAGAATTTTTGCAAAAATTGGGAATTCCATGTACTGGAAGTAGGGACAACCTCTGCTCTCTAGAGTTTCATCAACCAAGTCGGCATTCCAATATTCCCACTCGTAACATGCGAGTGCGTAATCCATGTCAGGTCTTGATTCGTACCAAGCGATTAGACCGATGTCCGGAAGAAATACGCCAACCAGCAAAATTGCACAGATTATAGTAACGGCGACGGTAGTTACGAACAATTGGGCCATATACACTTCCGGCATAATCGGCATGTTTCCCTTTACGAGATCATCAGATAACTTTCCATCTCCTCTTGCTTTCTTCTTGAACACTCTACCAAGGATACGATGACAAATCTTCTGCCATGCGGTTAACTCCATGATATAGCCCCCTTTTTCGAATCAGCGCAAACCATCAACACGTGCAAGAATTTCGTGCGGCCTGACATAGTATTCTGTTATGATTTGACTAACTTGGTCGGCTTTTCTAATATCGTTCAAAACCATCCATTCTAGGATTCTTTTTCTAGTTCTTAGCTCGCGACGCATTTCGTCTTGGCTGAAATTGATTTTGACCATTATCTTCTCAAGAACGTAAGACTTTCCAGAAAATATGAAATCATCATTAGCGACGTTCCACCTAAATACTTCATTTGTGATTACTTCCAAGGAGTTCGGATCGATACCAACAATCTCAACAATTTGCTTCGTTCTTCTTACACGTCGACCGTTAATACGAGTCTGAATCTGAATCGCACAGGCTTCCAATGCAGGTAGCAATACACGTGGAATATCGATTGGCTTGTTCTCTAATCTGTGGACCAGTGAGGGTACAGAATCTGCGTGCACAGTTGAGTAAGCACAGTGACCAGTTGCCATTGCCTGGAACAATACGTATGCTTCAGCACCACGAATTTCACCAACGATAATGTATTCTGGACGTTCACGAAGAGCAGCCTTTAGCAACTCGAATTCTCCGATTTCACCTTCATTGGATTCGCCTCCGAAACCTTGCCTTGTTAATCCAGGAACCCAATTCGGTTGAGGGATATTTACCTCACGTGTGGACTCTATACTAACAATCTTCATTTGCCAAGGGATGAAGATACACATTGCGTTGAGCGTTGTTGTCTTACCCGAAGCAGTACCACCCACGAATAGCATTGGAACTTCATTCTGGAATGCAACCCATAGATATGCGCCCATCAGTGATGACAATGTTCGGAAAGCGATGATGTCACATGGCGAGAACGGGTCGTCCTTGAATCTTCTAATACAGAAAGCAGAACCTCTGGTTGAAACTTCTCTTCCTAATTTCATGACGATTCTTGAACCATCCATCAACGTAGCATCCAGCAATGGGTCCGCTACCGAAATGTGCTTTCCACAGCGCTGTGCTAGTTTGATAACGTAAGATTCCAATTGTTCATCAGTTTCCCAAACACAGGTAGTTTCAACAGATTCGAATTTCCTGTGATATGCGAAGATTGGGACGTTAGTTCCGTCTAGAGAAATATCTTCCACGTTAGCGTCGTTCATCAAAACGTCCATCTTTCCGTATCCAACTAGGTCACGACGAAGGTAATAGAAAAGTTTGGACTTGGATTTCTTGTTAATTTTCATACCATAAGCCTTGATGACTTTATCCATTGCAGTACGCAGATATGCAGTAGGGTCAGCATCAATTTCTTCGATATTAGCGGTTAGTGAACGGATGAAGATATCCAATAACTCATCTCTCCATTCTTGTTCCTTTTTGTTCAGAGGCGGTTCAATGATTTGGTATATGATATTGAGTGTCCTCTTATCACGGACAATTCTAGCAAACGCATGGGGGGGCATGACAGGGTATTTGTCAAGTTCATCGTACATTGCGCGCTGCTGGTTTCTTTGCCTCCTTTGGCCTCCACCACCTTTTCTTGCCATACGTAGCACCCCCTAGCACTCGAGACAGGGTTACTCTCGGTTATGACCTTTCGCCATTGTGAGGGGCCCTACGGGCCCTCTCACAGGCTATCTAGCCAAGCCGAAACTCGAGTTTTCAAATCGGCTAAATCCGATTCGTTTGGAAAGGAAAAATCCGCTTCTTGAATAATAACATCCAATCCCCACCCAGTTTCTCTTTCATCGCGTGCTTCCAAGTCTGAAAGGTCTCCATCCTCAGAGCGTGCTCGTGATTGAACTCTTTCGAACCTAAGTTGTTTTGAAGCCGTAATTGCGACTACCTTGAATGATTCACCCCAGTGACCTGAAAAAACCTCACGTTCTGCAGTACCTCTAAGCCCTTCAATCAGAACTATTCTATTTTCTAATAACAGCTCATCCACAGCTTCAACCAACCTTTGAGCGAGAACGTCATCACCATGTTCAGCTCTCATCTGTGATGCTACTTCGCCAAAAACATGGGGCGCCTCGGGTATTCCTCTCGCCTTAACCTCAGCCCTGACCATGTCTCCCATCGAACGCACGGGAATTCCTGTCTTCTCCAAAATTGAAGCGAACTCGCCTTTGCCGGCTGCGGGTAATCCACTCACAGCAAATACGAGTCCCATTATTTACCCGGCGCGGTTTCAATTGTTGAACTCTGCCCTTCCCCATTTACGGTCAAGCAGTTTCATCAACAAAATTGCAGCGGCCACCAAACAGGCGCTTACGGCTAGGATTCCCTTGAAACCAGTTGCCATTCTTTCGTTGTCAAATTCAACGGCCTCCGCTTGCAGACCCTTGTCCTGCACCTGATCTGCCCAATTTTCGTAGAATGATACATCACCTTGTGTGAACGAAAGTAAAAATAATGCTAACAGTGGAAGTACTGTTCCAATCCAGAACCATGTCATGATTTTGGCATCAAAAATCGCTTTGTTTGGTGCAAGACCCATCAAAAATGCTGTCAAGCAAACGATGTAGATACTATTTGCAAACATAACAACCAAGCCGACTGGCAACACCGCCCATTCATCAAGCTTCCATGCCATCAAACACAGGAAAATCACTGAAATCCATGTTGTGGCGAGGAAATAAACTGTAACTTTTGCTCTGATTAATTGCGGAACACTAAGAGGTAACCCAATCATGTGTTCAGGTGAATCCAGAGCGGTTAACCACGAGTAGAAATTGAAACCAAAGAATCCTAGAAATGGTGCGTAAGATAGCAGGTTTATTGGAATCGGTGCTTCTGCAAAATCGACTAACCAGGCCATCATCAATAATACGATTAAAGGTACTGAGTAAGATACAATCATCTTCTTTAGTGAACCAGAGCGAATCAGGTCTACTGCCTCTTTAGCAACTAACAATCTCAGAGGCCCATTTCCAAGGAATCGTAGTCGCTCCCAGGCTGGCAAAAATATCTCCTTCTTTGAAACAACTTTCACCTCGAAGTCATCTAGCACAAGTTGTGAAGCAATCCAAGCCAAGAATATGGATGCTGAAAGAGCTGGGATTGCCAACAACAGGCCGTCTGGTTGTTGTGTAGCTAGACCCCACAAGAAGTACTGACGCGGCGTCAATCCTAAACCAATTATAGTTCCAATTCCAATCACAAAAATGGGTGTCAGACGGCTAAACCATCCTCCCAAAAGCCAAAGTGAAGATGCTATGAAACTGAATGCCAAGCCTTGTGCTAATGTTACAGACATAGCAACCCATGTTCTTGGCAGGCTACTAAACTCAAGAGGGGTGCTAACATTGGTAAAACTCTC